>ENA-OQES01000876-OQES01000876.1-human-gut-metagenome-genome-assembly--contig:-NODE-876-length-12034-cov-4.224070_pt1 | contig 12034 bp, 13 predicted proteins | sample MGYA00242798_ERZ504641 | MGnify/ENA primary metagenome ERZ504641 (study PRJEB26092, sample SAMD00036327) | human gut metagenome | host: Homo sapiens | study: EMG produced TPA metagenomics assembly of... | reverse complement strand
TGTCTCGTATCCATCGTATGGATCGAATTTCCAGTTATCGATGTTACCGATACCTACTGTATCGATATGTGCGTCAAATGCGATGATCTTGTCGCCAGTTCCCATGAATCCCATAACATTTCCCTGTGGGTCGATGACAACTTCGTCAAATCCAACTTTCTTCATCTCAGCAGCGATTGTCTCTACGTGAGCTTTCTCATCACAGCTTTCTCCCGGATTTTTTTACGATAGCACGAAGGAAAGCAGTCATGTCTTTCTCATAGCCTTTTGCATACTCTTTGATTTTGTTAAGATCCATTGTTCTTCTCCTTTTGAAATAAAATCTTGTTTTGGTGTTACAGTTTCTTCTTATTGTATTGCGAGAAATGATTATCTCTCATTTCCGTCCCAGACAATTGATTTGTATCTATCCGGATCAGTGTCTCCCTCAGTAGAGAAGAGAAGTACTTTTGAGTTCTCATCCAATCCGAGGTGCTCTCTGAGCGGTTTGTACTCATCCATTGTCATGATGCACGCAAGTGTTCCAAACGGTGCGGCTCCGGATTCTCCGGAAGTAACAGGCTGATCACCTTTGAAAGGTGCAGCAAGCATACGCATACCTTTGGCAGCAACCCAGTCAGGTGTTGCGATAAATGTATCAACGTGGTTTTTCAGGATATCCCATGAAATTGTGTTCGGCTCTCCACAAGCAAGACCAGCCATGATTGTAACCATGTCTCCGTCTACGATGCGGATAGCTCCGTCCTTAGCACATGCTCCTTTGTAAAGGCATGCAGCAGGCGCAGCTTCAACAACAACAACTTTCGGTGGATTTTTCCGGATAGCGGTTAGCGAAGAATCCCTGAACTGCTCCGGCAAGTGAACCAACACCAGCCTGAATAAATACATGTGTCGGACGCTCACATCCAGCTTCATGAAGCTGATCATCAGCCTCGTTAGCCATTGTTCCGTATCCCTGCATGATCCATGCCGGAATCTCTTCATATCCGTCCCAGGCTGTATCCTGAACCATTACGCCGTTCTCTGTCTTCTCTGCCATAGCGTTAGCCATACGAACACATTCGTCGTAGTTTTCCTCTTCGATTGTAGCTTTCGCTCCTTCTTTCAGGATGTTGTTCAGTCTTGTCTGAGTTGATCCCTTCGGCATAAGTACTACAGCTTTCTGTCCAAGCTTGTTCGCTGCCCATGCAACACCACGTCCGTGGTTACCATCTGTTGCAGTGAAGAAAGTAGCCTGTCCGAATTCTTTACGCAGTTCGTCAGATGTAAGAACGTTGTAAGGAAGTTCTGAAACATCCTTTCCTGTCTGCTTTGCAATGTAGCGAGCCATTGCGAAAGATCCGCCGAGTACTTTAAATGCGTTCAGTCCGAAACGATAAGACTCATCTTTTACATAGACCTCTTTCAGTCCAAGGTATGCAGCCATGTGATCCAGTTTTACAAGTGGTGTAACACTGTACTGCGGGAAGCTCTCATGGAATGCGCGAGCTTTCGCTACATTCTCAAGTGACATTACCTGAAGCTGAGAGTCATCTGTTTTTGGCATTTCGTTTACTGCCCATTTGATAGTTTCCATTATAGTGACCTCCTTAAATTAATACGTGTCATTTGCCCATGTAACTGTAAAGTGTGAATTTCGATATCCCCAAATACGAAGAAACTTTATCGCCGGACTTTGTAATAAGGAAAGCACCGGCATGATCCAGATACTGGACAACAGCAACTTTGTCATCTTTGTTCATCATTGCAACTGGCTTTCCGACCTTTGCAACGGCCTGCTCGATCAACAAATCCAGAAGTTCATTTACATTATGTGTGATCTGCCGTGGCGAATCACCTGTAAGATCCGGAAGATTGTCTTTCGTAGCAATCAAAGACTGAATTGCTGTACTCGCAGCTGTAAAAGCTGTGATGTCATAGTTTAATGAGAAGATGTAAGAGATTGATCCGTCATCGTCTCTTATATAGAAGGTACTCGATTTCAGGATCCGTCCATCTTCTGTTTTAGTAAGATAGGAAAGCTTATCATGAATCGTTGACGGATCCGACTGAAGTGTCTCAAGAACAATTCCTGAAGGACCATCTCCGGTCTGTCGGTTCGATACATGTCCGTTCTCGATGTACACGATCGATTTCTCCAGATCTTTTGTCTTCAAATCATGAATTGCAATCTCACAGGAACTTCCAAATTGAATTGCAAGTCCGTGTGCAAGCTGCTTAAGAAAATCTAAGGTATGGCGCATATGTCCACCTGCCTTTCTACATGCTTTCTGTCTTCATAATCCCATAATATCATAAAAATCACGATAGTCAATACCTTTCCTAAAATTTTTAGGTAACAAAAACTTTTTTAGATTTCTTGTTGCATTTAGACAATTTAGATGTTATTCTATGTGTATCAGAGACGTTGATGTACGAAATGCACATAACAGGCAGATGGCATTTTAACATCAAAGTGTAGAAATTCATAAAAAGGAGAGGTTACAATTATGTTGATCTTAGGTAATGGTAGAGTTGTGACAAGAAACCCTGAATGTCCTTATATGGAAGAGGGCGCAGTAGCAATTGATGGTAAAGTAATCTGTAAGGTTGGACCAACAGATGAGTTGAAGAAGGCTTATCCAGATGCAGAGTTTATTGATGCAAAAGGCGGAGTGATTATGCCGGCATTCATTAATACTCATGAACATATCTATAGTTCTTTTGCAAGAGGACTTGCTATTAATGGATACAATCCAACAGGATTGCTCAGCATTCTTGAAGGAATGTGGTGGACACTGGATAGAAACCTGACACTGAATGATACTTATTTAAGTGCTATGGCTACTTATATTGATTCTATCAAGAACGGTGTAACAACAGTATTTGACCATCATGCAAGCTTTGGAGCTATCAAAGGTTCCTTATTTGAAATTGAGAGAGCAGCGAAGGAAACAGGGATTCGTTCCTGTCTCTGTTATGAAGTTTCCGACAGAGATGGAAAAGACAAGGCCAGAGAGTCTGTAATGGAGAATGCAGAATTTATTCGTCATGCACTGAAGGATGACAGCGGAATGATCGCCGGAATGATGGGTATGCATGCACAGTTCACAATCTCAGATGAGACAATGGAACTTGCAGCAGCAAACAAACCGGATGAAGTTGGTTATCATATTCATGTTGCAGAAGGAATTGAAGATCTGCATCACTGCCTGAAACATTATGGAAAGAGAATTGTTGACCGTCTGATGGACTTCAATATTCTTGGAGAGAAGACACTGCTTGGACATTGTATCTACATCAACCCACATGAGATGGATCTGATCAAAGATACAAACACAATGGTTGTTCATAATCCGGAATCCAATATGGGAAATGCCTGCGGATGCCCTCCGACAATGGAACTTGTACACAGAGGAATCCTTACAGGACTTGGAACAGATGGATATACACATGATATGATGGAATCCTTCAAAGTAGCAAATATTCTTCATAAACATCACCTTTGCGATCCAAATGCAGCATGGGGAGAAGTTCCGAAAATGCTGTTGAGAACAATGCAAAGATTGCAGGACGTTATTTCGACCAGAAGCTCGGAGTTCTTGAAGAAGGCGCAGCAGCAGATGTGATCATTGTTAATTACAATCCGCTGACACCAATGAATGAGAATAACATCAATGGTCACCTTGTATTCGGAGTAACTGGACACGATGTTGTGACAACTGTTGCAAACGGTAAAGTATTGATGAAAGACAGAAGACTGACAGAGATTGACGAAGCGAAAGTTATGGCAGACTGCAGACAGGCAGCAGCCGAACTTGGAAAACGTATCAATAGTCGTTAGGCTTAGATTGACGGATACTGTTCATTAATGTTAACATATATAACAGATGTGGACAGTATCTTTGATCGCACATTTCGTCAAAACTAACCGGAAAGGACAATAAAATAATGAAAGAAAAGAAATCAGAAGCACCTCGCAGAGGAAACGAAGAACTGTTTAAGTGGGATGGTAACCCGACATTTGGTCAGATACTTCCGCTTGCTGCCCAGCATGTACTTGCAGCAGTTGTAGGATGTGTTACACCGGCAATTCTGGTTGCAAATGCAGCGAATAATGCAGGCGGAAATGTAAACATGGGTCTCTTAATCCAGATGTCACTTGTATTTGCAGCATTATCAACATTCCTTCAGCTGTATGGAAATAAGATCCATCTTGGATCCGGACTTCCGGTCATCATCGGTGTAAGTTTTGCTTATGTTCCGACAATGACAGCAATTGCAGCACAGGCTCAGGACGTTAACACGATTTTTGGCGCGATGATCGTAGGTGGTATTGTAGCAATTATCGTTGGACTTACTATTAAGCAGATCAGAAAGGTGTTCCCACCACTGGTAATCGGAACTGTTATCTTTGCGATTGGTCTGTCTCTTTATAAGACAGCCATTAACTACATGGCAGGAAACTCCGCGAACACATATGAAGTGATCGTAGAGCAGAGAGGTCAGACAGCAGCACTTGTTTATGGTTCCTGGCAGAACTGGCTTGTATCCCTTGTAACACTGGCAATCGTAATCGGTCTGAACCATTACGGAAAAGGACTTTTCAAACTTGCATCTATCCTGATCGGTCTGGTCTGTGGATATGTACTTGCATTGTGCTTTGGAATGGTTGATTTTTCAGCACTTTCAAACGCAGGTTGGTTCCAGCTTCCACAACCGTTCGCTTTCGGTGTAAAATTCGATATCTCAGCGATTATCCCGCTGGCGATTTTGTTCCTTGTCAATTCCATTCAGGCAATGGGAGATTTCTCCGCTACAACAAGTGGTGGTATGGATCGTCTTCCTACTGACCAGGAGCTCAACGGTGGTATCATCGGTTATGGTATCAGTAATATCGTAAGTGCATGTTTCGGATGTCCTCCGACAGCAACTTACAGCCAGAACGTAGGTATTGTTGGTTCTACAAAAGTTGTAGCAAGAAAGGTATTTTCACTTTCAGCATTTATCCTTCTGATTGCAGGATTGATTCCGAAATTCTCAGCACTTCTGAGAACAATTCCTCAGTGTGTACTTGGTGGAGCAGTAGCATCTGTATTCGCAGGTATCGCAATGACAGGTATCAAGCTTCTTGTAAGTGAAGGTATGTCTACAAGAAATACAACAGTTGCAGGATTATCTATTGCAATCGGTATGGGTGTATCCTTAAGTAACGGATGCTTAAATCAGATGACATCAACAATTTACGATGGATTAGGAATGACAATGGGACTTGAGAACTTCCAGTCCATCATCAATAACACATTTGCATCATCACCGGTTGTACTGGCGACAATATTTGCAGTTATTTTGAATCTGGTTCTTCCCGAAAGATCCAAAGCCGGAGGCAAAATAAAAGGAAGGGAAACAGATCTTTGAGGAAAAACAGGTTCTTTGGGGAATGATCTGTCAGAGATTTCAAAGATTTAATCATTACGGAAGAACCTGCCGATGGCAGGTTTTCCGTGATAAAAGAAAAAGAGAGGTAAAAAGTATGAGTGAAATTATGAGACCGATGTCATTTGAACAGCTTTTAAACTGGACATTGACAGAGTACAAAGAGAATGGAACAGTATTTGGAGAGCGTCATCCATATCATGCGGACAGCAAGTTCAACCGCACAATCTTCGGACGCGATCTTGAGACACCAATCGGACCGGCAGCAGGTCCAAACACTCAGCTGACACAGAATATTATCGCAGCTTACTACACAGGAAGCCGTTTCTTCGAGCTGAAGACAGTTCAGGTAATGGACGGAGACGAGCTTGCAGCATGCATCAACAGACCATGTATCAAGGCTGATGACGAGTGCTACAACTGTGAGTGGTCTACAGAGCTGTTTGTTCCACAGGCAATGGAGGAGTACATCAAAGCATGGTTCCTTCTGAAAGTGATCTCAAAAGAATTCGGACTTGGAAGCATGGACGGATTCCAGTTCAACATCAGCGTTGGATATGATCTTGCCGGAATCAAATCAGAGAAGGTTGACACATTCCTGAACACAATGCAGCATGCACAGGATTCAGAGATTTTCAAGCACTGCAAGGCTTATCTTCTTGAGCATGTTGACCTGTTCGAGAAAGTGACAGCAGAAGATATCGAAAGCATTTCCGGTGATATCTGTAATTCTGTTACAATCTCTACACTTCACGGATGCCCTCCGGAAGAAATTGAGAAGATCGCAATGTATCTGATCACAGAAAAGGGATTCCATACATTTATCAAATGTAACCCGACACTTCTTGGATACGAGTATGCAAGAAAGACAATGGATGACATGGGATACGATTATATCGCATTCGGTGACTTCCACTTCAAAGACGACCTGCAGTACGAGGATGCTGTTCCGATGCTGAACAGACTGATCGCTGTCTGTCAGGAAAGAAACCTGGAGTTTGGTGTGAAGATCACTAACACATTCCCGGTTGATGTAAAACAGAACGAACTTCCAAGTGAAGAGATGTATATGTCAGGAAAATCTCTGTACCCACTTTCCATCTCCGTAGCAAATATGCTGGCAAGAGATTTTGGTGGAAAACTGAGAATCTCCTATTCAGGTGGTGCTGATTTCCATAACATCGAAGGAATCATCGATGCAGGAATCTGGCCGGTAACAATGGCTACAACAATCCTGAAACCAGGCGGATATGACAGACTTTGCCAAATTGCAGGACTTCTTGAGAAAGAAGGCGTTGTATTCACAGGTATCGACGCTGCCAAGACAGAGAAACTGGTTGAGGAAGCAAAGACAAGCCCATATCATGTAAAGGCTGTAAAACCGCTTCCGTCCAGAAAGATCAACAAACAGGTTCCGCTGATCGACTGCTTCATCGCTCCTTGTAAAGAAGGATGCCCGATCCACCAGGATATCACAACATATCTGCAGCTTGTAGAAGCTGGTAAATATGAAGAAGCTATGGATGTTATCACAGAGAAGAATCCACTTCCATTCATTACAGGAACAATCTGTGCACATGCTTGTATGGGCAAATGTACACGTAACTTCTATGAATCACCGGTACATATCCGTGAGATGAAGCTTGAGGCAGCTCAGAACGGATACGAAGCACTGATGAACAAGCTGACAGCACCTGCAATCACAAAAGAAGGTAAGGCAGCAGTGATCGGTGGAGGACCGGCTGGTATGGCAGCTGCTTACTTCCTGCGCAGAGCCGGAATGGCAGTTACAGTATTTGAGAAGAACGACGCTCTCGGCGGTGTTGTTCGCCACGTGATCCCAGAATTCAGAATTCCTGGAACATCTATTGATAAAGATGCAGCACTTCTTGAGAAGATGGGCGTTGAAGTTCGTCTGAACACAGAAGTAAAAGATACAGCAGCACTGAAAGCAGAAGGATTTACAACAGTGATCCTTGCAGTAGGAGCTTCTGAGCCTGGAGTATTAAGACTTGAGCAGGGTGAAGCTAAGAATGCACTCGAGTTCCTGGCTGACTTCAAGGCAAATGACGGAAAACTTGATATCGGTAAGAACGTTGTAGTTATCGGTGGTGGTAACACAGCAATGGATACAGCAAGAGCAGCGAAATCGTACAACAGGCGTTGAACATGTATATCTTGTATACAGAAGAACAAAAGCGCTATATGCCGGCAGACGAAGAAGAGCTGGTAATGGCAGTAGAGGACGGCGTAGAATTCATGGAACTCCTTTCTCCTGTTAAACTTGAGAATGGAAAACTGATCTGCGAAGTTATGGTTCTTGGCGATATGGATGCTTCTGGAAGAAGAGGCGTTGTTAAGACAGGAGAACTCAAAGAGATCCCGGCTGATACAGTGATTGCAGCTGTTGGTGAAAAAGTTCCGACTGCTCTATACGAGGCAAATGGAATCAACGTAAATGACAGAGGACGTGCTCTTGTAAATGAAGAGACATTAGAGACAAACGTAGAGAACGTTTACGTTGTTGGTGATGGACTTGGCGGACCGGCTACAGTAGTAGAAGGTATCCGTGATGGTCTCAAAGCTGCTCAGGCAGTGATCGGAGAGACTCTTGTAAGAGATTTCGATGCAGAGACAGATGAAGCTGTTGTATACGAGAGAAAGGGTAACCTCGAAGACGTACGCGAAGACAGCACAGAGGCTAAGAGATGTCTTAACTGTGCAGGAATCTGTGAAAACTGTAAGGAAGTTTGCCCGAACAGAGCAAATGTAGCAATCAAGGTTCCGGGACTGGAAAAACATCAGATCATCCATGTGGATTACATGTGTAATGAATGTGGTAACTGTAAGAGCTTCTGTCCGTACGACAGTGCTCCGTACCTGGATAAATTCACATTATTCATGGACGAGAACGATATGGCAGACAGCAAGAATCAGGGATTCACAGTACTGGATAAAGATGCAGTACACTGCAAGGTTCGTTTCTGTGGAGAGATCCTCGACTGGACACTTGGAGAAGAGACAAAGATTCCGGAAGCACTTCAGAAAGTAATGGAGACTGTTTGCAAGGACTACACATATCTGTTAAGATAATAGCAGAAGGTTTATGTGAGATTGCTCCGGTGGAAATTGAGTGAGACCAGAGTGATAATATGTGAGATAGATAGCTCACAGGCATCTGCCTGTGGGCTATCTTCTTTTCAAAAGACGCAGAAATATAGAAAGAAGGGATCTGTAAAATGATAAGTTATTTCAGAGATGACAGACTTTGTGAAGCAGACTCTTTCTTATCGGTAGTAAAGCCTGACTATACAGAATGTCCGATGATAGCTGCTGTCGGTGCGGGAGGAAAGACCTCTACATTGAGAAGGCTTGCAGAAGAGTATGCGCTGATGGGGAAAAAGGCAATTGTTCTTACAACAACTCATATGAGAGAAGAGACGACTCCATGGAGTTGTGTGGCTGAAGAGGAAGAGTGGATTAGTAAAGGGAACGAGCTGCTTGAACGAGTGAAGGAATGCCTTGAACAATATGGACAGGCCTGGATTGGGGCAAGAGCGAAAAAAGGGGAAAATGAGCTGTGTTCCGGAGTTGATTCTGGCAGAGATAGAAAGCTGGAATGTGCCATTACTTGTTGAAGCGGACGGAGCAAGGATGCTGCCGTTAAAAGTACCGGGAGAACAAGAACCTGTGATCCTGCCACAGACAACACATGTATTTTCTGTTTATGGAATGGACGCTTTGGATCAAAAGCTCGAAGAGATTTGTTTTCGAAGTGAAAAGGCGGCAGAGCTTCTTGGAAAACAGCCGGAAGATCAGGTGACAGAAGAGGACATAATAAAGCTTGCCTGTCATGAACAGGGCGGGCGAAAAGGCTGTCCAAAGCAGGCAGAGTATATTGTTGTACTGAATAAGGCAGACACAAAGGAGCGGCGAGACAGAGCGTGTAAGATTGCAAAGTGCTTGTATGAGAATGGAATCAAGAATATATTTGTGACATCTTATATGCTGTAATAAATATTGTAGAAAAAGCGCAGAGATTATTCTTGAACGTAAATAAATTAGAAAATAACGGAGAATCATAGAAGATTCTCAGGAAAATAGATGGGAAGTATTGAGATGAAGATATTGATTAAAGGTGCGGGAGACCTGGCAACAGGAATCGCATCCAGATTATATGGCGCAGGGCATCAGATCATGATGACAGATATTGCTGTGCCATTGACGGTCCGCAGACTGGTTGCATTTTCCAGAGCGGTTTATGAAGGTGAGGCAGTTGTAGAAGATATGACGGCGCGCCTGGCAAAGAATCAGGAAGAAGCAGAGGAGATTATGGAACAGGGAGATATCCCTGTGATCGTTGATCCGAAAGCGGAATGTGTAGAGTGGTTTGAGCCGGATGTGATCGTTGATGCAATCCTTGCAAAGAGAAATCTCGGAACGAAGATTACGGACGCACCATTTGTGATCGGAGTAGGTCCTGGATTTACTGCCGGGGAGGACTGCAACTGCGTTGTCGAGACAAAGAGAGGACATACACTGGGGAATGTGATATGGGACGGAAGTGCGATCCCGAATACCGGAGTTCCGGGAAATGTTGGGGGATATTCTATTGAGCGTCTGATCAAAGCATCCGCAGATGGGGTGATCGAACCGAAGGCTGTGATCGGCGATCTGGTACGAAAAGGACAGATCGTTGCAATTACAGGTGGAGAGCCGGTTTATGCGTTGATGGACGGTATCGTTCGCGGAATGCTTCAGCCAGGTGTTCAGGTGACGAAGGGACTGAAGATCGGAGATATTGATGCTCGTGCAAAGCAGGAGCATTGCCGGACAATCTCAGACAAAGCAAGGGCGATCGGCGGAGGTGTGCTCGATGCAGTCTGCAGTTATGAAAAGAGCAGAGGAAAATACGTATTGATCTTGCTGGCGGCAGGTCAGAGTGTTCGGTTCGGTTCAGATAAACTGAAAGCAGTTGTAGAAGGTGAAGCAATGTATGAAAGTGCGATCAGCCGATTTGAAGCATTTCAGGGATTCAAGTCTTATGTAGTGACAGGAAAAGAAGAGATTACACTTTCAGCAGAGTCAGCAGGCTGCACGGTGGTATGCAATAAAGAACCGGAGAAGGGAATCTCTCTTTCTGTAAAGCTCGGTCTGACAAAGGCAATCGAGGATGCGGATGAAAATGGAACACCGCTTCGAGGAGTCCTGTTCAGTGTCTGCGATCAGCCAAGATTAAAAAAATCCACGATTCAGAGAATCATAAATACAGCATTTCATAATCCGGGAAAGATCGTTTGTGCAGGAGAAGGAACAAGAAATGGCAATCCGGTCTTGTGGGATAAGAGATTCTTTGATAAACATTTTGGAGTTAGATGGAGATATCGGTGGAAAGAAGATATTGAAAGAAAACTTAGATTCGCTGAAAATTGTGCCGGTACAGGCGGGAGAACTTCAGGATATTGATCGCAAAGAAGATCTCGGAACGGCATAATGATAGAATTGCCGGTTGCATATAGTGTGAACAGTAATAAAAAATAGCAGCGGTGAGCTGAAAGGAGAATGCAAATGCGGGTAGGAGCAGTGATTGCGGCAGCAGGAAAAATCTGGTGGATATAAGAGTTATGATAAGATGAAGTCGGTGGATGGAATCCAGGTTCTGCGTCAGATGATTTTAAATTTCAAGAGAGCAGGCGTGGATGAGATCGTGCTGATCACAGGATACCAGGCGGAGCAGGTGGAGAAGAAACTGGCGAAGCTTGGTGCAGTATTCCTTCGCAGTGAAGATTATGAGAAGGAAGAGATGATCACGTCAGCAGTTCGGGGGATGAACTACCTGAAACCGCGCTGTGAGAAAATTCTTCTTCTGTCCGGCAGGAGTTTCTCTTTTCACAGAAGATACCGTACGTGTGTTGATGCAAAAAGCGAAAGAAAATGAAAACGATCATGAGAAAGTCTATGTACCTGTCTGGGAAGAACGAAAAGGACATCCGATCCTGATGGATCGCAGTATGGTCGATCAGTTTGCTTCTTATGAAGGTGAAGGTGGACTTAAAGGCGCCATGGATGCGCTGAATGTAGAACGCATTTTCGTTCCGGTGGAAGACAATGGTGTAGCGATTTACTCTGGACAGGGAGAACCTTTCCGTGAGATTTTCAAAGAGAAGGAAAAGGAGAGAAGAATCCGTCCGAGAGTGAAGCTTCAGTTGGAGAAGAATGAGAACTTCTTCGGTCCGGGAATTGTATTTCTTCTGCGTCAGATCGATACACTTGGCTCGGTAAGAGACGCCTGTGCAAAGACAGGAATGTCTTACAGCAAGGGCTGGAGCCTGATCAGAAGTGCAGAGAAAGAACTCGGATATACCGTTGTAGAGCGAAGTCCGGGAGGCAAGCATGGCGGTGTAGCCAATGTAAGCGAAGCAGGGAAAGACATACTCAGAAAATATGAACTGCTGGAAAAAGATGTGGCGAAATATGCAGAGAAGAGATATAAGGATATATTTGAATCTTGATCTGTCTTTTACACGCAATATGTGAAAAGAAGAAAGCTAATATTAGAGGAAAAAAAGCGGTCACATGACATTATTAAAAATACAGTCAATGAAAAAAAGTTGTGTAA
>ENA-OQES01000875-OQES01000875.1-human-gut-metagenome-genome-assembly--contig:-NODE-875-length-12037-cov-4.389505_pt1 | contig 12037 bp, 10 predicted proteins | sample MGYA00242798_ERZ504641 | MGnify/ENA primary metagenome ERZ504641 (study PRJEB26092, sample SAMD00036327) | human gut metagenome | host: Homo sapiens | study: EMG produced TPA metagenomics assembly of... | reverse complement strand
ACTTGGTCTCTCACTGGTTAAATTTTGCTCTCAGAGGGCATATCATCGCTAGAGTAAAGGATAAAAAGTCTCAGGCCGCTTTGTTTGCTTTAGTGACCATGACAGCCAATCTTGGATCCGCAATTGGGCCTCTAGCTTTCAAATTACATATATAAGGCTTTCGGACAAACGCTCTTTGTTATAGTCATCGTCGGACTCTATGATTTTTTCTGCTTTACTAGCTCCAATAGCGCTGACTCATCATGTCTTCATACGCAATGAGAAAAGCAGCAAAGAAAATACCTCTTCCATCGTGAAGACCATTACAGACTCGTTGAAAAGTCCCGGTACGGTTCTTGCCATCCTGGCGGTGTTTGTGGGCAGCATAATGAATGGTCAGCTTTTTGCGGGAATGGCATTGGAATTCCACTCGTTATCCGATAGCCCAGTCATAAGAGGATTGTTCTATTCCATTGATGCCATATCGGTCATAGCACTGCAAATGCCCGTGAGTAAACTCATCTCGCGAGGCATGGCTAATGGGCAGAATGCCACCTCATTCATCATCAAAAGCCTAGGGATTTATGGAATTTCCTTCGCACTATTCGCCTGCGGAGTCTCGTCGTACTGGTGGATATGCATTATAGCCTTGGTTGTGTTCTCCATTGCAGAATGCATCTATGCGCCATTGATCAATATTGCTCTGGTAGAGGCACAGCCAGATAAACCTTTGGTGGACATTTTGAACTATCGGCTGATAATTGCAGCCATTGGCGAATCGGCAGGCTCATTCCTTGGTGGTTGGATCGTTCCGGCACTACGTCCTGCAGGAATGACAGCTTGGTATTGGTGCGCACTGGCGTTGGTGGGAATAATACCCGCAGTCGTCACTAATCACATTGGAAAACGCGGGAAAAGGATCATCCGTCGCTAAAGAAAAGTCTTGGCGAGCGCACCGGAAGGGGAATGATATGAAAATACTGCTGCTGCAACAGCCTAAATCTTTCTCGGATTATCCAGAATGGATTAAAGAGGTCCAAGAACGCTTCGGTCGTTTAGAGGTTATGGTCTTCACCTCGGACAATCGGGCCGTGCACCATCGTTGGCCGAACGCCGTCATCAAGGAAATCGTGGTTTCTGATTATTCCTCCGATAGCGCTACCGCGAAATTCTTTGATATTGTCAGAAAATTTAAACCAGATAGGATAATTTCCAGCTCGGAGGAAGATGTATTGAGGGTTGCAGAGGCGAGAAGTCTATTTGGCATTCCCGGTTTGCAGTATGAACTGGCGTTGCGCTGTCGAGATAAGGTCACGATGAAGCAGTCGGCCCTTGATGCCGGATTACAGGTTATTCCCTACACCTCCTGCAAAAGCTTTGGAGATATTATTTCGGCGTTCGATCGTTGGGAGACGGTTGTTCTCAAACCTCGGTGGGGTGCAGGCTCCGCGGGTATTACGATACTGCATTCGAAAGATGATTTGTCTGCTTTAGCCACCAAGCCGGAATTCATACAAAACGTACATTCAAACCAGTATTACTTAGAGGAATACTGTTCCGGCTCCGTCTACCATGTGGATGTGGTCTATATCAACGCTGATTCGATTCTGATCTCGCCATCACGATATCTTGTCCCACCGCTGGATTTCGAGAAGCAAAATACCGGTTCCGTGATGTTGGACGAGGACGACGCCGACTATTCTAAGCTGCTCCGACTGACAAAACAATTAATTAGATCTTTCAAAGATCAGACGATTCCCAATGTGATGCATATCGAATTCTATAAGAACGAAACCGGTGATTTCATATTCGGAGAAATGGCGGCACGCAGAGGAGGCGGACTCATCAAACAGGAGCTGACAGCCGCCTATGGCATGGATCAGAGTAAGGCCAATTTCCTACTGGAACTTGGCCTTGTCGATGCGGATACCAACATCACACGATTATCCCAATATGGCATACTGCTGGAAACCGCTGGATTGAACTGGCCAAAGGAAAAGGAAATCCCGGATTGGGCAGTTTTAGAATCTGTGGGAAAGAAAAAAGGTATCGCTCACAATTCTGTCGATTCCGACAGGAAATTCCTTATCTCCGGTGATAATGAAGCCGAAATCATCCAACGTTCCAATCATCTTATACACGGCTGATACGGCAATGAAGAATTCGCTCTTTGCAAGGGGACGATCGTAACCGGCATGCATAACAAAGGTGCCCGCCGCGCATGGAGGGGATCCATCGCGGCGGGCACCTCATGGGCAGGGCGCCGGCGATCGGCATATCGCCGGGAAAAAGGGAAAAACCGGCATTACGCGCGAGCCGACGCCGTATCACTCCGGCTCAGTCCAGCACGAAGGTGTTGAACGATCGCGGAGCAAGCGTTACCTCGAAGCCGCGTTCGGCGGCATCGGGATCGGCGAATGCGAACGGACGCTCCTCGTCGAGGGCATTCTGCACCACAACCACCACCGTGCCGTCCGGGTTGCGGAAGGCGATGGCCATCGAGTTGAAGTGGCCGGTGGTGCCGAGTACCTTCGCGCCGGGCCTGACGTAATGCGAGAAGTGGCGCATCACGTAGTATTCCGGATTGCGGCGCACCTCGTGCTTGTCGGCGGTGATGGTGAACAGGGAGTTCTGCCACCAGCCCCATGTGGAATCCTGGTCGTCGAGGATCATGTTCCAGTAGGTGTATGCGGTGGCGCCGTTGCGGAAGTAGTGGTTGATCAGGTGGAAGATGTACTCCGCGTACTCCCAGCTGTTGTCGCCGGTGCCGCATTCGGACTCCGACTGGATCAGCTCGATCTCCGGCCATGATTCGTGCGTGCGGGCGATGCAGTTCTGGCCGGCCCACTGATAGGCGATGCCCTTGATGTACTTGCGTGCGCCGTCGTCGAAGAGGATGTTGTCGACGAAGCGGTTGTAGTTGTTGAGCGTCATGCCATAGCCGCCGCCGGTCCAGGCCATGTCCTCCGGGCCGTTGAGGGTGCCCAGCCAGATGTCGGTGTCGAGTCCGGCCTCGTCGAACGCCGGTCCGAGGTAGTCGCGGATGAACACCTTGAGCGCTTCGGAATCCCACAGGGCGCTCGGGAACTTCTGGTCGGCGAACACCTCGTTCTGCACGTGCAGCTGGTTCACGGTGATGCCGTGCTCGGCATAGGCCTGGATGTACTTGACGAAGTACTTGGCGTAGGCCTTCAGGTTCTCCGGGGTCTGCACGAGACGGCCGTAATTGTAGGCCTTCGGGCGCTTCATCCACGTCGGCGGGCTCCACGGACTGGAGAACAGCTGCATGTTCGGCTGCCATTCCTGTGCGCGGTGGATGTACGGGATCAGGGTCTGCTCGTCGTGTTCGACGGAGAAATGCTCCATCCCGTAGTCGCCGTCGACCTCGTCGTAGCTGTACCAGTGGTCGGCGAAGTCATTGGCGCCGACGGGGGCGCGGTTGAAGGTGAAGTTCATCTCGTCGGGGCTGAACAGCTCCTTGATGATCTGGTCGCGTTCGGCTTCGCTGACGTTCTGCAGCGGCAGCCAGCCGAGTTCGTTGAAGCAGCCGCCGAAGCCGCGCAGGGCCTGGTATTCGTTGCCGTCGAGCTGCAGGTCGGCCGCGGTGGTGGCGTTGGTGGATTCGATGTCGGAGGTTCGGTCGGCAAGCTTGTCGTCTTGCGTCGTTGCAATCCAGGTGGTCATGATGTTCCTTGGTATCGTCGTTGATAATTCGGATATTCGTTGATGGTTGGCATGGATGGGAGGCGGGGCGATTCGGTCCCGCGGAGGGGAGACGGCCTATGGCACGACGTCTCCCCCGGTTTACAGCAGCTGCCTTACTTGACCTTCTTGATGGCCATGATGAAGAAGCAGCCGATGATGGCCAATGCGATGGACGTCGGGAACGCGAAGTTGTAGCCGAGGTTGACCACGATGGCGGACATGACGACCGGGCCGCACATCTGGCCGAGGGTGGTGGCCATGTTCAGGATGCCCAGATCCTTGCCGGCCTCTTCCTTGTTCGGTAGCACGTCCACCAGCAGCGCCTGGTCGACGGCGGAGTAGACGGCGTAGCCGAGGCCTGCGATGCCGGCGAACAGGTACATGCCCATGGTGGACTTGAAGATCCACGGCATGGCGATGCCGACGGCGAAGAGCACGGAAGCGACGACGACCGGGACCTTGCGGCGGCCGATGAGATCGGAGACCGGGCCGGAGATGAAGGAGCCGACCAGGGACATGACCATCATGATCATGGACACGACGGACACGGTGACGGCGGATTCCTTGACGGACTGGCCGATGTAGTTCTGGATGATGTAGAGCTGGTAGACGTTGATCATCTGGTAGGCCATGAGCATGCAGAAGCGGCCGGCGAACGCCTTGTAGAAGTCATGCGCGGTGGAGAACTTCGGCGGGCGGAAGGAGGAGAGGATGTCCTTGGCGGAGCCTTCGTCCTTCGGCAGGAAGTCTGCGGACTGCTCCTTCGGGATGATGATCACGGCGACCACGCCACCGAGGAACATGAGCACGCCGGCGACGGCGAAGCCCGGAATCAGGTTTTCGATGAACAGTGCGCCGAGCATGGTGCCGATCGGAGCGCCGATGGTGGAGCCGGCGCCGTAGAAGGCGGACATGGTGCCACGGATCTTGGAAGGCACGCGGTCGGACAGGATGGCGACCATCGGCGCGATCATGCAGTTCAGACCGAACATGCAGGCGCAGTAGAAGATGGTCAGCAGCACGGCGTTATGCGTGGTGCCGGTCAGGAACAGGGTGACGCCACCGAGCACGGCTCCGAAGAGGATCCACGGGGTACGGCGGCCGAAGCGGGAACGGGAGCGATCGGAGAAGTTGCCGAACATCAGGTTGGCGACCAGGGATGCGACCGCGGTGAACGCGTTGACGATGCCGACCAACGCATCGGCGTTGACGCCCGGGATGGTCTTGTAGTGCATGGGCAGCAGCACTGCGGAAACGATGCCCAGACCGGACATCCACAGCACTCCGAATACCAGGAAGCCTGCGCCGAAACGTGCGGCGTTCATCTTGGACAGCGGCTTGCCGGTTTCCGGGGACAGTGACGGATCCTTTTCCGCCGCGGCGATGTTGGCGTTGTAAGCGGCAAGGCGCTCCGCCTTGCTGGCGATTGCTTCACTCATGAAACTCTCTCCTTCGAATCATGCTTCAGTAGTGAACTTATGTTGTGTGCGATTCCGCACCTTAGCGGTGTATGTGGTGGTGGGGCGGCCTCGCCCCATCTGTTAACTACCATGTGGTAACTAACGTGTTTTCAGTGTAAACCATCTTTCGCAAAGGCACAAGTCGACGTCATGTCATCGCCGTCTCAAAGCGTTTGCAAAACCGGTCGGACACTGTTCCATTCAGCTTCACAGTCACCGGTTTTTATTACCTAGTAACTGCTTAGTTAAATCATATAACAAATCGTTTGTCTGCGATAATCCGGCGTGTTCCAAGGGTTCCCATCGTCTTCTTCTCCCCCTTCTTGTACCTTAGTAAGCACCAGATGAAGGAGAGCATATGCGTCGCCGCACCGAAAACAAACCCAGAAAGCGAATGAGCGCCGAGGATCGCAGGAAGGCGATTCTCGAAACCACGGTCTCATTCATCTCCCAGTTCGGTTTCTGGGGCTTCACCATACGCGATGTGGCCCAGGCTCAGAACATCACCGAAGCCGGCCTCCTTTACTACTTCAAATCCAAAGAACAACTGCTTGAGGAAACCCTCAAATACGCCGATCGGACCAATCAGATCGCCATCGCCGAGCATCTTGGCGTGCAGGGCGTGACCGGCGAAGTCCTTGACGACGGCATCGCGTACCACTGCGATCTGGGGCTGAAGGCCATTTCCACGGGAACCGTGGAGACCAACGCCGACCGTCCGGAGATGGTCCGGCTCTACACCTTGCTGGAAAGCGAGGCGCTGAGCAAGGACCATCCCGTGCACGAGTATTTCGAACAGCGCGAAATCAATCTGCTGAAGGAATACACGTTCGCGGCCAAGCGCGACGGCGTCGCCGATCCGGAGCGCACCGCGCTGCAGGTCCTGTCCGCGATGGAGGGTCTGCAGCTGCGCTGGCTCAACGGATCGCATGACGTCGACTTCATCGGGGAATGGAAGGCCATCATCGACCTGCTCATCCCCTGACCCAGTGGGCCGACGCACCGCCACCGCTTTGCGGCTCAGCCGGCGATGACGACCACATTCCAGCGGCCAATCGTCAGCTTGTCGCCCACCTCGACCTTCGAGCCCTCTTTCAGGGCGATCGCCGCGGTGGCGGATTCATCGACGGTGCCGTCGGTGCCCACCACCACCGGAGCGACCACCACATCGCCCGACACCGGGCTGTCGATGGTGACCTCGTCGGCGGAGTAGTTGAGCAGATACGTCACCTGCTCGCCGCGGGCGTTCGTTCCGCGGCGCACCGTCACCTGTCCGGCGAGCGCGGTGCCGGCATCGGCGATGCCCGCGTGTTCCACGGCTTCGCGCAGGACGGCGCGGATGGTGTCGGCGCCGAGCAGGGTGGCGATCCATTCGGCGTCGCCCTTGCCGAAGCCATGTCGGGTCACCGCGGCGTAATCCTTCCACGCGTAGTGGCCGTAGCTGGCGAGCACGTCGGTGCCGTCGAATGGGGTGACCAGTTCGATGAGCGCCTGCGCGTCGCTTGCCGGGGTTTCGGCAAGCGTTCCGGCGAATTCCACGGAAACGTGGCCATTCGGGCGGGTGAACTGGCTGTAAGTCATGCCGAACACGTCGGTGAGGTTGTGCGGCGCGCGGTCGTGCCATACGGTCACCTCGTCGTCGGTTACGAAGGAGCGCATGGTGGAGACAAGGTGGCCGCCGCTGGAGACGAATTCGCGCAGACGGTCGGTTGTTTCCTGCGGAGTGCAGTACAGTGCCGGGGTCACGATCATCTCGTATTTGGCCAGGCGTTCGGCCGGCGCGTCGGACGGGATGAAATCGCATTCCACGTTGAGTTCGAACAGCGCGTCGTAGATGTTGCGCACCACGTCGTTGTACTTGAGGGTGCCGCCGAACGGGAAGCCGGCCTCGATGAGGAACCAGTCGAGCGCGGTGAGCGACTCGTTGCTGACCATGATGGCCACCTTGTTGTGCTTCTTCAGGTGGACGAGCCGCTCTCCCACTTCCGGTTTGGCGATCTCGCGGCCGAACACGCCCGCTTCGCGGTAGGTGGGATTCGGTTCGAGGTCGTGGCTCAGCAGGCCCTTCCAGTATGTTTCGAAGGAGTTGTGGATGGAGTGCCAGTGCCAATATTCCACCATGTCGGCGCCGGAGGCGAGGTGGGAGTAGGCCTGCAGGCGCAGCTGGCCCGGGAACGGCACCCAGCCGTGCTGGCCCTGGGCCTCCGTTTCGAGCACCAGGTAGTTCCTGCCGTCCTTGGTGGAGCGGGTCATGTCGCCGCCGAAGGCGATCTCCTTGCCGGTCAGGTCGTCCTCGGTGGGGTGGTAGATGTCCACGCCGGTGATGTCCACGGCGGTCGAGGCCTTGAAGTGGTCGACGGCCGGCTGCACGCCGTAGGAGTATCCGCGCCATTCGAAATCGAAGTTGTGGGTGATGAACTGGTCGTCATGCGCGTATTCGCGCACGATGTCGGCCTGCCACTGCAGGAAGGCGCGCACCTGGTCGCGGCGGAACTTGTCGAATTCGCCGCCCAGGGACTCGTTGATGGTGGCGGTCACGTCCGGGAAGTCCTCCCAGGAGTCGATGCGGTTGGACCAGTAGTCGAGGCCGAAGTGGTGGTTGAGCTCGTCCAGATCGCCGTGGAACTTCTCGCGCAGATACTTGACGAACAGGCGCTGCATGTCTTCGGAGACGGAATCGTAGTATTTCGTCTCGTTGTCCACCTGGTAGCCGATGACGGCCGGATGGTCGGCGACGTGGGAGATGAGCTTGCGGATCACACGTTCGCCGTAAAAGCGGTAGGTGGCGTTAACGATGTCCATGATCTGGCGCGCGCCATACTTGCCCTGTCCGTTCGGCGTGACCGCGAGCACGCTCGGGTCGAGCTTGACGAGCCAGCTGGGCACCGCGTAGGTCGGCGTGCCGACGATGACGTCGATGCCGGCACGCTGCGCGGCGTTAAGCGCGCGGTCCACATAAGTGAAGTCGAACACGCCCGGCTGCGGTTCGCAGGTGCTCCATGTGGATTCGGCGATGCGGATGACGTTCAGTCCCGCAGCCTTCATCATCGCCATGTCCTCATCGATGTGGTCAATGCCCTTCATCATGAGATATTCGTCGTAATATGCGGCGCCGAACAGAATGTGGTCTGCCTCGTAACGGCCCATGAATCCTCCATCGTCCTCGTTGACTTTTATATCTAACAGTCATTAGATATAAGAACTATATATCTTCCGAAACAAATCGTCAACTGTCGCAGATTTTCAGGCGTTTCTTAACTAACAACCATTAGATATATGTCTTCGGAAGGTTTACCGATATCCGTCCCACACCGGCGAGGGGAAGATCATCCGCTCGAAGACGAGCCACTCGTCGTACAGGTCGATCGGCGGCTTGCGCGTCCACCGCAGCTGGATGCCATCCATCGCCTCGATGCATTGCCGCACGATCGGCCGCATATTGTCCCATCCGCCGATCTGCGGCGGCAACTTCCATGCGAACCGCGAATAATGCTCCCACGTCAGATCCGGTCGGTTTTCGAAATACTCGTGCAGTGGATGGTCCGCGTTGAACGATTCGGTTTCCAAAACCATGTACAGCTGCAGCAGACTGCGGCGTTGCGCATTGTACCGGACCAGGAACCGCAGATAGGCAGGGAACAGCATGCCGTCCGAATCGCTGCCGGGCAATCCCGACTTGGCGAAGTCTGCAGGCGTGCCCTGCTGGTCGTAGTTATCGGTGACCAGCAGCGACAACAACCGTTCCTTGTTGCCGATGTAGTGCAGCAGTCCGGGCTGGCTCATGCCGATGGCGTCGGCGATGTCCTTGAGCGACGTGCCGTAGTACCCCTTCTCGCCGATCAGCTTGCCCGCCGCCGCGATGATTTCGCGTTTGCGCTCTTCGGGCGATTTACGAACCCGCTTTTTTCCCCTCGGTAACCATATGGAACAGCGTACCATCGGACGGGCCCTCGGCCGGTCACGCCTGGAAGACGTCCGGATGCTTCGGGTCGCCCGGTTCGTCGGCGAGCACACCCTCAAGGCCGAGAAACTCCTGCCAGAATTCCAGCGAATTGCCGTACGGAGCTGCCTTGGCGTCCACGCGTCTGCAGGTTCGCCTTGGCCTCGAACACATCCTCCTCGCGGATGCCGTCGAAATAGCTTTCCAAGCGTTCGAGGTTCGTCGGATCGTAGAACAGCGAGCCGATGATTTCAGTAAGCCGCTCGGCGCGGGCCACCGGCAGCGAATCCCAGTGGCGGAATTCGATGAAGTTCTTCAAACGCACGTCGTTGAAGTGCGTGGAGATCACATGGTTGATCTCGTACGCGTTGAGCTCGCGGTCCGGGTACACGTCGTTCGCGTTCTCGTAGAACGCCGGATGGTGCAGATCGGTTCCGGGCACCGCCAGCGCTTCGGGCGTGTGCGTCAGGTCGGCGAACATCATCGGCGTGGACAGCACATCCACCGCGTAATCCTCCCAACCGAAACGCGGATCGAACAGGCCAGGAATGACGTTCGTGCGCTGGAAATCGAGATAATCCCACATGCGCTGGCGTAGCAGCGGATAAGGATTCTCCCCACCTTCGAAATACGGAGTGTTACGGAAGAACCATGCCAGAATCGGGCCGACCACCGTGCCCAACCGCAGTTTGGCGATCGCGTCCTGTTCCGAAACGTAGTCGATGCTGACCTGTGTCGAAGCGGAGCAACGCATCATGCACGGACCGAACTGTCCGACACGTCCCAGGTAGGCGGTCATCGCCTTGTATCGGTCCTTCGGATTGACGGGAATGTCGGCGTAACTGGATTTCGGTTGGTAACCATAGTTGACGAGTCGGAAACCAAGTTCTTCGAGGATGGGGTCGACTTCGCGGCGGAACGCGCCGTACAATGTGGCGAGCTCCTCCGGCTTGTGCAGGATGCCGATGGACGTTTCCAACTGTCCGCCCGGTTCCAAAGATACGGAGATGCCGTCACGGGCAAGTCCGACCAGTCGCCCGTTTTCCCAGTATTCCTTGTTTTCGTCGTAATACGGGCGGATGCGGTTGAGCAACGCTTCAATGCCGTTGCTTTCGTAGTAGGTCACTGCGGTATCGTCGCTGTTATGTACCGGCAGGTGTTCGATTTCCACGCCAAAACCGCCGGTGCCGCGCTGTTGGCAGCCGGATTCGAAGAATTTGATAAGGCTTTCCACATGCTTCGGATTCGGCTCGGTCAGCAGGTGCGCGTACGTGATCTTTGGCGTTGTCATAGTGGCCATCCTAACGAAAAGCGCCATTCGCAACGCAGGCTACGCTATACGGAAAATCGATAACCGACCATCATTCCCCATCGATTTGGCTGGCGATTTGAATGCCTATTCGACGACCATCGATTTTACGATCGCCGAATCAGCCGTCGATTTGGCGGCTCAGATACCGTCGAACCGACGTCGGAAAAGTTTCCCAACGTCGGTTCGACGGAAATAAGAATGGCGATTCAAGCGGCCTTCTCGCTGTTGCGCGCCTCTTCGGCTGCGCGGTGCGCCTTCTTGGCCGCGGAGATCATCAGCTTGATGCGGTTGAGCTGGTTGGCTTCCGAAGCGCCCGGGTCGTAGTCGATGGAGCACGATGTTCGGCTTCCGGATGCAGTCCGGCGGATCTTGCCGAACATGCCTCGGCCTGTCACGTGGTTCGGCAGGCAGGCGAACGGCTGCGCGCACACCACGTTCGGGCATCCCGATTCGATGAGTTCCAGGATTTCGGCGGTCAGCAGCCAGCCTTCGCCGGCCTGCACGCCCACGGAAGTGACCTCGTCGGCCTTCTTGACCAGTTCAGGCATCGGCAGATCCTGCGAGAACTTGCCGTGAGCCAGATCGATCGCCTCGCGTACCGGAACGTTGTACAGGTCGAGGCCCTTGCGCATCAGCGCATAGCCTATCTTGCTGCCGCCCATGCCGAGGTAATGCTCGTTCCAGTCGGAAATGTACGGTCGGGTGGTCATGAATTCCATGATGCCCGGCACCACGGCCTCGCAATCCTGCGATTCGATGACGTCGACCACATGGTTGTTGGCGTCCGGCTGGTACTTGACGAGGATCTCGCCGACCACGCCGACGCGCACCTTGCGCGGCTCGTCCTTCAACGGCAACGAGTCGAACGACTTGACGATTTCCTTGACGAGCGTCGGATACGGCAGGTATCCCTTGCCGATGAACTTGCGCGCCGTCTTGGAACGACCGTGGTTTTCGAGCGTCTCGCGCACGATGGTGTCCCACGTTTCGTACAGCTTGTTCGCGCTGCCGGGGGTCACTTCGTACGGGCGCACGCGGTACAGGCACTTCATCAGCAGGTCGCCAACGATAAGCGCCTTGATGGCACGATGCAGCAATGCCGGCGTTGCGGTGAAGCCCGGGTTGTCTTCGATGCCCTGCGTGGAGATGGCGATCACCGGAATCTGCGGATAACCGGCATCCACCAGCGCCTTGCGGATCAGTCCGAAGTAGTTGGTGGCACGGCACATGCCGCCGGTCTGCGTGATCGCAAGCGCGGTGTGGTCCGGATCGTACTTACCTTCCAGAATCGCGTCCACGAGCTGGCCGATGACCATGTGATGCTGCATTTGCTCAGCGTCGCAAGACCATCCGCAATTCCATGAGCGCCAACGGCTTGCCAAGGACGTGCTCGATGCCGCCTTTGAGGCTTGCGGTATCGCACCCCACCACGCGCGCCGAGACGCTCGATGTTGCCGACTTTGTCCGTCTGGCCCGGAGCTTTCCCATGACGCTTAATGCCGAACGCGTGACGTTTACCAAAAAAATGAAGACGGTTGCTTGTCCCGTGCCCTTGGCACCGCTTGCCGACACACATGCGCATCTGCTTTCGTTCTGGGGCAAGGATGTGCCCGAGACACTCGTGCGTGCCAAGGCGGCAGG
>ENA-OQES01000874-OQES01000874.1-human-gut-metagenome-genome-assembly--contig:-NODE-874-length-12056-cov-3.681113_pt1 | contig 12056 bp, 15 predicted proteins | sample MGYA00242798_ERZ504641 | MGnify/ENA primary metagenome ERZ504641 (study PRJEB26092, sample SAMD00036327) | human gut metagenome | host: Homo sapiens | study: EMG produced TPA metagenomics assembly of... | reverse complement strand
TCATCAAGGCGATCAGCGATGCCGAAGGGCATTCCGAAGAGCAGAAGCCTGAAGGCGAAGCGACGCGCGTGATTGACGAGCAGGTGGCCTCGCAGGTGATGAATGCCATGGAATCCGTGTCCGACCATTACTCCCAGTTCGTCAAGGTGGATGGTTATCGTGTCGCAGCAAAGTCCGGTACGGCGGAAGTCGCTGGTGCCGATGGCAGACTGTCGTCGATTATCAGTGATTATTCGGCGATTATTCCTGCAGACAATCCTCGCTTTATCGTCACGGTGGTGCTGAAGGATCCGCAAGGCGGTTTTGGTGGTCTGACGGCAGGTCCGGTAACCGCGGAGATTGGTGAATTCCTTATGCAGAAGTACGAAGTGCCGGCGTCAAGTCCGCGAACTGATGCTATTCCAGTAACTTGGTGAGTATGCGAGTATGAAGAACGGAGGGTGGAAAGATGAGCGCGGTCAGTGAGTCCATGAACAGACGAATGACATTGGGTCTGCTTGCCAGCAGATATGGCTTTGACTTGGATCCTACGTTTGCCACTGAAGTGACGATCACGTCCATTGCAGACGATATCGATTCGGTGCGGCCGGGATCGTTGTTCATGCCGTCCGCACCGGTGGATGTGCAACAGTTGCGTCAGGCTCAGACGCTTGGCGCATATGGTGCGGTGGTGCCTCATGCGTTGCGTGGTAAGACGGAAGGTATACAGATTCCTGTGATCTATGCCGAGCCGACCGCACCGCAGTTGGGTAGGCTTGCCAGCGAAATGGCGGGTAGCCCGTCCGATTCGTTGGCGGTGTTCGCCGTGGCGGGAAACGATGCGCAGGCGGTGGATCAGGGAGTGAGGGATCTTGCTGATTTCCTGCATATGCTTGGTAATCCGGTTGGTGTGATCAGCTCGGGCAACTCGCAATCGTTGGAACGATATCTCGATCTGAACTATCCATTGTCGATTCTTGATGTGCAGCGTACGATGGCTGTGTGCGCTGAAGACGGTGCTGCTGCTGTGATTCTCGCTTTGAGCGAGGAGACGTTGAAAGACGACGCATTGCAGTCGGTAAGTGTCGATGTGCTTGGTTGCGGTGACAATGGTCTAGGCGAAGCCGAGATTGTCAAATCGGTTGCGCGATTCGGATGCACTGTCGGAAAGCGGACCCATATCGCCGTCCGTACGCAGGAATCCGATGCGCTCGCATCGCAAGCGGCAGCGGCATACGGGCAGACGAACAGCAGCGCATTGTCGCTGTCCATATCGATGGTGCTTGCGGCGGGTGTACGCAAGGCCAATATCAAAAGCGCTTTGCGCGTATCCCGAGATCTGAACTAGTTTCAATCGGAACGGATACGTAAAGCACACACGCGATAATCGCAAACAACGTGAACAGTAAACGGAACAGCAATACAGAGGAGAAATCACAGTGAGCAGCCTGACCATGATGCCAATGAGCTTGGAGGAGATCGCCCAGGCGGTTCAGGGACAGCTGGTTGCCGGAACTGCGGCGGCGAATACGCCGGTGGCCACCAGCGCATTCACCGATTCACGGCAGATTGTTGAAGGCTCGGTTTTCATAGCGATTGCCGGAGAGCGTGTGGACGGTCACGATTACGTGCCGCACGTGGGCGCTCAAGGTGCCGTTGCTGCGATAGTCGACCATGAGATCGCCGACGCCGATGTGCCTCAGATTGTGGTGGAGGATACGGTGCTGGCCTTGGGGTTGTTGGCCAAACACAATATCGAGCGCCGTCGCGCGCTGGGAACTCCGTTTACGGTGGTCGGCATCACCGGTTCCGTCGGCAAGACCACCACCAAGGATCTTATGAAGGCGTTGCTGTCTCATATGGGATCGACGGTTGCACCGGTCGGATCGTTCAATAACGAAATCGGCCTGCCTCTGACCTCGCTCAAAGTAAATGCCGAAACTCGTTTTCTGGTAGCGGAAATGGGTGCCAACCATGTTGGGGAAATCGCCAATCTGACGTCGCTGGTGCCGCCGGACATCGCGGTTGTGCTGAAAGTCGGCGTCGCGCATTTGGGCGAATTCGGCTCTGCGGAACGCATCGCGCAGGCCAAGTCGGAAATCATTCATGGCCTCGTTCCTGGGGGTCTTTCCGTGTTGAATGCGAACGACGAGCATGTGGCTGCGATGAGCGCCTTCGCTCCGGGCGATGTGATGTGGTTCGGACTTCCGAATGGTGATGGTGGCAATCCTGCGATCACCGCTCAGCATGTGCGTTGCGACGAGTTGGATCATCCGTCTTTCACTCTGAAAAATGGTGATGGCGAGCATGCCGAAGTCACCTTGGGCATCTGCGGTCAGCATAATGTTATGAATGCGCTTGCCGCCGCTTCGGTGGCGATGCGTTTGGGAATGTCGATTGACGAGGTCGCATCGGCATTGTCGGATGTGACGGCCATCAGCCCCCATCGTATGGCTGTTTCCACCGTGAACAAGCAGGAAACGTCATTCACGCTGATTGATGATTCATTCAACGCCAATCCTGATTCCATGAAAGCTGGTCTTGACGGATTGCTGCGTTGGAAGGCTGGTTCCGAAAGCCAGCCATTCCGTATTGCGGTGTTGGGCGCCATGCTTGAGCTTGGTCCGGATGAAAAGGATTTGCATGTTGGTATTGGCCGGTATGCGTTGGAAGGCGGGGTTGATGCGTTGCTGACGGTTGGCAGTGCATCCGATGCCTCTCTGGATGCTCTGGCAGGTGCCATGGCTGACGGCGCATCCTTGGCGGGAGACGCTTCTCATGTCGATTGGGTCCACGATATCGATGAGGCCGATCGTCTTGTGACTCGACTCGCCGTCGAACATCCAGGTGCCGTGGTGCTGCTTAAAGGTTCCCACGCTTCCGGCTTGAGTGCTCTGGCTGAACGTTGGCAGGCCCTGGCCGCACAATAGAATAAAATGCATTTAGCAAGATTTGAATAATCGAATAATCGACGTTATCTGAAGAATGTCTGACTGAAACGGAGAACATCAGGTGATTTTCGCTCATCATCGGAATTGTGGTGTCGCTGGTTGTGACGATCGTGGGCACCCCGCTGCTGATTCGTTTGGTACACAAGCTTAATTACGGGCAGTACATACGCCAAGATGGTCCGAAGTCCCATCTGGTCAAGCGTGGCACGCCTACGTTGGGTGGCGTGGTCATCAATTTGGCGGTTGTGTTGGGCTGGGGCTCGTCGGCGTTGTATCGCTTCGTCACTAGGGGAGAGATACCGTCATGGTCGGCACTGCTGGTGCTGTTCGCCATGCTGTCGATGGGTATGCTGGGATTCATCGACGATTTCGCGAAGGTTCGCAAAAAGCAGAGTGAAGGTCTGACAGTCAAAGGTAAATTCATCGGCCAGTTCATTCTTGCCACCATCTATGCGGTATTGGCGTTGATTCTGCCGACGAAATCCGGTTTCCCCAGCGCGCAAGCCGGCATGAGCTTCATTGAAAAGCCGTTTTTCAGTTTCGAGTTCGCAGGCAAAGCCGTGGCCATCGTGCTGTTCGTGATTTGGGTGAACTTCCTGATGACCGCATGGACCAATGCCATCAACCTGACCGATGGCCTTGACGGATTGGCCGCTGGTTCTTCGATGGTTGCATTCATGGGATATGCGGTGATTGCTTTTTGGGAGTTCTACCATCTCAAGGGCTCGGGGCATGAAGGCTTCGCCTACGCGGTGTCCGATCCCCTTGACTTGACCATCATCGCGGCCTGTACGGTGATGGCGTGCTTCGGATTCCTGTGGTACAACTCCAATCCGGCATCCATTTTCATGGGAGATACCGGTTCTCTGGCGCTTGGCGGCCTGTTCGCGGCCATGTCCATCGCCACGCATACGGAATTTCTGGCGATTATCCTTGGTGGCCTGTTTGTGATTGAAACTATGAGTGACGTTATTCAGGTTGGCTATTTCAAGATGACACGCAAGCGTGTGTTCAAGATGGCTCCGATCCATCATCACTTCGAATTGAAGGGGTGGCCGGAAGTCAAGGTTGTGATTCGCTTCTGGATGATTGAATTGCTGTTTGTGCTAGTTGCGTTGGTGATTTTCTACGGCGATTGGGTCGCCCGTTCCGGTCTGTGACGGCTGTTGCGTTCCGTTAATATGCCGAACGGCTGCAACACGACTGTGACATGTAAGGAATATCAAGGCATATGAGGTTCCGACAATCGAAGGATGATGGATATGGATATGAGCGGTAAGACCGCGATTGTGGCGGGTCTTGGAGTTTCTGGACAAAGCATGATGGAAGTGTTGGCTCCCGCGCCGAAAAGTGCTTGGCGTGGATGAAAAGAAGCCCGATGCTGATTTGCACTCCTTTGATCGCATCGACTGGGATCATGTTGATTTGGTTATGACTTCGCCGGTGTTCAATCCGAGGACTCCGTTTATTCTTGAGGCGCAACGTCGTGGCATTCCTGTGATGAGTGAGGTTGAGCTTGCTTGGCAGCTGCGAGTGAATTGCGATTCTACCGGCGAACCAGCGCAATGGATCGGCATCACCGGCACCAACGGCAAAACCTCCACTACGGAAATGACCTCGGAAATGCTGACGGCTTGCGGTCTGACGGCACCGGCTGTCGGCAACATCGGCAAGGCGGTGTCCCATGCCGCAGTCGATCCGGCAAATGATGTGCTATGCGTTGAGCTGAGTTCCTTCCAGTTGCATTTCACCGATTCGCTGGCTTTGGATTGCGCTGCGATCACCAATATCGCGGATGATCATCTTGACTGGCATGGCGGCATTGATAATTATGCGGCGGATAAGGCAAAGGTTTTCCACCGCGTCAAGAAGGCTTTGGTATACAACGCTGATGACGAGCGTGTGACTAGGCTGGCGTTCGCCGCCGAGACGGCGGAAGGCTGCCGCAAGGTCGGATTCACTCTGTCTGAGCCGCAAGATGGTCAGATTGGTGTGAAGGACGGCTGGATCGTCGATATGTCCGGCATCGCAGGTGGCAAGCCCGGAACGCCGGAACAGGTTGCCGAGGTGTCTGAGTTCACGCATCTGACTGAGCCTGATGGCACGGTGTACCCGCATTTGCTTGCCGACGCGTTGACCGCATTGGCGTTGGTACTGGGGCTTGGCGCAGACAAAGAGAAAGCCATCGCATCTCTGAAACGATTCACGCCAGGCGGGCACCGCATTCAGACCGTCGCCACCGCCACCACGCAAGATTGGGGGCAGCATCCGTTTCGTGGATGATTCCAAAGCGACCAATGCACATGCGGCCAAGGCATCGCTCAACAGTTTTGCAGACAAATCCGTGGTGTGGATCGCTGGAGGATTGGCCAAGGGCAGCCGTTTCGAACGGTTAGTGGCAGAACAGGCGCACACCATCAAAGCCGCGGTCATCATCGGCAAAGATCAGCAGCCTATCTTGGACGCATTCGCAGCGAGTGCTCCCGACATTCCGTTGACCATCATCGATCCGGCAAATAATGATGTCATTATGGAACGGGCTGTCGATGCTGCGGGTGAATATGCCCAATCCGGCGATGTGGTGCTGATGGCACCTGCCTGCGCATCTATGGATCAGTTCAAGTCGTATGCCGATCGTGGAAACCAGTTCGCGCAGCAGGCTCAGCGTTGGGTGAATGAGTATGGGGAAGCCTAGAACCAAGCAGAGTGACGGTACCCGTCAGAAAAGGCAGACTGCTGCTGAAGAACGGGTCGACGATTTTCGTGGTTATGTCGGTCTGCGGAGTCTGCTTAATCCGATTTGGTGTTTTCACGGGTTTAGGGTCTCTGTGATTATCCTCACCATTTTCGGTGTGATCATGGTGTTTTCCAGTTCTTCGGTGAATATGATTGCCAATGGCCAATCTCCGTGGTCGCAAGCGATTAAGCAGGGTGGATTCTGCGTTCTCGGACTTATTGTGGGTGTGGCCTGCATGATGGTTCCGGCGGAGCTTATCAGAAAAGTCAGTTTCGCTTTTCTGTTCGTCGCCCTATGCTTGCAATCATTGACGTTTACTCCGTTAGGTATTGATGTTCAGGGCAATAAAGGTTGGATCGGCGTTTTGGATTTACCTTCCAGCCGGCGGAGGTCGTCAAGCTTGCGCTATGCGTATGGCTGCCTCGGGAGCTGATTGACGCGCAGAAGCAGATAAAAAAGGTGGAGCCATTCAAGGCATATCGCAGGTTGATTGTGTGGCTTGGTCTTGCATTGCTGTTGGTTGTGGGTGGCAAGGATCTTGGTACGGCCATGATTCTCCTTGCGATTGCGGGAAGTGCGTTGTTACTGGGAAATTTTCCTGGCAAATGGCTGGCTATTGTGGCATGTGGCGGTGTGGCTTTGGTTGGCGGTCTTGTTATCAGTAGTCCGAATCGACTTGGTCGCATCATGGCTACATATCAGACTTGTTCCACAGCCGATATGCAGGGTGTCTGCTATCAGGCGGTGCATGGCAAATACGCCATGGCTTCCGGAGGCTTGCTGGGTGTTGGGATCGGCAATTCCGGAGAAAAAATGGGGGATATCTTCCGGAAGCGCACAACGACTTCATTTTCGCCATCATTGGTGAGGAAACGGGTTTCGTTGGCGCTTCGTTGGTGATTCTGCTGTTCCTTGTGCTTGGATGGTGCATGCTGGTGGTGGCCATCCAGGCACATGACAGATATATCACTTTGGTGCTGGCCAATATTACCGTGTGGATCGTCGGACAGGCGTTTGTGAATATTGGTGTCGTGGTGGGGCTGTTCCCTGTGATGGGTGTGCCTTTGCCTTTCGTGTCGGCCGGTGGTTCGTCGTTGATTCTGTGTTTGGGTGCCGCAGGCGTGACCGTCAGCATGATGGAAACAGCAGCCGCAGATTCAAGCGGAGATTCAGCGGGCCTGAAAAGCTACTGTTGCCTGCGGGGGTGCTGTCGTATGCGGCGGCACTCAAACGTAGATGAAATGTGAGTATCCTTGCGAGCATCGGTATGGCGCATGGTGTGCCGGGACGTCGTGGACTAAGCTCGTACATTATGAGCAATCAGAAGCATATCGTTCTAGCCGGCGGTGGCACGGCAGGTCATGTCAATCCTCTGCTCGCCGTGGCACATGTGATTCGCGAGCTTGAACCGGATGCCGATATCGCGGTGGTGGGCACCGCAGTCGGTTTGGAACACGAGTTGGTTCCGCAAGCGGGCTTCGAGCTGGAAACCATTGAGAAGGTGCCCTTCCCCCGTAGGCCCAATATGGCGGCATTGAAGTTTCCCGCGCAGTGGAAGGCTGAAACGGCCAAGGTCCGGGACATCCTCACCCGTCACGAGGCGCAGGTGGTCGTCGGATTCGGTGGATACACGTCGGCTCCCGTGTATGCGGCTGCGCACAAGATGGGCATTCCGATTGCGATGCATGAGCAGAACGCTCGTGCTGGCATGGCCAACAAGCTGGGCGCACGATGGGCGTCCATGATCGGCACCGCGTACGCGCAAACCGGTTTGAAACCACGCAAGGGTGTTGAAACCGAACGTGTGGGATTGCCGTTGCGTGCTGAAATCGCGGCAATAGCCGAAGGTATGGAACATGACCGTGCCGCCACAAGGCAAAACGGCTGCAGCACAGCTGGGAGTCGATCCGAACCGTCCTCTGGTGGTGGTGACCGGAGGATCGTTGGGTGCTGTGAACGTGAACCGTGCGGTGGCGGCTTCCGCCAAGGAATTGCTGGAACATGCGCAGGTGATCTCACTGACGGGAAAAAGGTCAAAGACGATGAGGTGCGTTCGTTGGTGTCGGTGAGTGCTGGAGAGCAGGTGCTTGGTGGGCTTGGGCCAGAACATGTCAACGACGGTGATTATCGAGTCGCGCCTTATCTGGAACGTATCGATCTTGCGTTCGCTTGCGCCGATCTGATTATCTGCCGTTCCGGAGCGGGTACCGTTTCGGAATTGACTGCTTTGGGACTTCCTGCGATTTATGTTCCATTACCGATCGGCAACGGCGAGCAGCGTTTCAACGCTCAGCCGGTTGTCGATGCGGAAGGTGGCCTGATGGTGGCGGACGCTGACTTTACTGCCGAATGGGTCAAACGTCATGTGCCGAATCTGCTAGCCGATTCGGATGCGCTTGCCAGATATGGCGATAACGCTTGGAAATACGGTATTAGAGATGCCGCCGAAGTCATGGCCAGGCGTGTGCTTTCCATGATTGGCGAAAGGTAAGCCGTAGCGACGGCAGATGCGCCCGTCGCATTTGAAGTCGCGTTCCGAATCTCACCCATGATTGGCCAAATACGAGACCATGGGTGAGACCATAATGGAACAAGCTAAACATAATATGCAAGAGGAGCAGTCGTGTCTGACAACCAGCGTGAAGCCGGTACCATTATTCTTGATCCAACCCATGTGTCATTCAGCCAGCAGGAAGGCGTGAACGATCTGGGAGCCACCCATTTCATCGGCATCGGAGGCGCAGGTATGAGCGTACTTGCCGAGATGCTGCACGAGCAGGGCGTTGAGGTGGATGGCTCAGATCGTGAGCCCAGCGCCAAAAGCCGATCGTTTGCAGGGGCTTGGTATTGCCGTCGAATTCGGGCAGCGCGAGGAAAAGTGTCAAAGGGTAAACAAACTATCGTTTTTTACCAGCGCCATCAAGCCTGACAATCCGGAAATCGTCGCAGCACATGCGGCGGGCGAACGCATCGTGCACCGCAGCGACATTCTTTCGTTGCTGATGAATACGAACGTGCGGTACGAGTTGCGGGAGCCCATGGCAAAAACCCACGACCAGTTCCTGCTCGCCCATATTCTCACCCATGCCGGTGAGGGAAATCTGGCTGATCCAAGCTATGCCATTGGCGGATCCATCCAAGGCAAGGACGGCATGATGCTTGACGGAGGCCATGCAGGCCAAGGCGACGTGCTTGTGGCGGAAGCCGACGAATCCGATGGAAGCTTTGCCAAATATCATCCGGAAATCGCGATTGTCACCAATTCCGAAGCTGATCATCTCGACCATTATGGAACGCAGGGAAAACTATCGAGCGGCTTTCGTGGACCATGTTCAGCACGCCGTCAAATCGGTGGTGATGTGCGGTGACGACGAAGGGAATCTGGCTGTGTTGCGCGCTCTTGATGCGTCTGCGGCAGCGCATACGGTCGTGTATGCGACGCAGGATGAGGCTTCGTTGGGTGATCTGAACGGTGCGGCGTTCGTACATATCGAATCGGAAAGCGAAAGCGCGCAAAGCGGCGCTGAACATTTCACCTTGCATGTGCCTGCGGGACTGCTGGACGAACAGGAACGTATGGTTCCCGTGACGCTCACCGTTCCAGGCATTCACAACGCGCGCAATGCTTCCGCGGCGATTATCGCGGCCGCATTGCTGGGAGTCGATATTGAGAAGGCCGCCGAAGTGGCCACGTCGTTCCTTGGCGCAGCCCGTCGCTTCCAAGTGCGCGGTACTGTCAGCCAGGTGACCGTCGTCGACGATTACGCGCATCATCCCACTGAGATTTCGGCTTTACTGGATGCTGCCCGCCGCAAATATCCGCAATCGGCGATTCGTGTGATTTTCCAGCCGCACTTGTTCTCTCGCACCAAGTTCTTCGCGGAAGCATTCGCGGAGGCGTTGGCCAAGGCGGATGATGTGATTGTCACTGGCATTTTCCCCGCACGTGAAAAGCAGGAGGATTATCCGACGGTCGGCCCGGACACCATTGTGGATGAGGCTCTTAAGCTCGACCACACGCCTGCCGAGGATTGGATCCGTGGGGTGGAAGACATGCACACCGCGGCGCAGATGATGGTGATGCGTGCCCATCATGGTGATGTCATCTTCACCGTCGGCGCAGGTGATATCACGCAGATGGACGAGGTGATATTGCACGCGCTTCAGGCTCATCGTTGGGATTGTGAGGGCTGATGGCGCGAAGAGTCGTCAGCTCCGGTACGGGTTCGGATGGTTCTGCAACGACGTCTGAAAAGCATGCGTCGCACGGCAGGACCATTCAAAGCCGGAATCATTCCGACTCTTCGGCTCAGTCTCAGCCGAAGGGGCGTTCCATTGCCGGAGGAACGGGACGCTCGTCTTCCTCCGTGAACCATGCGCAGGCGGAAGCTGAAATGGAGCATGGAGGCAAGAGCAAGACGAGTCGTTCCCGGTCGGGTGACTTCGTGGATGCGCGCAATCTTGCAGGTGAGGATTTCGTTGCGAAGACGTTGGAGGAAACCACTGGCACTTTGGGGTGGCCACCCGTCCGAAAGTGGTTGATTTCAGCGCGCGGTTGAAAGAACGACGTAAGGCGAATACGCGTGTTGTGGCGATGCGGGCCTTCGTGTCGGCCGCGGTTGCGGCCGTCGTGGTGGCGTTGGCATGGTTGTTTTTCTTCTCGTCGGTGTTTCGTCTTGAACCTGGCAATATTTCCGTTGTCGGGGCCAACGAATGGGTGAGCGAGTCGCAGGTATTGGATATTGCCGGTCAGCAGGCCGGTAAATCGATTCTGCTGGTATCAAATAACGATGTGGAGAAGAAAATCAAGGAGATTCCGGGAGTCACTTCCGCGCAATCCAAGAAGCAACTTCCGAACTCCCTTGAAGTGACCATCAAAGCGCAAAAGCCGGCTGCGATGCTTAAAACAGGTGAAGACAGCATGACCGCGGTCGATAGCAAGGCTCGTATATTGAATTCCGTCAGCGGTGCCTCCGTGGATGGAATTCCCGTCATCGAAGTGAAGGATGTCGATACGAGTCTGAGTAACCGCTCTATTAAGGAGGCACTGAAGATTCTGAGCTCGTTGCCTGAATCGATGCGTAACTCCATTACCAGGGTGACGGCTGAAACTCAGGATTCCATCACCACAGAAATCAATTGGGGGGGACCGCGTGATCGTATGGGGTGACTCTTCCGATCTTAAGTTGAAGAAAGCTGTTGTCGACAAGATCATCAACGATCCAAATGTGATCGGAGACAAACACAACGTCGACGTGTCCGCGCCTCTACGGCCGATCATCAAATAGTGGTGAAGACGTGGCTGAAAATAGGTGAATTGCATACGCTGAGTAATCTGGTTTGATATACGAAGAACCCCGGTTGCCTTGTGCAGTGACCGGGGTTCTTCGCGAATAGGAGGAGAAAAAAGGAGAAGTTTTATTATTGCGTGCCGTCAGGCGTTCGGATTGGCTTTCATCGCCGGAGCGACGGAAACCGCCGGATCGAGACGTGGAATCAGTGTGCACTGCGTGGCGTGGTACAGGTCGGACTTATCTGGCCAGACGGTGCCGAACGGTAGGAGTCAAGCTTGGTGAATTCCGTGTTCCACGTATCGACGGCCAGGCCGATCTCATCATCCCAGAAATGCTTGTCGTAGGTTGCCAGAGCCTCTTCGAGCAGCTCGTCAGCGCCCGGACGGACGATAAGCTTGGCAGAAGTGGCAGCAAGAATCACGAAAGCGTGAGCGTAACAGACCTTGCCTGCTTCATGATACGTAGGCTTCAGGAGAGTAAGTGCGGGTCATCGATCAAGTCCTTCCTTGACGTCGTCTGCTGTGACGCGATAACTAGGTTGATTTATTAACTACTTAAGCGGTTAATGCAAGCCGACACGCGGAATTTGATGCTGCGATTATATGTGATTTGTGATGGGGCGGGGTGTGTGAGACCAAGCAAGACGAGAAGGGGATTTCCAGCAACATCTTTTAGAATATCCGATACATCGGGGGTAATGTGCGGCAAACTCAGGAATCTTTTGAAAACCGTTGGGAATAAAGGAAAGCCGCCATTTCTGGCGGCTTTCAATCCGTGGAGATGCGGGGAATTGAACCCCGGTCCGATAACCGAACCCTCAGTCTTCTACGTGCGTAGTCTGCTGGCCGTGCGGCGGTTTTCTGCCCCATCGATGTCGCAGACAACTGATGGCGAGCATATCTACAGTAAAAGTCCCTTGCCGGCCCTGTGGCTCAGTCGACAAAGCAAGTCTTCTTAACGACGCTCAACATCCTCCCAAAGACGAGAAGGAGTGAACGGAGCGGCTGCTCACTGGTTAATCCTGGCGCGAAGCTCAGGCAGCGAGAGCGAACTCAGTGCGGTTAGATTTAGCACTTATTCTTTTGTAGGGGGCAT
>ENA-OQES01000873-OQES01000873.1-human-gut-metagenome-genome-assembly--contig:-NODE-873-length-12059-cov-7.982149_pt1 | contig 12059 bp, 9 predicted proteins | sample MGYA00242798_ERZ504641 | MGnify/ENA primary metagenome ERZ504641 (study PRJEB26092, sample SAMD00036327) | human gut metagenome | host: Homo sapiens | study: EMG produced TPA metagenomics assembly of... | reverse complement strand
CGATGGAAGATCATCAGAACAGGCACGTCCCCAGTCCGGACTTGGAGAGCGACACCAGGCGGCGTAGCGCCTCGCGCTCGCGGTCGTTAAAACTGGCTTCATGTTGCTCGCCCGAAAGCCGCAGGGCATCGTCCAGGAACACCTCGTGCACCTCGACCACGTTGCTGGGCAGCTCGTAGACAAATTTTGCCGCGGTCGGCAGCATGCGCGCCAATCACCCACAGCACGAACTCGTGCTCGGGCATGGCCTGGATATAGCCATGCATCCAGGTAGATACGCCGCCGTGCACATAAGGGTAGCAACCCTCGAGTACCAAGCAGATTCTCATCTGTCGCCACCCTCCTTGCGCTCGATCGTCAGGGTATTATCATTTGCCTTGAGCAGATACAGATCGCCCGTAAGGTGCGTCAGTTCGCCACCCGTCACCGCACCCGGCTCGCCATTATTGGCGCGGAACATGAGCCACGCCTCGTCGTGGAAATTGCCCAGGCTGAGCGTCCAGGCATCCGCACCGGTATCCACGCTCACCGTAACCGACGAAAAGCGCTGAATGGCACCGGAGCACTCCGACGCCGTCTGGCGGCGCAGGTCGGGCGCAGACTTGGTAAGCCAGTCCAGGTAGTCGGTCAGGCCGCCCTTGTAGACTTCCCAGCCCTCCTTGGCGCCGCGATCGGGATCGAGCAGGTCGTCCGGGTGCATAAAGTGCGTACTCACGTAGTGCATGTTGAGCTCGGACACGGCAGCCAGGCGCATATAGGAATCGTCGACCATGCCGCCCGAGACAATACGCGGCTGCTCCACAATACCATCGCTCGCCACGCCAAACTCCTGCACGTACGGCAGGTCGGTACCGTCCTCAAAATACGTACTGGCAATAGTCTTAATGCGCGGAACATCGGTGCCGATAAGCTGGCGCGCGCGGGCCGAAAGGATATTCGACGGTGGCACGTAGACCGAGCCGTGCGCGTTGGGCAGCACCTCGTCCTGGAAGGCTATAAGCTCGTTGAGCGAAGCGACGAGCGTTTCCTTGTTCTTCCAGGTCTTGTAGTCATACAGCGTGCCATAGTCGGTATCCCAGAGCGCCAGAGGCTGATGGTTGTAGCCGTGAAAGCCCAGCTCTCCGCCCATCTGCAGCAGCATGCCGCCAAAATAGCGGAACTGCGTGGTATCGGCCTGGCGCGCGGGCTCGGTCTGGTTGACCGCGTCCTCGTAGTTTTCGATCATCACGCCGGTATAGCGAATGCCGTATTTTTGCGCAAGCTTTTGCAGATCGGGCCACCAGACCTTGGTGTAAAAATCCGCAATGGAAAGGCCGTAGTCACGCTTGATATAAGTACCATCGCCCGAGGGCACGGGGCTAGGAAAGTCGTCCAAATAGAACACGGCGCTGTTGATGACCGGATAGGCCGAGGCATCACCCAGCAAGCTTATGGCCGAAGCATAGAACCCACGCATGACCTTGTCGTAGATACCAATGTTGCACACCACGGTGTGACCACTGCCGCAATCGTTAGACCAAATGAGCGGCGTGCCCGCGTCACCGGTCTTTGCCCATACGTGCGCCGTTTCGCGCAATGAAACCGAAAGCGAAGAATCGAAGGGATCCGAGAACTCGTAGCGCTCTCCTCCGCCCAACATAAAGTCATCGCTCGGCACAATGCTTTCGGCTTTCGCATAGTCATATCCGGCCGATTCGATCCCAAGCTTGGAAGCAATAGCCTGCAGGCAGTTCGAGTTATCTGGCGTCATGCCCAGCATGAGTGAGCCGCCCACACTCACCCAACTCATCAGATCGGTCAGATGCGTACCCAGTCCGTCAAGCGAGGGCATAAGCACAATCACGCGATCAAACGACGTGAGCGATGGGATCGCGTCCGCACCGTCGGTGGCAATATCAACATCGCGATGGGCGATCTTCATGTCGAGCAGGATCTGGTCGAACTGTTCCTTTACGTCCTCGACGCCAGCTTGATCGGAATCGGTAATGACCAGGCACGTGGGCTTTTGGCCAAAGATTGCCGAGGAGGCCGGCACCGCATCGTTGGCGGCCAGCATCCCCAGCTTATGCTGGCCCGCACTGTACTGCACGCCGGCACGCTCCACCAGCAGCACAGCGGCCATGACAATAAAGACCGCCCACACCACGAGGAGTCCCATCCAACGAAAGCGCCCTGCACGGTCGCGGATATGTTGCGCCACGCTCATCTGGCCTCCTCCCCGTCGCGCCAAAACGCCAACTTTTCGCGGTTGTCGGCGCTCAAATACACATGTTGCTTGTCAATCGCATCGATCACACGGTGGACCTCGTCACCGTCGCGGCGCATCACGGCCAGGCGCAGGCAAAGCATCCAAACCTCCTGCTCCTCGGGCACGTCTATCACCAGCTGGTCGGTCACGGCCTGCGCCTCGTCGATCTGTCCGACATCGGCCAGCGCCGTCGCGTATCGAATGCGCAGCTCAAGGGTATCCTCGCGCTCGCAGCGACGCGCAAGCAGGCGCGCGTACTGTTGGCGCTGAATCTGAGCCACGCGCCCCTCAGCCAAGCCCGAGCACAAGTATTCACCAAGAAAATCGCAGTATTCGTTGAGGTTTTGAGCGCTCGGGTCCGTCTTAAAGGCACGCTCCAGCTGCTGCAGTTTAAGGTCGGACTCCTTGGAGATCTGCGCCACCGCCGTCGCGGCATAGTGCGCCACCTCAACGTCGTCGTTAAGCTTAGCCGCCTGCAGCTGCGCCAGGTACGCGTCGGGCTCCTCGGTGAGCATGGAGAGCATTAGGCGGCGCCGGTATGCCGGGTCGTTGACGATGAGTGCCTCCTCGAGCGGCACTACGCCTGAATCGTCCTCACCACTCGGTACCGACATACTGCGATGCAGGTCATCGTTGAAGCGCAGCGACTCCAGCGCAGACCCTTTCAGCCCCTCGCCAAACACCGCGCTGCACACCGATAGCAAAACCACCAGCAACGGGCCCCACAGCGGCACCAGCACTATCACAGCCAGCATGTGCCCGCGCACCGGCAGCAGGCCCAGTTTCATGAGCGTCCACAGCATCAGGCAAACCAGCGCATGAATCAGCAGCAAGACGGCAGCAACGACAAGCGAGATCAAGCGGCACCCCCCATCACCGTCACCGGTGTAAGAGATGTGCTGCAGCAGCTCCACGATGTCCTCGCCGTCGACGGGCTCCACCGCAATCTGCTTTGCGCTCAGGCGCTCGCGGATAATGGGCAGATCGCATGCCTTTGCCTGGCGCATAAGCAGGTAGAGCACGTCACCGTCGACCAAGCCCGCCGCGACGCTCTCGCGGATTGCCGACCCAATTGCGCCCACCAGCTCGCCGACAGGCTCCATGCCCGGTACCACGCGCAGGAGCAAAAAACTCCCCATCTTGCTATCTGCCAGCGCCTGCTCCGCCGCGAGCTCTTGGCCAAAGGCAGCCTGCTTGAGCACGCAAGTGCCGTCAACACAGCGTTTATCCTGCGCCACCGCCTCATAGTCAAAGGCACGGCCCAGCGCGCTTTCGACCAACCCGCACAAGATGCGGAACAGGTTTTGATAATAGAGGGTCATTTGGTTTTCGGCCGCACTACGCACAAAGATCAACACAGCGGGTGCCCCGTCGCGCTCGATCGTGTATCCAAACATGGGAAGCCCCGGCGTCAGCTCGCGGTTCACCCACAGGTTCGAACGACCCCCGTCGCCCAAAAGAGGTGCAAGCTGCTCAAGCGTGAGCGAGCGCGCGGCATCTTCGGCAATCGCGGGACTTGCTGCCACCAGGCGTGCAAATGCCCCGCCCGAAACATGGTAGATCGCCACCGAATCGTTCTCGAGGATCTCGCCCAAAAGCTCGCAGCACTTGCGATAGATGTCGCGTGGGTTGAATACGTCGAGCTCCTGCGTCACGGCAAAGATCTTGCCAAAGCTGTCGTGGCGACCCACGATCTGGCGCCTGTACGCGCGCTTGTCCTCGATCGCGTCGTGGTAGAGCTGCGTAAGGAACGTATTGCGGTTGCGCACGAGCTCGTTTTGATCGCGCTCCGCCCTAATGGCTTCGCTGTTGCGCAGCTGCACATAGCCGCACACGGCACCCACAACAAAGTACGCAATAAACGGCAGCCAGTTAGACGGCTCGTAAAAGAGACCCTGGAAGGTATAGCCATACTGGGTAAAGTAGCTCGCGGCCAAACCCACCGACGCCAGCAGCGCCGCAACCAGGCCAAAGTCCAAGCCATACAGCGTGCCGATCAACACCACGAAGAGCAGACGATAATCGAGCACGTTGAGCTGGGCCGATTGGGAGAACAGGTGCTCCAGCACCTCGAAAAGGACCCAGGCGGCTGCCGTCTCCAGACATTTAATAGGCAGCGCGCGCATTTGGATGCGGTCGATGGCGGCACGCAAGGGGTTGACCTTCTTCGCGCGACCGGCATCCCAACGAGCCTGAATGGTCGAAAGATCGCGCATCAGGTCGTAGCGCTGAAACCAACCATAACGAACGCGAACGATGTCGCTGACGGGCATGGCGTAGCCAGCAGAATCGCCATAGGCAACCGAGAGCCCTAGGAACAGCGCCTTGAGAGCCTCGCCCACCTCACCCGCCGTGTGATGGAAGGTATCGGCAATATCGAGCGTCTCAAAGTTACCATCCCAGCTATCGAAGATACGGCGTACCAGCACCGCAAGCTCCTCGGCACACAGCAGGGGAAACGCCGCATCCTGCGCGCCCTGCAGAGCAACCGATCCGGTTGAGCACGCGTCGAACAGCGGCACCAAAAACGGGTCCTCCAGCGCGGCAGACGCGGTATACAGGAACGGCACGCGCAGGATCTTGGTCTGAACGCCCTCGCGAGCAGCGTAGTAGCGGCACAGGTCGTTGGCTGCGTGCGCGATAATGCCCTTGCCCGTTCGCCCCGCGGCATCGGCGGCGCCCTCGGCACCCGCGGGTCCCGCTACATACAGCAGTTGGACCCGGCGACCCGCGCACGCACGAAAGACCGTGCGCAGCAGCTCGATATCGCCCACGGAGTCGGTATGCGGGGTAAGGTAATTAGACAGGTAGACCACGCGGTCGAACTCGTAGGCCTGCTCCAAGTGCTGGAGGAGCTCTTTCCACGAAGCATGAGGCGACGACTCATCGCGGCGCGCTTCCGCAGCAGCGACGACCTTAACGTGGTCCCCGGGGAACGCCTTGGCGCAAAAGTCATCGTCAACATATGCGGTGTTGCCAACAACCAGCACCTCCATAGCGCACCCCTCCCCTAAAATCCACTTTAGTCATAGTCAAACATGCGTATTTTACGCTGTCAACGCGAGCTGGGGCGCCTTTAAGGCTGTTTTAAGAACTTTTTTCAGGGGATGTGGGGACATCGAGAGTGCTAAATGAGCACCCAATCCAGAAGTGCGGTGAAAAACCGAGATCTGTCAAACAGGCCCCTGTTTTGAGCATCCGCGACCTGCAGTTTTGTTGGCAAAAATCGGTGTGCGCTCGGCGAGTTTCGATTTTCCCCGCACTTCTCCTACGCACCATGTTACCCAGTTCCCTATGGTACGCGACGAGGCGCCCAGCACGCTGCAATGCTTCGCCTCGCCTATCATCCACTGCCCCAAACATCCCGTCCAGGTTCTTGCGGTACTCGATGCCCAAGTTCTTCGACATCTCCTGCGCGAGGGCATGCTGGCAGTCGGACGCGGACATATGCGCGGTCGTGTAGCGAAAGTGCAAAAGCGGCCACAGCTCGAAGCAGGGGTTCGACCACAACGCATGGAAGGTCCTCGAACCATCGGAGAGCTCGTCACATTTGCGCTTCATCGCATCAAAGTCGGACGCAGGAAAGTCATCCTTGTCATACACGAGCCACACGTGATCGAACGTCTCGGGCGCATAGCGACAGTGTTCGACGGCGAAGTCAAGCAGGTCAAGCGTGTGTCTGCCGGTCCCCTTAACGACAATGGCAACCTTGCGCTCGTTCGCCGCGCCCAACGCCGCACGCACGCCCTCAAAGTAGCGAGGCTCGGTCTCCTTGCCCTCGCTCACTACAAGATGACGCGTCATCTGAACCATGCGCGAGCGGCCCTCTCGCTTGCCGCTACGCCAGCCCTTCGACTTCTTCGCCACCATGCTAATCCCACTCCTCGATGCGGGTGAGGTACGGATCGGCACCGTAGCGACCGGACAGGTATTGCTTGTCGAAAGCCGCGTTCTTGCTTACCAGATTACCGTTTGCCTCGTGGATATCGGCGAGAGACCACAGTTGGCTCGCCTCCCCCTCGCCGCGTGCAGCGAACCATATCTCGTCACGGCGGAAGACATCGTTTCGCATGGTTGACACATCCTGGGACGAGAAGATGAGCTGCGCGCCACTCTTGTTGACCTCAGGATCCTTAAACAGCAGAATCACATAGCGAAGAAGCTTCGGGTGCAGTTTGGCGTCGAGCTCGTCTACCACAACGGTGCCACCACGCTCAAGCGCTGTCATCAGATACGCAGCCAACCCCATGAGCTTCTGGGTACCGGCAGATTCCTCGGATAAACGCAGCTCGTACGCCTTGCCGCTCACCTTGTGCCTCACGAAGACGCGCTGGCCGCGCCACTCCGGCGCCCTCTCCACTCTGAAGCCATCAATACGCACATCAACGGCGCGCAAAAAATCGCGTGACCTCGCGCGAGTCGCCCTCGTCGAGCATTTGCTCGAGCATCCGCTCCAGGTAGGAACTGTTGTAGTTGAGAAACACGGCGTCGAGAAACCAGCTGGCCGCCTCCTGGACCACCGGCGCATCGAAGTTGATGCAAAGGAACGATAGGTACGGCAGGCTCGGGTTGAACCTCGCAGCCGTCACAAGCTTACGCAGTGTGGGGCCGAGTTCAACCTTTGTATCCTCGCGCTCGAACAGCATCGCCGTACGCGACGCTCCCAATTTACGCCGCCACAGCCCTTCGGACATGATCTCATCGGCGTGTACAGACAGAACATAGCGGTACTCATGCTCACCCGCGCGGTAATAGAGCTCGAACTCGGTGGGCTCGGCAGCAGACACGTCATCGAACTCAAACGCCGAACAACGGGCTATCAAGGGGAGATCACTCTCTGGTGCATCAGCGCTAGCAGACAGCAGTCTAATTGGTCTGGCCACCGCCGAACGAACGTAGTCAAGAGCCTCGAGCAGATTAGACTTGCCGCCAGCGTTGGGCCCGTACACCGCAGCCACCGGAAGGAAACTCTGCCCGTCGGAGCACTCGATGAGGGAACGCTCAAACTCCTTCATCGGCATCGCCTGCATGGAAAGCTCAGCCTCGTCGCGATAGGACCGATAGTTCTTAAAGGTGAACTGACAAAGCATGGTACTCAACATTCCTTTCATTATTTTGAAAAGATATATCAGAGTTTTTCTTTGATTATAGACTTTAAGTAGTCTAAATCAAGTGCTTGCCACACCAATGACAGCAGGCGCACGGTGCCAAACCGAGCATACTCGACCATCCCATTGTCGGAATGGCGTTTAGCTAGCACGTCACACATTACATGCATGAAAAAAGGGCAACACTCTCTAACAGAAGGCGTCACCCTTAAAGCTCCCAAAGAGCTTTTGTATATTGCTATATAGAATATGCAACCGATTCGAGAGTGGTTCAAAAAGCTAACCGAAACAACCGTCACGTGACCCCCACAGAGGGTCACCTAACAATTACCCATAGGCGAGCTCCACTAACGCTGGCATAACGCCTCCACTAGACACAGCCTTACCATAGCTCGCGTACTTAGCTAAAAGTGCATTGCAATACTCCGGTTCAACCTGTTTACAAAAGCTCAAGTGGCCTAAAACGCGATGGGCATGATTACGATCGCACTCGCGCATAAGCACCTGGTATAAAGAGCGCTTTAGCTCTGCTTTTCTTTGAGGCCCCAGTCGAAGGACGCCATCGCAGTCGAGATAGATGCCCGTGATTTTACGTAGGTGCCCTCGTCCAAAACAACGAGTTTTGTCATTATTCAAATCAAAACCCTTTAGCCGTAGGCGGTCACCAACAAAAGTTGAAATCTCCGCAGAGTCTATCCATTCAGTTGATGAAATGCAGATGTCGTCAGAGTATCGCGAGTAGACGAATCTTTCGCCTAGTCTAGCTGCAATCTCATGATCAAACGAAGCCATTATGCGATTGGCAATAAAGGGCGAACACGGAGAACCCGTTGCAAGAGAACCCCGATAACATGATAAAGCTACGAGAAGATCGACATCGTCTGCAGTAAGACGCGAGCGAGATTCAGCGTTTGTCGACCGATACGTTCCCCCTGAAAACAAATTCCTGACCATTTGCTGAGTGCAGGACTCAAAGAAATGGCAAATATCAAGCAGAAGAAAATGGCTGCTCTTAGCATGGAGCCCGGCATTACGGCAGACGCTTGAGCCCTTTTCGTAGGCTGTAGCGTAAGGAAGATCTATATCAAACTCAGTATTTATATAATCCGAAATCCAACATTGGACGAGCTTCAAATCTGGCCGAGGCGCAACAATCTTTCTTCCACCGGCTAAAAAACTGTGGTACTTATCTGTCGTTGAGCTCGCAAGGTCCAGTAGCTGGCGATTTGTCATTCCAAGATCGAAGCAAATTCTATCCGCAATAGACACCGGCAACGCCTCCATACCCCATTGATCTCTTACGAAGGATTACCCGCGCCCTCATGTTTGAGAAATCTTGGTCTTCGCTTCCCTTAAACATGAAATAGGAATCGAGGTGTATCGTGCTTTTAATCAGATAATCCGGACCCCTATTGCATCTCACTTTAGAAACAAGACCGGTAGCTCTCATCATGCAGCAAACATCCGACCAAGATATCGGAACGCCGGCATTTTTCATATCCGCATTTAAAATGGGCGAGTATATTTTGAGCTTACTAGCACGGAAGCCTTTGGCCGCACAGTATATCGTTCGTAAATCGGTCTCTGACATGGGGCCCAATATTTGAAGCAAATCAAGTAACTCGTGGACGAGCGAGCCCACGTTAATCTTGGACTCATCTCGATTGATCATCTTTCTAGCGGCCTTTAAGCCAGCCTTGCCCCGCTTAGTAGCATTAACACCAATGAGGGGTCTTAGTTCAGAAACAAAGCGGCACAAGTCAGGCGAAGACATTGGGTTATTTAAGTCTAAGTAAAAGACTTTGTTAAGCGAAGAGTCGCCTGTGGCTATTTCTTTCACTGGCCCATCAATCAAGAAGCTCCGAGAGCCCTTATATTGCTTTCCAACAGCAACAGAGGTGATCAAAGCAGCATGAGGCAAAGCAGAGAAAGCGCCCAACTCGCAAAAAGATCCACAGCTCTCTGCAAAAATCAATATCCAGTCAGATATGTCGGCAAGCATGGCCTCTTGCTGAAGTAAATTAAGTCTCGAACCGTCCATTTCCGCCGCTACGTCTTCGGCGGTAAGACAAAAAATCGTTTTTTAAAGCCTCGGTGTGATTGTTGGACACATAAGCTCTAAAGAATCGTCGAGAGGAATGCAGGCTCTGATCACCGCCGCAGGGAAAGATAAACAAGGGCAGTTTATTAACGTCACGATAAACCCTCAGATGACTTCTCAGGATATTCAAATCAGTTTTACTGATACAGTCGCAGAGCATTGCACCTCGATTCCAATAAGGACAAGGCCGCACAGTCCGTGCATATGGTTATTCCGTAGGCACGGTTTCGGGTCCGTGGCTACGGAATAACCATATGCACGGACCCGAATTGGTAAAAACGTCTCAGTCCATCTTTAACAGAGGACTCGCTCCAGTCGGGGCAATCAATGACTAGCTGCGACCTTGTCCCCAGTAACTTTACCATCAATTTGTGTCTTAGGCTGGATATTGGCCGTCTTTAAATCCCACGGCAGACATATGCGCTCGCTCTTGGCTATATTTGTCGTCACCACAAATAACGACAGTCCTAAACCAAACCCGAATCAAACATCAGCAGAGCCGCGACGTAGCGCCAAGTTCCACCATCAAGTGAACATCACATTTATGCGCCCTGTCTACAAAAGCAATATCAATATTTGCAAAAATCGGAGTTAAATTCCCTAGCCAACAACCGTCCAATCACTACCGGCAGTACTCGACATCTTTGAAGAATCACCGTTGCACACGATGGTCGCCGAAGCGCCGGGCACATACTTGACCTCAAGAACGGAAACGCCTTGTTCCTTAAGCTTCGAGGTCATCTCGGTTATCTGGGTTTTACTCACATCATTTTTGCTAACCAGCTTGACACCATTGGCATCATTTTCAAGCAGGCAGGATACTGCCGTTTTGTAATCGGACCAATTAACAGTACTCTCCAGAAAGCCATCCAAGCTCGATGGCACATATCGAACCGGTCACAGAAACCGTCATTGGACGCAAACCGTAGCGCTGCCTTTCCTCAAATTCCAGAACATCGCAAAAGACGCGGTCAGCATTAAGCAATCTCGTTCCACAATAGTCCCCGTAAAATGGCGCAAAGTGATTGCGGATAGCCCGCGACAACATCCAGTTGTCGCAGAAACGTCAAAGGGCCGTTGCCGGAAAACCGAACAACGACCCTTCTTTGTCATCGCCTCACGTAGAGTCCACGACGGCTATATCACTGAGAACATCTTACAGCGACGCTTATCGACCCAGCTGGGCGATAATCAAACCAGATCAAAGAACGCAATTCGTGCTTTGAGCTAACTGATAGGAACTTCAATTCTAGATCGTGCTATACAAACGCCGTTCCTAACCGCATAGCACTCGACATAATGTGGGCCAACAAAATCAGTCTTCTCGTCATGGAAGCCATCTTTATTGCCACGTTGAATTTCGCCTCGGATGCAGTTTCTCTGAAATGCCGCTTCACCGCGGTTGCGAACTTTCCAGTAAAAAGAGCAATCCCTAAAAGAAGCAGCATTGACAACAAAGAAATGAAGCGAGCGCTTTCGTAGTAAAGGACAATGTCTAGACAACATATCCCTAAGTAATGAGGGCCTAAAACCATGTTGTATAACTTGGCAATCGATTTCCATCGAACGACGAATATCAACCTTAAATTGGTCCTCGACAAATCGCTCATCAATGGCCACGCCATACTTGGAAGCAAATTGGGCTTCTTCACTATCGGAAGAACCATCGACAACAGCTTCGGAAAACGACTTTCCAAATAAATCAATGAGAACTTGCTCTTTTTCATCAGAGCTAGTGGCATCAATTAGTTTTCCATGAGCTTTCTTGGCTTTTGGTACAAACGCCCCATTGTCATCATTCGTAACCTGTTGGTTGCTGCCCAGAGCATGCCAAAAAGATTGTTCGCAATCTTGCTCGGACAAAAATTTAAAGAGGTCGGACAAGAGATCATACGGGTCGCTGGAACGGTCTTTCTGATTATAAAAAACTATTAACAAGAGTATCGATGAGCAAGCCCTTAAAATGAAATCCAAGAGTATTTTTCCAAACCCTTAGAGCATTGCAGAGCCTTTTGCCATCTCCATCGGTCCTTTCAAATAGAACAGAACAGGCATCTTGCTCAGGAATAGGATCCGTCTTTTTCCAAGACCCACCATCATTTGAATCGGGATAATTGAACGATCCGTCGTCCTGCTCAAAAGCAGGAACCAAATCAATCGAATAAAACCTATCAGTGAAGTTAATCACTACAGCTTGTCCGTCACCTTTTATGTCAGTCTTGGAGTAACGGCTTTTAATTGTTTTTTTGACTTCTTGGAGAAGCGCCGACTGCCCATTAGAGTCATAGGCATTGAATCTCGTATAAACTTCCTGCGGCAGTACAAACAAAAGGTCAAGATCGCTAGTTTCGGAAACAGCAGTTTGCCGACCAACTGATCCAACCACAAGACAATGATCATCGACAGAATCCAAATCGTAGTATTTTTTCGTTCAATAATTTCGTCAATGACTCAATCGACGATTGATACTCACTCAATGAATCAAGCGAAATTGATTCGAAGAAATTCTCAAAAGATTGCTTTTCGTCCATGTTGGTCCCTTCAGTTATCTAATCCAGATCCCTCAATCCAACAGGGAGAATCTGTTCTATCTCATACCGGA
>ENA-OQES01000871-OQES01000871.1-human-gut-metagenome-genome-assembly--contig:-NODE-871-length-12086-cov-2.042060_pt1 | contig 12086 bp, 13 predicted proteins | sample MGYA00242798_ERZ504641 | MGnify/ENA primary metagenome ERZ504641 (study PRJEB26092, sample SAMD00036327) | human gut metagenome | host: Homo sapiens | study: EMG produced TPA metagenomics assembly of... | reverse complement strand
GGGCGGGCGTCTGCAGGCCGTGTGCGCCCCTGCCGAAGCCCTGTTGCAGTACACGGTGCCCGCGATGAATTCCTGTAAAAACACCCTCACCCTCAAGCCCGGCATGGTGTACAACCGCGAAGCGCTGGTGGCCCGGCTGTTTGCCGCCGGGTATGTGCGCCGCAGTCAGGTGGACGGCCCCGGCCAGTTCAGCGTGCGCGGCGATATCGTGGACATCTATGCCCCGGATATGCGCCAGCCTGCCCGTGTGGAATACTGGGACGATGAGATCGACTCCATGGCCTCCTTTGACCTGCTGACCCAGCGGCGGGACGGCGCACTGGAAAAGATCTACCTTTCCCCTGCCCGCGAAGTGCTGTTCGGCAGCACCGAAGAGACTGCCGAGGCCCTGCGTGCCGCTGTGAAAAAGGCCCCGCGGCAAAACACCGCACCGCGCTGGAAAAGGCCACCGAAGCCGACCTGTCCCAGCTGGACTCCGGCCTGATGCCGGAAGCCATGGACAAGTATTACGGCATCCGCTACCGGAACCGGCCACTCTGCTGGATCATCTGGACGCGCCCCTGTTCATTCTGGACGAGGTGGGCGGCATCCGCGATGCCCAGAAGGCCACCGAATTCCGCCGCAGCGAGGAGCTGACCGGCCTGCTGGAAGAGGGCGTGCTCTGCCCCGGGCTGGATGTGCTGTACCAGACCATGGACGATCTGGTCATCGCCGCCCAGAAGCAGCGCACCCTGCTGTGCGAGAACTTCCTGCGCGGCATGAACGAGTTCAAACTGAAGGACCTCATCAATGCCGAGGCCTTTGCGGCCCCCAATTGGAACGGCGACTGGCCTCCCTGCGGGAGGACCTGGACCCGCTCATTGCCCAAGGGTATGCCATCACCCTGTTTTCCGGCAGCCCCCAAGGGTGCCGCTGCCCTCACCCGTGACCTGGCCGACAAGGGCTACTCGGTGAGCATGAGCCGGGATGTGCGCCCCACCAAGGGCATCGTACAGGTGCTGCCGGGCCATCTGACCGCCGGGTGCACCTTCCCGTTTGCTCACGCGGCCGTGCTCTCGTCCCGCCGGCATGGTCTGGACGAGGAAGCCGCTGCCGAGACCAAAAGCGCAAAAAGAACAAGAACGCCCTGTCCAGCCTTTCCGATATCAAGCCCGGCGACTATGTGGTGCACCAGAGCCACGGCATCGGCATGTATGCGGGCATCCAGCGGCTGGAAGTGCAGGGTGCCATCAAGGATTACCTCAAGGTGCAGTATTCCGGCTCGGACGTGCTGTATGTGCCGGTGACCCAGCTGGACCTGCTGAGCCGCTACACCGCCCCCGGCGACGAGGAAAAGGTAAAGCTGGCAAAGCTGGGCGGTGCCGAGTGGCAGCGCACCCGCGCCAAGGTAAAAAAATGCCACCGAGGAGATGGCGCAGGAACTGATCGAGCTCTACGCCCGCCGCCGTCAGGCCACGGGCTACGCCTTCCCGCCGGACGGCGACTGGCAGCGGGACTTTGAGACCCGCTTTGACTACGACGAGACAGACGACCAGCTGAACGCCACCGCCGAGATCAAGCAGGACATGGAAAAGGGCTGGCCCATGGACCGCCTGCTGTGCGGCGACGTGGGCGTGGGCAAGACCGAAGTGGCCCTGCGCGCCGCCTTCAAGTGCGTGATGGGCGGCAAGCAGTGCGCCATCCTTGCCCCCACCACCCTGCTGGCGTGGCAGCACTACAACACCATTCTTTCCCGCATGGAAGCCTTCCCCGTGAAGGTGGAGATGATGTCCCGCTTCCGCACCACAAAACAGCAGAAGGAGACCCTCCGGGGCCTGCAGGCGGGCAGTGTGGACATCGTGGTGGGCACCCATCGGCTGCTGTCCAAGGACGTGAAGTTCCATGACCTCGGCCTTGTCATCATCGACGAGGAGCAGCGCTTCGGCGTGAAGCACAAGGAAAAGGCTCAAGGAGAACTTCATCGGGGTGGACATGCTCACCCTTTCGGCTACCCCCGATCCCCCGGCACGCTGAACATGGCCATGAGCGGCATCCGGGACCTTTCCACCATCGAGCAGCCGCCCATCGAGCGGCAGCCCGTGGAGACCTTTGTGCTGGAATACAACGACGTGATCCTTGCCGAAGCCATGAAGAAGGAGCCTGGCCCGGGGCGGTCAGGTGTACTACCTGCACAACCGGGTGGACAACATCGAAGCCTGCGCCGCCCATGTGAGCAAGCTGGTGCCCGGCGCACGCATCGGCATTGCCCACGGCAAGATGACCGAGGAAGAGCTGAACCCCGTGTGGCAGCATCTGCTGAACGGCGAGATCGATATTCTGGTGTGCACCACCCTCATCGAGACCGGCATCGACGTGCGCAACTGCAACACCCTCATCATCGAGGACGCCGACCGCATGGGCCTTGCCCAGCTGTACCAGATAAGAGGCCGGGTGGGCCGCTCCGGCCGCAAGGCCTATGCCTACTTCACCTTCCGGCGGGACAAGACCCTGACCGACATCGCCCAGAAGCGGCTTTCCGCCATCCGGGAGTTCACGGCCTTCGGCTCCGGCTTCCGCATCGCCATGCGCGATCTCCAGATCCGCGGTGCGGGCAGTCTGCTGGGCCACAGCCAGCACGGCCACATGGAGGCCGTGGGCTACGACCTCTACGTGAAGATGCTGGGGCAGGCCATCGCCCGGGCCAAGGGCGAACCTGTCCGGCGGGACAAGAGCGAATGCCTTGTGGACCTGCGGGTGGATGCCTTCATCCCGGAGAAATATATCGCAGACGGCCCGGGCCGCATTGAAGCTTATAAGCGCATTGCCGCCATCCAGACGGCAGAGGATGCCGCCGATGTGCTGGACGAGCTCATCGACCGCTACGGCGACCCGCCGCCCTCGGTAAGCGATCTGGTCAACGTGTCGCTGGTACGCGTGCAGGCCAGCACTGTGGGCGTGACCGAAGTGACCCAGAAAAAGGACACCCTCACCCTGCAGCTGGAAAGTCTGGAGCTGCCCATGATCCGGGGCCTGCTGGTGGCCTTCAATGGCCGCGTCACCGCCGGTGCAGGCAACCGGCCCTATCTCTCGGTCACGCTTCAGCCCGACGAAAAGCCGCTGGAGCTGCTGCAAAGCATCCTCAAGGCGATGGCAGAGATCCTTGCCTCCGCCGAGCAAAAATAAACATCATAGGAGCATTACCATGAAAAAGAAACTTCTCGCGCTGATCTGCGCACTTGCACTGGTGTTCAGCCTTGTGGGCTGCACCATTTCCGCCCCGGACACCGTGGGCAGCATCGGTGATTTTGAGATCACCTCCGGCATGTATCTGCTGGCACAGTACGGTGCTTACCAGCAGGCCGCCCAGCTTGCCGGCACCGATCAGGACACCACCGACGTAAAAGCCTTCCTGAAAGAGACCATCACCACCGACTCTGACAGCGGCGAGACCGCAGTTGTGAGCGACTATGTGGCCCAGAAAACGCAGGAAACGTTGGAAACGCTGGCCGCTGTGGATGCCCGCTTCAAGGCGCTGGGCGGTGAGCTGACTGCAGATCAGCTTTCCACTGCCGACCGTTATGCCCAGCAGATGATGGACCAGTACGGCGACACCTACACCGCCAACGGCATTGGTCTGGAGACCGTCAAGGCATATGAACGTCTGCAGGTGGAGCACACCGCCCTGCTGGATATGGTCTACGGCCCGGACGGCGAGACCCCAGTGGAGGACGACGAGCTGACCAGCCATCTGGACGACAGCATGTATGAGATCTGCTACATCAGCATCCCGCTGTACAATACCAGCACCTACGCCTTTGCGGACGATGACCAGAAGGCCGAGATGCTCAAGCTGGCACAGGCCGCTGCCGACAGCGTCAATGCTGCAGGCGGCGAGACGGTCTCGGATCAGGTGAGTGCCCTGCATGAGGCCGCACAGAATGCCCTGCCGGACATCTACGCTGTGCTGGACGGCGAAACTTCCGACGACAGCGCCAGCGTCCAGACCGAGCTGCTGACCGAGAGCGATGTTGCTTCGGCCTTTACGCAGGATGGCGCAGCCGATGCTCTGCGCAGCCTTTCCTACGGCGAAGCCGCTGCCGTGCAGATCAACAGCTCCACCCTGCTCCTGATGGTGCGTGTAGACCCGCTGAGCGTTTCTTCGCTGGACGACCTGCGCAGCCAGATCCTGAGCGATATGAAGGGCGGCGAGCTGGACGACGCACTGGCCGCAGGCGGTGCAGAGCTGGCACACGATCTGGACAGCTCTGCCATGAACAAGCTGCCCGCCAAAAATGATCGTGAACAACAGCGCCAACAGCTGAGAGCTGCTGTAACATAAAATCTCCCTCAGTCATCGCGCAGCGATGACTGAGGGAGTTTTTTACTTTCACCGCGTCACTTTTGCGAACTCTGCGGCAAGGGCAGCATTCACCGAGCGGACGGCATTGGCATCCGGCTTGATCTCGGCCCGGTCAATAGGTAAACAGACCGTTCACCTCATCTTCCACATCCGTCAGCTGGGTGTACACCAGCGCCGAGAGTCCATTTTTTGAGCTGCGGCAGCACCGTGGCCCAATTGCAGCTTTTTGCAGCTGGGCGGTCAGGTCTGCGCGGCTCTTGGCCGTGCCGTAGCCGTAGGTTTTGCCCGGTGCTTCGTGCCCCGGCACTGGGCCATGCAATGCCGCCGTATTCACTCAAGGCCACGGTACGGCTTCCGGGCTTTACATGCAGCGGATAGAAATAGTTGTGGATGGAGCACACATCTCCGCCGCCCTGATCATACCAACCGCTGGCCTCGTCTACAAGGCGGGTATCGTCCAGCGTGCGGATGGCCTGCACTGCCCCGGCCGCATCAAACTGGCCCCAGCCTTCGTTGAAGGGCACCCAGCAGCCGATGCACGGATGGCATCGCAGGGCTTCTACGGTGGCTTGCAGCTCTTTGCGGTATGTTTCCCGGCTGGATACTTTTCCGCGGCTCAGCAGGCCCCAAGAGCGGCTCTGCGTCGGGCAGGCGGCGCACAAGGGGCTGCAGCACATTGGTCAGGTAGGTGACGAACCACAGGTTGTATCTGCTGCCGCCGTTCACCATGTCCTGCCAGACCACAAGGCCGAGCCTGTCGCAGTGGTAGTACCAGCGCTGCGGCTCGATCTTGGCGTGCTTGCGCAGCAGATTGAATCCCAGCGCTTTCACCTCGCTCAGCTCCCGCTCCACCGCCGCATCGGAAGGCGGGGTATACAGGCCCTGCGGCCAGTAGCCCTGGTCCAGCAGGCCGTTGAGCAGGATGGGCTTTCCGTTCAGGCAGAAGCGCAGCACGCCCCGCGCATCCGGCTCACAGCTCCACTTGCGCAGGGCAAAGTAGCTGTGCACGGTGTCGAACTGCTCCTCCCCTCCCTGCGTGGTGCCCACGGTCAGGTCATACAAAAACGGGGTATCCGGGCTCCACGGAAAGAAATGTTCCTCCGGGATGTTCAGCGTCACCTCGCCGTCCCGGTCCGCTTCGTCGCTGCCCCAGTCCTCGGCAATGGTCACGCCCCCGGCCCGCACCACGGCCCACAGGTTCACTGCACCTCCGGGCATGGAAGTATGGGCTTTCACGGTCACGGTGCGGGCATCGTAGTCCGGCGTGACCGTGAGCGACTGGATGTAGTTTTCCGGCACACGCTCCATCCAGACCGTCTGCCAGATGCCGCTCTGGGCCGGATAGAACATGCCGCCGGGCTTCAGGGTCTGCTTGCCCCGTGCCTGCGTGCCGCCGTCCGTGGGGTCCTGCACGGCCACCCACAGGCTGTTGCGGCCCGTATCGTTGAGCTGGGCGGTGATATCCAGCGTGAAGGGCCAGTAGCCGCCCCGATGGCCGCCCACCAGATGGCCGTTCACCTGCACCGCACAGGCATCGTCCACCGCACCGAAGTGCAGCAGCACCCGACCCCCTTCTCCCGGAGGGGGAGCAAAGGTGCAGTGGTAGTGCAGCCACTGGCCGGGCTGCAGGGTGCGGCCCACGCCGGAGGCCTTTGTTTCCGGAGAGTAGGGCACCAGAATGCTGCCGTCCCACGCAGCGGGGTATTCTGCCGTCTGGGTAATGGCGTACTTCCACAGGCCGTTCAGGTTCTCATAGCTGTCCCGGCGCATGGCCGGGCGAGGATATTCCGGGAGTGGGTGCATGGTTTCACCGCCTTTGATTTGTTGGTTTCATTCTAGCACAGGGCGGGTGGCTTGTATAGACTGAGCAGCAACGATTTGGAATTGCCGCCGCGTTCGCTTTGGACGAGTTGTGGCAGCGGCCTGCAGGATGCGAGTGCCGTTCACGGCACGAAGCAGACGCAGGGAGCCGCAACCCGCCGCCTCCCGCGCCTCGAAAGTAGCGGAGACCTTGCTGTGTTGAACACACAGCATTTGCTGCGCAAACCGGTCTGCGACTTGAAAGCCCCACCGGGGCTTTCATGCCCTACGGGCACCGCCGTCCTTTCTGGTACTCTTTTGTGCGTGCAAAAGAGTACATATTCGGCGGTAATGCCTTTTGCAAAAGCCATAGAATCTGCCCCACGCGATTACGCTCTGCACCGGAAGCATTTTCCACATACAAAAAGGCTTGCTGCACCAAATGGCGCAGCAGCCTTTATTTTTGGCAATGATAAACAGAAAACCATGAAGTCAGAGCTTACTCTTCGTCCTCGCCCTCATCCTCGTCGTCTTCGTCATCATCGTCCTCTTTCGGCTTATAGAAGATGCCGCTCAGGAGGATGCTGATGAAGTACAGCAGCACCATGGGGCCGGCCACCATGCACTGAGACACGATATCCGGCGGGGTGACAACGGCCGCGATGAAGAAGATGATCACGATGGCAACGCCGCGCACCTGCTTGAGCAGCTGCGGGTTGATAATGCCCATCTTGGACAGGATGATGGTGATCAGAGGCATCTCAAACACGCAGCCAAAAATGATGAACATGGTCAAGCAGAGGTTGACATAGCTCTCGATACTGGTGGTGGTCTGGATGTACTCGGCACCCTCGATGCCGGTGCTGAGGAAACGCAGCATGAAGGGCATCATGAGCTTGTAGGCGAACAGCACGCCCACGCAGAACAGGATAAGGCCCAGCAGCATGACCAGCTTGAAGAAGGTGCTCTCGCTCCGTTTCAGACCCGGCCTTGCAAATGCATAGATGTGGTAGAACGCCACCGGCACAGTGACCACCACGCCTGCCAGAATGGAGACGCGGAAATACTGCATCAGCTTTTCCTGCGGGGCAATGGAAACAAACTCGTAATAGTCGCGGCCCATGGCAGTGAGCAGATCGATCAGACGGTCGGCGTATGCCAGCGAGACCACAACACCCACCACGAACACCACCGCGCAGATGATCAGCCTGTTCCGCAGTTCTTTCAGATGGCCGGTCAGCGTCATGCTGCCGTCCTCTGCCATGACTTCGGCTTTTTTCTTTTTGCGCTTAACGTTCGTAGCCACAATTACTCCTCGTCTTCGTCCTTCTTGGAAACCTGCTTCTCGGTCTTCTCCTCGGAATCATCGGAGCCTTCCTCGTCCTCCATGCCCTTCTTGAAGCCGTTGATGGTCTTGCCGAACATCTTGCCCAGCTTCGGCAGGTTCTTGGGTCCAAAGATCAGCAGTGCAACAGCCAGGATGATCAGCAGTTCGTTAGTACCAATACGCATAATAAAAATCTCCTTTTTACTTTGCCGCGCCGCGTGGCGGGCTTATTGCTTGATGTATGACAACCGCGGGCGCGGTGTATCCAAACTTAAACGGTGGTTTCCTCTGCCGGGGCAGCCTCGGCAGCTTCCGGGGCTGCTTCCGCAGCCGGAGCTTCGGGTGCGGGGGTCGGGGGCGGTTTCTTCCTGCACAGGGGTCAGTCTCGGGCCTTCTCTTCGGCCGGGGCCTCAGCCTTTTCGGCGGCTAGGGCTCGGCGGCGGGGGGCTGCATTCTCTTCCGGCAGCTCCTCCACCGGCTCTTCGGCAGTCAGGTCGGTGACCTCTTCCTCCGCAGCCTTCTTGGCGGCCTCTTCCTTGCTGGTCTTGCCGATGCCGGCAAAGCCCTTGGTCACGTCCTTCACGCTGTTGTCGATGTCCTTCTTGATATCGGTCAGCGGAGCAACGGCCTCCTTGAGGGGAGCCTGGATCTCGTTCAGCGGCTCCACCACGTTCTTCTGGATTTCCTCGGATGCAGCGCCGGTGTACTTCTTCAGCTCACGCAGCATCTTACCGATCTTCTTTGCGTAGACGGGCAGCTGATCCGGGCCGATGAACACGAACGCCACGATGACGATCACGACGAGTTCCCAAAAACCAATTTTCATAATGATCCAATTCCTTTCCTGTGCCGGTGTGGGTGTGCAGCCCTGCTTGGTGCAAAAATGTGCCGCAGCCTTTTTGCCCGCTGCCATTTTTTGCCCAGACCTGCGTGGGTTCGGCGCCGTTTGCGCCTTTGCTGCCACACTTATACCGAAATTTGGTGGACTGAATATGAATTTATTTTGAACATTTTATGAACAAGCGGGCAGACGCAGTGTTTTTATCAACAAGCAGTATTTTGCGGCTTATATATATCATTTAGGAAACCGCATTTTCTCTTGCTTTTTCGCAGCCTGCGTATTATAGTGGTCTGCAGAACGGCCCCGGCGGGCGAAATTTGCAGCAGCAGAAACGGAACGTGACTCGTATGATCAGTCTGATCCTTGCAGAAAAGATCTTCTCGCTTTTTCTGATGATGTTTATGGGCTATGCGGTGGTGCACTGGGGCCTGCTGCACGCCGAGGACAGCAAGACCCTCTCGCTGATCTCGCTGTACCTGATCTCGCCTTGTGTGATCATCTCGGCCTTTCAGGTACAGTACACCCCGGATGTGCTGCACGGGCTGCTGCTGGCGCTGGCGGCAGCGGTTCTGCTGCACGTCGGCATCATCGTGGTGGTGAACCTGCTGGGTCACGCACTGCATCTGGACGCCGTGGAAAAAGCCTCCATGATCTACTCCAACGCCGGCAACCTGATCATTCCCATCGTGACGGCGGTGCTGGGCAAGGAATGGGTGATCTACTCCAGTGCCTTTCTGTCGGGTACAGCTGATTTTTGCTGTGGAGCCACGCCAAGAGCATGCTCTGCGGCGAAAAGAGCTTTGAGTTGCAAAAAGGTGCTCACCAACATCAACATGATCGCCATTCTGGCGGGTGCCGCCCTGTTTCTGCTTCACATCCAGCTGCCGGCCGTCATCGAGGATTCGCTGGACATGGTGGGCAGTGCCATCGGACCCCATCTCCATGATCATCCTGGGCATGCTGATGGCGGGCATGAACTTCAAAAAGATCCTGGGCTACCGTCGGCTGTGGCTGGTCACGGCCCTGCGGCTGGTGGGCATCCCGCTGGCAGCTGTGGCCCTGCTCAAGCTCAGCGGCCTGGCCCATCTGGTGCCGGACGGCCAGACCATCCTGCTGGTGAGCCTGCTGGCCACCTGCACCCCCTTCGGCTTCCACCATCACCCAGATGGCGCAGATCTACGGCAAGGATGCCGACTACGCCAGCGCCATCAATGTGGTGACCACCCTGCTGTGTATCTTCACCATGCCGCTGATGGTGGCCCTGTACCAGCTATAAGTCCCCGCCCTGTTATACAGAACGTCCCCGTGCTCCGAAGAGTACGGGGACGTTCTTTGTTTCTGCCGTCCGGCGGTTTATACGGTCAGGGTCCGGTCCTGTGCCGGGTCCCAGTACACCAGCTCCACCCGGCTGCCCTTCTCCAGAGGCTTGTGGGGCCTTTTCGGCGCTCCAGCAGCGCTCCAGCAGACCGGCTGCGTCGGCATCCGGGCCGGGCTTTTCCGTGCAGAGGGCCGTGCCCTGCCAGCCGTCCTCGGTGTACAGGCTCAGTGCCCCGGCGCTGCCTGCCAGAACAGCCTGCACGTCCTGGGTCATCTGCGCATAACCCCTCCTCGGTGGCCGGGTACTCCCCATGCCACTTTTCAAAAAAGACGGAAAACTCGCCGCACAGTTCGATGAGCAGATCCTCCTCGCTGTGCGGGTTCTTCACCACAAAAGCGACATCCTCGTTTTCCATATAGTCAAAATCATCTTCCGCGCTGGTGTGCACGGTCACCTGCTGGCCGCTCAGCAGCATCAGCAGCTCCCCCTGCTTTTCGGTGGGGTCAAAATCGCCCTGCGGGCTGTTCCAATCGGTGATCATCGGTGTTCCTCCATTTGTAAAGTGTGCGGGCGCTTTTTCCCGCCGAATGATCCGTTCAATCCTTTTCCCCACTGCCGCCTGCGGGCATTGCCGCTGCGGCGCGAGCTTTCAGCTCGATTTTTGGCACAGTAGAGCGCACGGTCGGCGCGGTCTTTCACCGTAACCACGTCCTCCCCGGGAAAAAACAGCAGAGCCAAGGGAGAGCGTCGGCAAAAGGGTGATCTCTTTGCGCCGCTCTGCCAGCAGAGATTGCAGCGCCGCTGCGCAGCGGGCTTCATCTGCCGCATCCCTCAGCAGCACGCAGAACTCATCGCCGCCGATACGGTAACAGTACCCGCAGCGGGCATAGGCTTTTTTGATGCAGTCTGCGATCTCGGCAAGGCAGACATCTCCCTGCAAATGGCCGTAGCGGTCGTTGATCTGTTTGAAGCTGTCCACATCGAACACCACCAGCACCCCGCCGCTGCGGCGCATCTCGGCGGTGCGGTTCAGGTAGCTGTTCTGGTTCAAAAAGTCCGGTCAGGGCGTCCAGCTGGTTCCACATCTCGCTGCAATAGATATAATACAACACCGACAGCAGGGTGACGCACAGCCATGTGACGTGCAGCGATGGCAGCGCGATCTGGATCACGGTCTCCGCACCCAGAAACAGGGTCAGCGGGCAGATCAGCGTGCGGCTGCGGTTCTGAAAAGCCGCTGCCGTGCGCACCGTAGCCACCATAAGGTACAACATGGCGGCATAGTACATCGCCACATAAATATAGAAGTATTCTCCCCGGGCGTAGAGGTTCTCCCTGCTCACCGAGAATACCAGCCCATAGGGCAGTGTTGCCGCCAGAAAAAGCAGATACGCACCCTCGCAGCAGACCGCCGCCTTGAACCCGCGCCGGATAATGGAATTTTTTGTCCAGCACATATACCAGACACAGTGCCACCGCCGGTGTCAGCCCAAAGCCAGATAGTTGGACAAAATGTTCAGCCAGCGGCAGCCCGTCGGTGCGCCGTCCACCACGATGGTGATGACTTCCAGCACCGAGATGCACGCAATGAGCGCAAAAGCCAGAAGGAACCCGCGCTTCTGCTTTTGTTCAAAGATTCGCTCAGCTTTGTAAGAAGGCTCATAAAGCCAGCACAAAAAGATCATGGTCGTTAAAATGAAAAAAATAGCTTCCATTGCAATCGATACCGTTCTGTGAACTGACGCCCCGGACGAGGCAGATACAGTATTATTGTATCACTCTGCAGCACTTTTCTCAACCGGGAACTGCGTATTTTCGGTTTTTCTGGCAGTTTGCGTTTTTAATGCACAAGCAACATCCGCAAACTGCATCCTGCAAATATGCTAGGTTGCCATTCCTCGTTTATCCTGCACCAGTTCCTCTACGTCCACATCGATGTTGATATATGTTACCGGTTTCTCAGGACCAACTGACATACCACCTCAATATGTAAATCGTTGTCCAAACTCATATTCATATCTTCTTCAATAATCGGAAGCTTAAACTTGATGGACTTAAGCCACTGTCCGTTTTCCTGTCGTTCCGGATATATCTGAATTTCAGAAATTAGCGATTCCATGACCTGTCTCTTTTCCTGTTCATTCATCACCGCATACAACTTATCAAAGTAAATCAAGACCTTGTAGATATTGTCTCCCGTCAGCTTATCTGCTTCAATCGACATTTTCTTTGCTCTGGCGGCGATCAGCAGATTTTCTGTATCCTCAATCTTATCATACATCTTGTAAAGGCGATCATCAAGGTCTGCCTTGCGCTTGATGTAATGCTTATCATCTGGATCAAGAGAATCGATTTCTTCCATCAACCTTGTTTTTGTGGAATAGCTCTGTCGAAGCTGTTTTTCATGTGCTGCGATTTCCTGCTCAATCACAGATGTGTCGACTTCATATTGATTTTTTCC
>ENA-OQES01000870-OQES01000870.1-human-gut-metagenome-genome-assembly--contig:-NODE-870-length-12095-cov-4.407169_pt1 | contig 12095 bp, 17 predicted proteins | sample MGYA00242798_ERZ504641 | MGnify/ENA primary metagenome ERZ504641 (study PRJEB26092, sample SAMD00036327) | human gut metagenome | host: Homo sapiens | study: EMG produced TPA metagenomics assembly of... | reverse complement strand
GGATATCAGCTCTGGTGATAAGGAATATAAGAGTCAAAGCGCTGGAACTTTTATGAAAAAACTTTTCAATAACATGGCTGAGATGGATATCAATCTTATAGGGGGAGCGTTATATTCATATTGGCCCGTTGATTACAGCCTTCCGTTTTCCAAGGAAGAAACATGGAAAAGAAAGTGTGGAAGGAGTTGGTTTAATGGGTGAGACAGCTAAAGTGTATGGGATAACATTGTGTATGGAAGTGCTGAACCGGTTTGAGAATTATCTTATTAATACGGCCTGTGAAGGAAAAAAGTTTGTGGAAGAAATAAATATGGATAATGTAAAACTTATGTTGGATACCTTTCATATGAATATAGAAGAGGTGAGCATGGGTGAAGCTATCCGCACATCGGGCCAATGGCTGGGGCATTTTCATACTGGTGAATGCAACCGAATGGTGCCTGGTAAAGGAAGGATGCCCTGGAGGGAGATACGTGAGGCACTTGAAGATATTCGGTATCATGGCGCTGCAGTTATGGAGCCTTTTGTACAGATGGGTGGAACTGTCGGAAAGGATATAAAAATCTGGAGAAATATGTATAATTGTGTAACAGAAGAAATGCTTGACCTTGATGCCCGGGAGGCATTGACATTTCAAAGATATATGCTGGATTATGACTGAAGCTGATAAATATCTTGCAATCTGTCTCCGAATCCGCTACAAAAGGAGAAACCATGAAAAGAGCAGGAAAATTAGCATTACTTCTCTTTGCACTTACCCTGACTACTGTACTTGGCGGATGCCAGGACAAAAAGGAAAGCGGTAAAGAGTTCGCAAACAACGAAAGTTCCACAGAAACAAAAGCGGAACCAACCATGGGAGGTTCCATTGTAGTAGGAATTACTTAGGACCTTGAGGATAGTCTTGACCCACACAAATCGGTAGCGGCAGGAACGAAAGAAGTCCTATTCAATATTTATGAAGGGCTGGTAAAGCCTGATGAACAGGGAAACTATATCGATGCGGTAGCCCAGTCGCACACCATTTCGGAAGACGGCAAGACTTACACCTTTACTTTGCGTGAAGGGGTAAAATTCCACAATGGGGCGGATGTTACCGTAGAAGACGTTAAATACTCGATTGAGAGATGCGCCGGTATCACGGATGGAACAGAGCCGTTGATAGCGGCGTTTTCTAATGTGGATAATGTCCGGACTCCTGATGAGAAAACGGTGGTGATCAATCTGAAAGAGGCGGATACGGAATTTCTGGCGTACCTGATAGTAGCCGTAGTGCCAAAGGACGGGGCAGATCTGGATACACAGCCTGTGGGAACCGATCCCTTTATGTATGAGTCACGTTCACCTCAGGAGAATATTAAGGTGAAAAAGTTCGCAGACTACTGGGACAAGGGACATCAGGCTTATCTGGATGAAGTGACTTTTAAAGTTGTAGCAGACAGCAACGCCATTGTGACAGGATTAAAAGGCGGCTCTATTGACATGTTTGCAAGACTGGATTCCACCCAGACGGGCCAGCTTGATGAAAAGGACTTTACCATCTATGAGGGCGGCATGAATCTGGTGCAGGCTTTGTATCTGAACAATGCAGAGGAGCCTTTTAACGATGTAAAGGTTCGTCAGGCACTCTGTTATGCAGTAAACCGCCAGGATGTGCTGGACATGATAGCTGACGGTAAAGAAACTATCATCGGCAGCAGTATGTTTCCGGCCTTTGAAAAGTATTATATGCCCGAACTGGCTGACAAATACAGCCAGGATACAGCTAAGGCAAAGGAACTGCTTGCAGAGGTGGGATTTCCGGATGGATTTGATATGACTATCACAGTGCCCTCCAATTATCAGTAGCATGTGGATACTGCCCAGATTCTGGTAGAACAGTTAAAACAGATTGGCGTCAATGCAAAAATCCAGCTTGTTGAGTGGGACAGCTGGCTCAGCGATGTCTACACAGACAGAAAGTTCCAGTCTACTGTGGTTGGTGTGGATGCCGTCTATTTAAGCGGCCGGGCACTGCTGGAGCGGTTTACCTCGGATGCCTCCAAGAACTTTATCAACTTCAATAACGAAGAATATGATAAACTCTACGAGCAGGTGCAGAAGAGCATTGATGACACAGAACAGGTTGAACTTTACAAGAAAATGGAAACAATTCTGGCAGATGATGCCGCCAATGTCTATATCCAGGATATGGCCAGTGAAGTGGTGCTTAGAAAGAATTTTGGCGGATATGTATTCTATCCCCTTTATGTACTGGATATGGCAAAGATTTACCAGACAAAATGAGCCGGGTAACTGCCCGGTGGAAGAGGAGAAGGATAGAATGAAATATACGATTAAAAAAATAGGAACTCTCATTATTACGCCTAAATTATTCATGGAACAATATCTGAACTGATAACTGTACCATGAAATTAAAAATGCTCTATGCAGTCATAACATCGCTCAATTTCTCTGTCAAAAGGGCGCAAAATCCCTATCGCAGAGTTCAGAGCAATTGTTAAACTGTTAAGGTTCGTTAATAGGTGCTATTCCAGCTGTACATTTAGCTTGCCGATATTAAAAATTGTCTTATAGAATTCACTCTTAAAGGGCAACTACTGCAAAGCTTGAATGTGATATATCTTGCTGAACGAACTACTTTTACAGCAATCTTCAGCAGTTTTAAACGGACGGTATCAATACGTTACTTTCGCATATTTGCTGATAACGCCAATCGTCTAAACCAATTAAATATGTTATACGCAAGAGCGTGTACTTGAAGTCTGTTGGCATTTAGAATTCGGGTATGACTGCTTACGGAAGTAAAATCTCAAAACCAGATTTACTCTCTTTGATAAAGTTTTCCATCAGTCCTCGCTTACAGTAAAATTTGATAAGATACTCTGGTGATGAATCCATGTTTGTGACAATGAATGTGTACATGTAAACCATCTGGTTTTCCGGCTTTTCAACCTTGCATACTACACGTCTTTCATAAGGCCATGGACCAGCTTTGTACATGAATTCACCATAAACTACTGCATAATCGACTTTGTTATTTCTAGTGATCTCATCAAGCTCATCCACAAGATGGGATGTTTTTCCACGGAGAATACCATTCTCCTTCAGCCGGATTACATAACAAGCGGATGGTATCCATTGCTTTGATAATGAAAGTTAAAGGCTCTGCCTTCCTGTTTACCGTATGCATCAAGAAGAGTGGAATCCAAATCCAGAATGACAGCCTGTGGCATCTGAACACTGTAAACTCTTTTTCGAAGTATTCTGCCAATTGTAAGGAATTGGTTTAAAGTATCTTCATCCATACGGTTAAAGAATCTTGATACCGTAGGTTGTGAAGCTAAAGCATCTTTATTTAGCACTGGTTTAAATACTGGATCATTTGTAAGTTCATCTGAAGCATCATCTTCAAAGTAACCTGCAATGATCATATATATCATCTGAAGGAGATTCTCCTTGTCAGTGTGATATCTAAATGATGCAGAATCATTTGTCTTAAATGAGTGACTGAAAAGTTTATCAATGCCAAGTTTGCTTACGAATTCTTTGATAAGAAGTAAGCCTGCATCGGAGGATAAATCTCCTCCATCAAAATTTATTCTGTCTATTGCTTTCTAGTGATAAGGTGTTTACAATACTCATAAAGGGCTCCTTTGGGTTATTATTTAAGATTCGACACCTTAATTTTACCACAAATGGATGCTCTTTTTTTGATTCACTTGATAGGTGAAACAGCAATATTCAATTAAAATACAGTAATCATGTGGCTTTCAGCCACTTCACACGGCATAGCCGTGAATAAATATAGGTTTATTTATACTTCCGCTCTTTTAACCCTGGCATTTTATAAAACACTTCCCACCAGATACACCACAAACGCAGCCACCCAGGCGATCACACACTGTCCGATCACAACACCGACCGCCCATTTGCTTCCAAGCTCCCTCTTAATGGATGCAATTGCTGCCACACACGGCGTATACAGAAGGCAGAACACCAGAAGGCTGGCTGCCGATACCGGTGTGATACATCCAAGCAGCGCCGACGTCTGACCAAACAGTACAGACAAGGTAGATACCACGCTCTCTTTAGCCATGAATCCGGTAATCAATGCCGTAGAAATCCGCCAGTCACCAAATCCCATCGGTGCAAATACCGGTGCGATCACACTGGCCACCGTCGCCAGGATACTCTCCTGAGAATCACTGACAATATTCAGATGGCTGCTAAAGGTCTGTAAGAACCAGATCACCAGTGTTGCCATAAAAATCACGGTAAACGCACGCTGTAAAAAGTCCTTTGCCTTGTCCCACAGAAGATGTCCAACATTCTTTGCTCCCGGCATCCGGTAATTGGGCAGTTCCATCACAAACGGTACGGCATTGCCTTTAAAAAGAGTTCCCCGGAATACCAGTGCCATCAGAATACCCATCAGAATACCGCCAAAATACAGAGCGATCATCACCAATGTGCCATGCTTCGGGAAAAATGCCGCCGTAAAAAATGCATAAATCGGAAGCTTTGCCGAGCAGCTCATAAACGGTGTCAGAAGAATCGTCATCTTACGGTCACGCTCCGATGGCAGTGTTCTGCTCGCCATAACGCCCGGCACCGTACAACCGAAGCCCACCAACATCGGTACGATACTTCTTCCGGAAAGTCCGATCTTTCTGAGCAGCTTATCCATCACAAACGCTACCCTTGCCATATAGCCGCTGTCTTCCAGTAGCGATAAGAAGGAAAAACAGTGTGACAATGATCGGCAGGAAACTCAACACACTTCCAACACCGGTAAAGATTCCATCCATTACCAGAGAACGGAGTACACTGTTGACATTGGCTGCTACCATCCACTGATCCACCAGTTTTCCCAGCGCATCGATTCCCACTTCCAGAATATTCTGCAAAAACGCACCGATCACACCAAAGGTCAGGAAAAATACCAGTCCCATGATTCCGATAAAACACGGGATCGCTGTGTATTTTCCGGTAAGAATCTTATCAATCTTCACACTTCGCAGATGTTCTTTACTCTCCCGTGGTTTGACCACTGTCTCATCACAGACATTCTCAATGAAATCAAATCGCATATGGGCAATTGCCGCCGCCCGGTCCAGACCACGCTCTGTTTCCATCTGATTTTACGATATGCTCCAGCATCTCCTTTTTCATTCTGATCCAGTTTCAACGCCTCGAGAATCAGCGTATCCCCTTCTGCCAGCTTCGCTGCTGCAAAACGAACAGGGATCTGTGCTGCCTTTGCATGATCTTCGATCAGATGCATGATCGCATGCAGACATCTATGTACCGCACCACCGTCTTCGTTGACATCACAGTAGTCGATCTGTCGTGGCCGCTCCTGATATTTTGCCACATGCAACGCATGAGCTACCAGTTCATCGATACCTTCGTTCTTCGCCGCCGAGATGGGAACGACAGGAATCCCCAGCATCTCCTCCATCTGGTTGACCCGGATCGATCCGCCGTTCTCCCGCACCTCATCCATCATATTCAGGGCAAGCACCATCGGAATATCCAGCTCCATCAGCTGCATGGTCAGATACAGATTCCGCTCAATATTGGTAGCATCCACAATGTTGATGATTCCTTTCGGATGTTCATTCAGCACAAAATTTCTTGTAACGATCTCCTCACTGGAATATGGGGACATGGAATAGATTCCCGGAAGATCGGTCACCAGTGTGTTTTCTTTTCCCCTGATAGTTCCATCTTTTCGGTCCACCGTTACTCCCGGAAAATTACCCACATGCTGACTGGATCCGGTCAGCTGATTAAACAGTGTGGTTTTTCCACAGTTCTGATTCCCTGCAAGTGCAAATGTCAGCACCTCTGTATCCGGCAAAGGATGTTCTGTTTCCTTCTCATGATATTTACCACCCTCTCCAAGTCCCGGATGGGGGATTACTGTTCGTTCATTTTTTTCCGGTTTTACCTGTCCGGCATCCCGTATATTTTCAATCTCAATTTTCTCCGCATCTGCAAGACGCAGTGTCAGTTCATAACTGTGAATCCGCAGTTCCACCGGATCTCCCATGGGAGCGTACTTTACTACTGTTACCTCTCCCTGTGGAATCAGCCCCATATCCAGAAAATGCTGACGCAGCGCCCCTTCTCCGCCTACCGAGCGAATCGTTGCTGTCTTTCCTACCGGTAAATCTCTTAATGTCATGACTGCATTCCTCTTTTCTTTATTTTCTTGCTGTCATCCGTCCGAAGGTTTCCAGAATCTCAAAATCCTCCCGACAACTATGTAGATTTTATCCTTAATGATAATATTTATCAATAGAAAACCCCAAAATATCTCCAAAAAGTATCTGAACCCCCTTATCTTGCTTCCGTTTTTTCTTTTCTCATGATATGATTGCATATGTTATGCTGTTTGGTATCTGTGTGTCTGTTGAACAGTTGTCTTTTACCGATATTACATATGAAGGGAAGGGATTTTATGAAAAAGACACAGCTTAAAAATTCTCTGCTTCTGCTGCTGACAGCCACCATCTGGGGTGTGGCTTTCGTAGCCCAGAGTGTTGGTATGGATCACGTGGGTCCGTTTACTTTCAACGCTGTTCGAAGCATCATCGGAGGAATCGTCCTGATTCCATGCATTTTCTTTCTGGATCACAGAAAATCTGACCAAAAAGAGGAACTGCCATCGCCTCAACAACAGGCAGAACAGACCGGTACACTGATTCTCGGCGGTGTCTGCTGCGGTATTCTTCTGGCACTTGCCAGCAGTTTTCAGCAGATGGGCATCCAGTATACAACGGTCGGACGTGCAGGATTTATCACTGCCTGCTATATTGTTATCGTTCCGATTCTCGGACATTTCTTTCTGAGGAAAAAAATGTGGTGCTACCATCTGGATCGCTGTTGCACTTGCACTGGTTGGTCTGTATCTGCTTTGCATCACAGACGGTTTTTTCCGTTGGAAAAGGGGATCTGCTGGTCATGGTATGTTCCCTGCTGTTTTCCTTACATATTCTGGTAATCGACTATTTTTCGCCCAAGGTTGACGGTGTGAAAATGTCCTGTATCCAGTTTTTTGTCTGCGGATTCTTATGTGCGATCCCGGCTGTCTTTACGGAACATATGGTATTGGCAGATATCTTTGCCGCCTGGGCACCGATTCTTTATGCCGGTGTGATGTCCTGCGGTGTTGCGTACACCCTGCAGATCATCGGACAGAAAGATATGAACCCGACTGTGGCTTCTCTGATCTTAAGTCTGGAATCCTGCATCTCGGTACTGGCAGGCTGGATCCTTCTGAATCAGAAGCTTTCCGCACGGGAGTTATCAGGATGTGTGCTGATGTTTGCAGCGATCATTCTGGCACAGCTTCCCTCCGGGAAAAAAGCATAAAATCCCGAGACATACAAGTCAAAATGCCATCACCGAAGGTGATTAGAAATGCATTTTGACTCGTAACTGTGAGGGTACTGAAGAGTTACGAAGTTTGTAAATGGCAAATTGAGTAATTAAATTTCAAAAAAGGGTTGACGAATCATCTGTAACCAAGTATGATTATAAACAGATTCGCACTGCAACGCGTTGAAGTGCAAAATTCTTTATTTTTTAATGGAGGCTTTTGAAATTATGGAAATGGATATGGAATTCTTACGGAAACTACCAACCCCGAAGGAGTTAAAAGAACAGTTTCCGGTAAGTGAAAAAATTAGCAGCAATCAAAGAGGAGCGCGACAGACAGATCCGTGAAATCTTCGAGGGAAAAGATGACCGGCTTCTGCTGATCATCGGACCTTGTTCCGCCGACAATGAAGATGCGGTGATCGATTACATCAGCCGTCTTCGTACTGTACAGGATAAGGTAGCAGATAAGATTTTTATGATTCCGCGAATTTATACCAACAAACCGAGAACCATCGGTATGGGATACAAGGGTATGCTGCATCAGCCGGATCCGGAAAAGAAAGAAGACATGTTAAAGGGTATCATCGCGATCCGTGACCTGCATACCAGAGCAGTCAATGAGACGGGATTTACCTGTGCCGATGAGATGCTGTACCCGGAAAATCACAGATATCTCTCTGACCTGTTATCTTACGTTGCCATCGGTGCCCGTTCTGTCGAAGACCAGCAGCACCGTCTGACCGCCAGCGGCGTTGGCATCCCGGCAGGTATGAAGAACCCGACCGGCGGAGATATTTCTGTCATGATGAATTCTATCATCGCCGCACAGCATGGTCATATGTTCCTGTATCGTGGATGGGAAGTGAAAACGCCCGGCAATCCTTACGCACATGCGATTCTGCGTGGTTATGTGGACAAATTCGGAAGAAATATGCCGAACTATCATTACGAAGATCTGCAGAATCTCCTGGAACACTATCAGGAAGTCAATGAATCCGCTCAGACAAAACTGGTCAATCCGGCCGTTATCGTAGACACCAATCATTCCAACTCCGGCAAACGCTTTGCGGAACAGATCCGTATCAGTAAGGATGTTATGCACAGCTGTAAGGTTTCAGAAGATGTTCATAAACTGGTGAAGGGACTGATGATCGAGAGTTATATTGAGGACGGTGCTCAGAAGGTGAGCGAACACTGTTATGGAAAATCGATTACGGATCCTTGCCTGGGTTGGGAGAAAACCGAAAAATTGATTTATGAACTGGCGGAGCTTTGGTAAGAGACACGCTCTAAAGCGGACGCGGAAAGGCTCCCGGTTCCCGGGTGGGGCAACATGGGCAGGGTAACTTTGAGCTAGTCGCTAACTTCGGCTATCATTCGTGAGGGTCAGCTGACCCTCACGAAAGCCTACGTAAGCGCCGGATCTCAAAGCTTACCCTAACCGCCCATAAAGTGTTGTCCCACCCGGGAACCGGGAGCCTTTCCGCTGGTTTTTCATGTAATCTGATTTATTAAAATAAAATATTTCTTGCGCATTTTTGTACCTGTCTCATTGCTGAATAATAATTCTTGTATTTGCTCAACCATTATTTATACAGAATTAATTTTCAGATAGTTCAAAAATGATGCCCTGCCTCCTGGCATTCCTTTACAAGACTACTTTACAAGCGGAATCGGGCTATAATAATACCCAATCATCCCCGCACCGGAATGATACGGAAGAATGAATTCTCCCTGCGCATATGCTAACAGCTCCTCATATTTTCTTACAGCCTCTATGAATTTTTCCATGAATTTTTTCATACGATCCTCTCCTCTCATTTCAGACTGACTATGAGTCTCCTATGTAACAAAAAAGCAGAACAAGGATACTGTTCGAACCCCCTTGTTCTGCTTTTCTATATCATACCACTTCCTTTTTTCTCTGTGCAATCCCATTTTTACGTTACTTCGGTAAATTTATCTTTTTCCCGTGATATCTTGGTTTTCTCCACAGATTGTAAATCCATTTCGTCCGTTCCGTTTCGTCTCATATAATGCCTGGTCTGCGCTTCGGTACAGATTCAGATAGGTTTTTTCCATGCTCCGGAGCCAGCGCGATTCCCACACTGATCGTAATACCCCTTCCAGCCATCTCGTCAAACACCAGCTTTTTCGTCTCTGCCAGCAACTGCTCCGCCTTTGTTCTGACGGCCTCTTTTGTAGTTACATTTCGCATCAGGATAATAAACTCATCGCCGCCGATTCGTCCCACTATATCATCCCCACGAAACTGTCTTCCCAGCAACGCACCGAAAGTATGAAGCACCGCATCTCCCACCGCATGTCCGTAGACATCATTGACTTCTTTAAACTTGTCTATATCCATGATGAAAAACGCATGGATACTTCCGTCTTTTCGCCTCTTCCAGTGCATTTTCGGCAAACCGTTCCGCGTATTTGCGGTTGTACACCTGTGTCAGTTCATCCGTCTGTGCAGACTGGAGAATCGCTTCCGTCTTCTGACGATTCTTTCGGACAATATATAAGATCAGAAGACAGACCAGAATTCCAAAACATCCAAGAAATACCATCTCGTACTTTTCCACGAATGCATAGGACTGCTGCGCAACCGTCACCGATGCAACATAGCAGATCATCCAGTCATTGATCCCAAGTGGAGCATATGCCAGATATCTGTCGGAACCATCGGCGTAACCGGCCAGCCGAACCAGCCCTTCCTCTCCCATAGCAAAGTTCTGTTTTACCTCACCGATGCTATGCCCTTCCCGTGTCGTCTTTGACTCATAAAAAGTAAATATATCTTCTCCATAAGAAAGCTTATGATCCACCGGATCTCCGGTATGAGCAACTATTTTTCCTTCTCTGGTAACGATCAGACTATATCCATTGCCGGAAAACAAATCATCAAACAGCATCTGGCTCAATTCACCGACATTACAGGAACCACACAGAATACCAATCACTTCATCCTCATGAAATACAGGAACACCCAGTACCACTCTCGTCTCCTGGTCCACACTACTCTCCAGTGGATCGCTTAAAGTCCGTTTCCCACTGATTCCCTCTTTAAAATACCGCCGGTGTGAAACATTTTTCTCTACTCCGTTATCGTAATATGCATTTCCCTCCGGATCGATCAATGCCAGCCGGTCCAGTGATGTACTTTTTTTGCAAAAAACAGTAAGTACTTCCTTATTTTCTTCATTCATAAGTTCATTGCTTTCCGCTATCTTCTCAGCAACCCCTTCCAGATATGAATAATGAATATTTAAAATTGTACGGAGATGTTCGCTCTGTCTGGCTACATTTGTTTTCATTCTCTCCTGTGAACTGCTGTCAATCGTTTTCTGTGCAACTACATAAAAGAATATCAGTCCAATTCCTACCGCCAGAATAAACACTGACATCGCCCCTACATAATTTCTGGCCAGATCCTGTCTCTTTTTCTTATTAATAAGCCCTCAACCCCTTCCCTGTTCTTTTTTGCTTTTTTGAATATAACAGAAATATGCCTTAAATACTACTTGTTTCTCGATGTTCTTCTATCTTTTCCTCGACATTTTAATAACCTGTATTTTTACCCCCGGGTTACAGCGTTTCCATAAATAACTATACCCCATACACTGCAGGATACGGATTCGAGTGTGCAGGTTTAAAAATCGTAGGCGTATCGGGCTACGCTGAGGCTTTTAGACCTGTGGAATCGGATTCGTAGACAAGTGCTACGGCAACCGAATGAGGGCAAAATATGCCGCAAAATGGGGCTTGCAGATTGCGGGAATGATTTTTCAAACACGCTCTAGTACTTTTCAAAATATTAAATCTGTATTATAATCAATAAAACAAACTGTATATTGTATATAAAGGAGGCTCTTATGGAACCAAATATTATTACTCTGACTGACCAGTACGGCGAATCTGTCCGCTTTGAACTTCTAGATATTGTAGAATACGAAGACCAGGAATTTGCTGTTCTTTATCCTGCGGACGGCGGAGATGATGAACCTGTTCATATCCTGCGAATCACTTCTGAAAATCTGGATCTGGATGAAATGGAATTCGAAGGTCTGGACGACGAGGATCTCATTAATGCCGTATTTGATCTGTTCTGTGAACGCAATGATTTTGAATAAATATTGTAATTATTCAGTAACTGCCGTGAAGGTACTGAACAGTGTTGCTGGGCACAGAGTGAACAGTTACTGAGTATTAATAAAGCGGAGAAAACTCTTGACTTTTTCTCCGTTTTGTTTTATATTAGTATCAGTAATAATTACTGTTATTATTTATGGAAAGGAGGATCTCTATGGCCTCTCTGAAATACAGCCGTCAGCGGGAATCTATCAAAGAGTTTCTGATGACACGTACCGATCATCCTACGGCTGATACCGTATACCATCAGCTGCGCAAGATTTATCCTAATATCAGTCTTGGAACCGTCTACCGCAACCTGGCTCTGCTAGCCGATATCGGGGAGATTCAGAAGATCTGTACCGGAGATGGTGCTGACCGCTTCGACGGACAGATCAAACCTCATTACCATGTGATCTGTACCCGCTGCCATCAGGTGATGGATCTGGATCTGGATTATATGAAAGAGCCAGAGGCTCTGGCCACGGAACATTTGAAGGAAAGATTCTGGGACATGTCACAAACTTCTATGGCATCTGCCCCCGGACTGTCTGAAAAAAATCGATAC
>ENA-OQES01000869-OQES01000869.1-human-gut-metagenome-genome-assembly--contig:-NODE-869-length-12098-cov-2.707126_pt1 | contig 12098 bp, 15 predicted proteins | sample MGYA00242798_ERZ504641 | MGnify/ENA primary metagenome ERZ504641 (study PRJEB26092, sample SAMD00036327) | human gut metagenome | host: Homo sapiens | study: EMG produced TPA metagenomics assembly of... | reverse complement strand
GTTATTGCCATATTTTTATAAGATTATGAGTTGCGATTTAAGAAAATTCAGGCTCGATCAAACCAAATGTTCCGTTTTTACGTCTGTATACTACATTCACTTCGTCTGATTCTGCATTACAGAAAACATAGAAATCATGTCCGAGAAGTTCCATCTGAACACACGCATCTTCTGGATACATAGGTTTAAATCCGAATTTTTTGGTACGTACGATTTTAATCTCGCCGTCATCTTCAATATTATCTTCGGCGTCAAAGAATTCCTGTTTGAAGTTACCGCCTTCCTGTTCACGTGCTACCAGTTTATTTTTATATTTACGAAGTTGACGTTCGATGACTTCTTCTACAAGATCAATCGATACATACATATCAGAACTTTCCTGTTCGGAACGAACCAGACCACCCTTTACAGGAATTGTTACTTCAATTTTCTGATGTCCTTTCTGTACACTTAAGGTTACGTGAATCTCTGTATTCGGAGTAAAGTACCTTCCTAACTTTCCTAACTTGCTTTCTACGGCCTCTCTTAAGCCTGGTGTTACATCGATGTTCTTTCCAATAATAATAAATTTCATGATGCCCAACTCCTTTGCGACATAATTTCAAATAATTGCACGTTATACAATCATCAAATAAATGAATTATAATCTGACAATTGTTACTCGAACCGGCAATCTATCTGATATGTGTAGTATAACATGTTTGGCCGCTAATGTATAGCACGAATTACCTGAATTCTTGAAATTTTTCCATCATGAAGTTTGGCAACCCGCAGACCGCAATCGTGGAAGTAATAACATGCATCCAACACGGGGCGTAATATTCTGTTCTTCGAGATGCCGCAAGCAGTACATTGGAAAGGGTATCATCTGCTTCATGCGGAATGCTCACGCTGAGAATCTTGTTGACAACTTTAGCCTTGGTTGAAGCACGGAATACCGTTTCGTCTGCTATGTCGAATTCGGAGAATAAGAATTTTCTGGTTGCAAATAAGACTGCGATGGAACAGACGCCGATCAGACTGCTGTAGATGGAAGTGTGGTCCATAATGATGTGTCTTGCAATCGCAAAAAGCAGAACCTCAAATACGGTACTCGGAGAGTGCGAATACATCATACGGATCAATTCGACACCGATGATCAGATTAAAACAAACCTCGAGAAGATCATCGTAATTCGGATAGGTGTTCAGATTCGGAATATACTGAAGTGAACATACCATACGAAGGCAAAGCAGTATGATACCGATCGCAAGCATAAATGCAATCACATATTCCAGAATTGCGGCCACCTGTTTGAGAAGGTGAGAAATCAGTTCTTTCATTCGTGGATTCCTTTCTTTTATATAGATTTTCGCTGTAATTCCAGTATAAGTGAAAAAAGATATTTGCCAATATCCCAAAGAAAGATATCATATCAAAATGAAGAACAATGGAGAAGGAAAATTTTTAGTAATGTGTGCTGCAGATGAGAACAAAAAAGCGGCAGAAAATAAAATATATAAATTGTCAGGTTTTCGTGAACAAAAACAGTTTTATATATTTTATTTTCTGCCGCTTTCGTGCGGTCAGTTATAACCGTAAATGTTTATTCATTAGCGATTTACACGTTTTCTCATCTTAGGATCCAGAATCTTCTTACGAATACGGAGTGATTCCGGAGTAACCTCCAGAAGTTCATCTGTATCGATGAAGTCGATTGCCTGCTCCAGACTGAGGACCGTCGGAGGTGTCAGACGAAGTGCATCATCTGCGCTGGAAGAACGAGTATTGGTAAGATGCTTGGTCTTACATACATTTACTTCGATATCATCTGTTTTTGCATTTTCACCGATGACCATACCAGAATAAACTTTTTCACCGGCACCGATGAAGAGTGTTCCACGCTCCTGAGCACTGTACAGACCATAAGTTACAGACTCACCGGTCTCGTATGCAATCAGAGATCCCTGTTTACGATACTGGATATCTCCCTTATATGGAGCGTATCCGTCGAATGCAGTGTTCATGATACCATTTCCCTTTGTGTCTGTCAGGAAATCACCACGGTAACCGATCAGACCACGGGATGGGATACGGAACTCAAGACGTGTATATCCACCATTGGCAGCACCCATTGTCTGTAATTCACCTTTTCTCTGGCTCAGTTTATCAATAACGACACCAGTGTATTCATCAGGTACATCAATGTAAGCAATCTCCATTGGCTCAAGAAGTTTACCATTCTCGTCTTTGTGATACAGAACCTCAGCTTTGCTGACTGCGAATTCATATCCTTCACGTCTCATATTCTCAATTAGAACGGAAAGGTGAATGTTCACCACGTCCGGATACTTTGAATGCGTCCATGTTTTCGGTATCTTCAACACGAAGGCTGACATCTGTGTTCAGTTCGCGCATCAGACGATCACGTAAGTGACGGGAAGTTACATATTTTCCTTCCTGTCCGGCAAACGGACTGTCATTTACAACGAAATCCATAGAGATTGTTGGTTCAGAAATCTTCTGGAACGGAATTGGTGTCGGATTTTCAGGTGAGCAGAGTGTATCACCGATGGAATGTCAGAGATACCTGAAATTGCCACGATTGCACCGATAGATGCTTCTTTTACTTCTACTTTCTGCAGACCGTCAAATTCATATAATTTACTGATCTTAACTTTCTTCTGTTTGTCAGGATCATGATGGTTGACAACAACCATGTCCTGGTTAACTGCGATTGTACCGTTATCTACTTTACCAACACCGATACGTCCAACGTATTCATTATAGTCAATCGTACTGATCAGAACCTGAGTCGGAGCTTCCGGATCTCCTTCTGGTGCAGGAATATAATCCAGAATGGTCTCAAACAGAGGCTTCATGTCTTTCATTTCATCCGAAATCTCAAGTGCAGCCACACCATTCTTAGCGGATGCGTATACGAATGGGCAGTCTAACTGTTCGTCAGAAGCACCAAGGTCGATGAGAAGTTCGAGAACTTCATCGATCACTTCTTCGGCTCTTGCTTCCGGACGGTCGATCTTGTTGATACATACGATGACTGGAAGCTTTAATTCCATAGCTTTGCGGAGTACGAATTTGGTCTGCGGCATAGCACCCTCGAACGCATCAACGACGAGGATAACACCGTTAACCATCTTAAGGACACGTTCTACTTCTCCACCGAAGTCAGCATGTCCCGGAGTATCTATAATATTGATCTTTACACCGTTGTAGGTGACGGCAGTATTCTTGGAGAGGATTGTGATTCCACGTTCTCTTTCGATATCGTTAGAGTCCATGACACGTTCTGCTACTTCCTGATTCTCACGGAATACACCGCTTTGCTTTAATAATTCATCTACTAATGTTGTCTTACCATGGTCAACATGGGCGATAATCGCGATATTACGTACATCTTCACGTTTTGTCTTCATTACGAATCTTCCTTTTCTCTACCTATTATTATCTGCAACCACATTAGTTTATCACAGTTTTTTAAAATTTACAAGTATTTAGTTCTAAAATACTGATTTGATTCATAGACTTTGTAATGACTCAAAATACGATTCAGAGGAAGGGAGATTACAAAATTATGTCAGATAAGATGATTGAGAACAACCAGGTAACCGTTATGGGAGAAATCGTGACACCATTTTCATTCAGCCATGAAGTATTTGGAGAAGGCTTCTATATGGTAGAGGTGGATGTGAAGCGGCTCAGCAATTCCAAAGACAGGATCCCACTCATGATCTCGGAGCGTCTGATTGATGTTACGAAAGATTACACGGGAGAATTCATTATGGTAAACGGACAGTTCAGGTCCTACAACCGGCATGAAGAAATGAAAAACCGTCTGATTTTATCCGTATTTGTCAGGGAAATTACATTTGTGGAAGAAGAACTTGACGGTGCAAAGACGAATCAGATTTTTCTGGATGGTTATATCTGCAAACAGCCTGTTTACCGTAAGACACCGCTTGGCAGAGAGATTGCAGATCTATTGCTGGCAGTGAACCGGCCATATGGAAAGTCTGATTACATTCCATGTATCTGCTGGGGAAGGAATGCCAGATTTGCCTCTGCTTTTGAGGTTGGAGAACATGTGCAGGTAATGGGAAGAATTCAGAGCCGTGAATATATGAAAAAAACTTACAGAAACGGAATCGCAGAAAGGGTTGCATATGAAGTGTCGGTCAGTAAACTGGAATGTATGGATGAATAAGGGATGGTAAAAGTTTAGATAAGGGTTCGGATTGACATCATATTTAATTGATGATAGAATTTCATTAGATTATATGAAAGTCAGGAGGATCACTATGGCTATTTTTACAGGAGCCGGCGTGGCAATAGTCACACCATTTAATGAAGATGGAAGTATTAACTATGACAGACTTGATGAGTTGATCGAGTTTCATTGTGCACATAAACAGACAGCATTGTAATCTGTGGTACAACAGGAGAGTCTGCTACCATGACAGAAGAAGAACACATGCAGTGTGTGAAATTCACAATCGACCGTGTGAATAAGAGAGTTCCGGTTATTGCGGGAACAGGTTCAAATTGTACACGTACTGCAATAGACATGTCAAAAGAAGCTTCCGAGTATGGAGCAGACGGTCTGCTTCTGGTTACGCCTTATTACAATAAAGCAACACAGAACGGACTTATCGGACATTTCAGTGCGGTAGCAAAAGAAGTGACAGCACCGATCATTATGTACAGTGTTGCCAGCAGAACAGGTTGTAATATTGAACCTGCAACAGTTGCAAGACTGGTAAAAGATGTAGATAATATCGTGGGTATCAAAGAAGCATCAGGAAATATCTCACAGGTTGCAAAGATCATGAACCTGACAGACGGTAATGTTGACCTCTATTCAGGAAATGATGATCAGATCGTGCCGGTATTATCACTTGGAGGAAAAGGTGTGATCTCTGTACTGTCGAATGTGGCACCGGATGCAGCACATGACATTTGTGAGAAGTATTTTGAAGGGGATGTGAAAGGAAGTGCAGAACTTCAGCTGAAGGCACTCCCTCTGATCGATCAGTTATTCTGTGAAGTGAATCCAATCCCGGTTAAGAAAGCAATGCAGCTGATGGGAATCGACTGTGGCCCGCTTCGCATGCCGCTTACAGAGATATCCCCTGAACATGAGAAGAACCTTGCACAGGCAATGAAAGATTTCGGTATTCAGTTAGCATAATAAGAAAAAGAGAAGGATATCATACATCGCCATGCGTTTGTAAGAAACTGCCAACGGCAGGCTTTCACAGATGCATTACATATATGGTATCCTTTGTTTTTTAATAACAAAGTATACAAAAGGAGGATAAGAATATGGTAAAAGCAATCATGCATGGCTGTAACGGACACATGGGTCGTGTCATTACAGATATAATCAAGAACACAGAAGGGATCGAACTGGTAGCCGGAGTTGATAAATATACCAAAGTACCAAATGACTATCCGGTATTTGAAAGCATCGGTGCATGTGACGTGGAGGCCGATGTGATCATTGATTTTTCAAATGCGGCAGCAGCAGATGAACTGCTTGACTATTGTGTTGAAAAACAGGTGCCGGTCGTACTTTGTACTACGGGACTTTCCGAAGAACAGCTGGAAAAGGTAGAAGAATCAGCAAAGAAAGTAGCAGTATTAAAATCTGCCAATATGTCACTTGGCATCAATCTGCTTATGAAGATCCTTAAGGATGCGACAAAAGTACTTTCTCCGGCAGGATATGATATTGAGCTGGTAGAGAAGCATCATAACCAGAAACTGGATGCGCCGAGTGGTACTGCACTTGCTCTGGCAGATTCAATTAATGAAGCGGCGGATAATCAGTATCATTATGTATATGACAGAAGTCAGGTGCGTCAGAAACGTGATCAGAAAGAGATTGGCATTTCGGCAGTACGTGGTGGAACAATCGTAGGAGACCACGAAGTGATCTTTGCAGGTCAGGATGAAGTGATTGAATTCAAACATACAGCATATTCTAAGGCCGTATTTGGAAAAGGCGCCGTAGAAGCAGCAAAAGTTCCTGGCTGGGAAACCGGCCGGCAGATATGATATGTCTGACGTGATCCAATTATAAATCGTTGTGAACAGCAGAATATACAGGAAGACCGGGAGGTAATTATGAGACAATTAGAGGAACGTTATCTGGAAACGACTTTCTCAACTGTATCCGACCATCGCCAAAGCTTCCACAGAAATCATTAATTTTGACAGGCGATACTGAATCTGCCAAAGGGCCACAGAGCATTTTCCTGACAGACATTCATGGGGAATATGAGGCATTTGCGCATGTTCTGAAGAATGGCTCTGGTTCAGTGCGCCGTAAAATTGATGATGTATTCGGGAATACTATGAGTAGCAGGGATAAACAGACCCTTGCTACTCTTATTTATTATCCGAAAGAGAAGATGGACCGGATTAAGAAAACGGAGAAGAATATGGAGGACTGGTATAAGATTACGTTGTACCGCTTGATTGAGGTGTGTAAAAGAACAGCAAGTAAATATACCAGATCTAAAGTAAGAAAAGCACTTCCTCCGGATTTTGCTTATGTGATCGAGGAACTGATCACAGAGAAAAATGATATGACGGATAAAGAATCGTATTATAATGCAATTGTCAGTACGATTATAAGAATTGGACGGGCAGAGAAATTCATTATAGCTATGAGTGAACTGATTCAACGTCTGACGGTTGATCATCTGCATATTGTCGGAGACATCTATGACAGAGGTCCTGGACCACATATTATTATGGATGAGCTTATGGCGTACCATTCGGTTGATATTCAATGGGGAAATCATGATGTTTTGTGGATGGGAGCTGCAGCAGGGCAGAGAGGCTGCATTGCCAATGTGATCCGTATCTGTGCAAGATATGGCAACCTGGATATCCTGGAAGAAGGATATGGGATTAACCTGCTTCCGCTGGCTACATTTGCCATGAATACATATAAAGATGATCCGTGTGAGTGCTTTAAATTAAAAGGCAATCCGGATTACAATGCAACAGAAATGTTGATGGATGTAAAGATGCATAAAGCAATTTCTGTGATCCAGTTCAAAGTTGAGAGCCAGATTATAAAAAAGAATCCGGGATTTAAGCTGGAAAAGCGCAATTTACTGCATCATATTAATTATGAAAAAGGAACGATAGAGTTAGACGGAAAAGAATATAAATTGCTGGATAAAAATTTTCCGACGATCGATCCGAAAAAACCATATGCGCTGACGAAAGAAGAAGAGGATATTATGGAACGCCTGGAACGGGCGTTTGAAAACTGCGAAAAATTACAGCGTCATATGCATTTCCTTTTAAACAAAGGTGGATTATATAAAGTATATAACGGCAATCTTCTTTATCATGGCTGCGTACCGTTAAAAGAGGACGGTAATTTGAAAAGTGTAAGGATCTTTGGCCGGGCGTATAAGGGCAAAGGGCTTTATGAAGTACTTGAAAGTTACGTGAGAAAAGGATTCTATGCTATGGATCCTAAAGAAAAAGAACGTGGAAAAGATATCATGTGGTATATCTGGCTGAGTGAAAATTCTCCGTTGTTTGGAAAGGATAAGATGGCGACATTTGAACGCTATTTCCTGGCGGAGAAGGAAACTCATAAAGAGAAGAAAAATCCATACTACCTTTTACTGGAAGATGAAAAAGTAGTGGGAAAAATATTGAAAGAATTCGGACTTGAGAGCGAAGATGCGCATATAATCAACGGTCATGTGCCGGTAAAGTGTAAAGATGGAGAAAATCCGGTGAAATGCGGTGGAAAAGTTCTGGTTATAGATGGCGGGAATTTTCGAAAGCTTATCAGAAAGAGACCGGAATCGCAGGTTATACACTGATCTATAATTCCTATGGATTGATTCTGGCGGCGCATAAGCCATTTGAGTCTACAGAAGCAGCGATCGAAAAGGAAAGCGATATTCATTCGGACAGCACGGTGGTAAAGAGAACGCTGGAACGGAAGAAAGTAGAAGATACAGATGTCGGAAAAGAGTTAAAAGAACAGATTTCGGATCTGGAAGTACTTCTGGCTGCATACAGAAGTGGTGTGATTGCTGAAAGAATGTAAAAATATACCAGCATTCTGATAAAGAAAAATTCGTATATATTTCTGGAAAATGCAGATATTACTGGTAACAAGTAATACTTGATCATAGATGAAGATATACGAAGGGAGATTATGAGAATGAAACAATGGAAGAAATTCATGCTGGTATTCATGTGCACGGGGATCATGATGGGGCTTACCGCCTGTGGAAATAATACAGATGATAATGCGGCGAATGATAACTCGGCGACAGAAGGTACAACCGGAACAGATGATACAGTAAAGGATGATGTGACAGACCGGAATAATGAAAATGATGGAGTTATGGATGAAATCGGAGATGATGTACAAGATGGTGTAGATGATATCGAAGATGATCTCGATCCGAATGACAGAAAAAATTGAGACGGACCAGAATAATGACGGAACAACAGACCAGAACCGGGATAACACTAATAAAAACGATACGAAAAACGCAAAATAATAGATAGTATATAAGGATGTGGGGAAATGATAAGTAAAATCTCTGCATCCTTATTTTGTACAGTATATCTGTACTGGACGCTGATACTTTAGTGTGGTAAAATGTTTTGAAAAAAGAATATAATCAAGAATATGATAAGGAGAAAAGCATTTATGAAATTCAGACCATGCATCGACATACATAATGGAAAAGTAAAGCAGATTGTAGGGGGCAGCCTTCTTGATCAGGGAGATCAGGCGGTAGAAAACTTTGCGGCAGATCAGGAAGCAGATTATTTTGCAAATTTGTATAAAAAGGACGGCTTAAAGGGAGGACATGTAATTCTGTTGAATCCTTCAACTTCTGAATATTATCCGGAGACAAAGAGGCAGGCTTTGAAAGCACTGCAGACATATCAGGATGGATTGCAGATTGGAGGAGGAATTACGGCAGAAAATGCAGAGGAATATATGAAGGCCGGTGCAAGCCATGTAATTGTAACATCGTATGTATTTAAGAATGGAGAAATCTACTGGGATAATCTGCAAAATCTGTGTGATGCCGTCGGGAAAGAACATGTGGTTCTGGACTTAAGCTGCAGAAAAAAAGATGAAAAATATTATATTGTGACTGACCGGTGGCAGACATTTACGAATGTGGAGCTGAATACAGATATTTGGAAAAACTGTCAGGATATTGTGACGAATTTCTGGTGCATGGTGTGGACGTTGAGGGAAAGGCGTCCGGAATTGAAGAAGAGCTGATAAAGATTCTGGAACAAGCCGAAATACCGGTGACATATGCCGGCGGGATTGGAAGTCTTGATGATCTGGAACGTATTCGGGAAATTGGTAATGGAAAGATTGATTTTACAATCGGAAGTGCGTTGGATCTTTTTGGCGGACAGATTCCGTATGATGTTATGAAAAAATTATCGTTAGAGAAAATGGAAAGCTTCGTAAACAAAGTGTTAACACTTTATAAATCGGTTGAATTGAAATATAGATAGTGATAAAATGGGGAATAGAGTGGTCGTTTTGCGTCCATAATCAGGAATAAGGAGCACATAGCGAATGAATATTATACAGAAAATATTTGGAACTCACAGCCAGAATGAGTTGAAGAGAGTTTATCCGATTGCAGATGCAGTTATGGCACTGGATGAAGACATGCAGAAACTTTCGGATGAGGAATTAAAAGCAAAGACAAAAGAATTTAAAGAACGTCTGGAAAATGGCGAGACATTAGATGATATTCTTCCAGAGGCATATGCGGTAGTAAGAGAAGCAGCAAGCCGTGTACTTGGAATGAAGCACTACCGTGTACAGATCGTCGGTGGTATTATCCTGCATCAGGGACGTATCGCAGAGATGAGGACTGGTGAAGGTAAAACTTTAGTGGCAACACTTCCTTCGTACCTGAATGCGTTGGAGGGAAAAGGTGTACATGTTGTAACCGTCAATGATTATCTGGCCAAACGTGATGCGGAATGGATGGGACAGGTACATGAGTTCCTGGGCCTGACTGTTGGTGTGGTACTGAACAGCATGGATAATGATGAGAGACGTGCCGCATATGAGTGTGATATCACATACGTGACAAATAATGAACTTGGATTCGATTATCTGAGAGATAATATGGTGATCTATAAAGAACAGCTGGTTCAGAGGGGACTGAATTATGCTCTGATCGATGAGGTCGATTCAGTATTGATCGATGAGGCGAGAACTCCTCTTATCATTTCCGGACAGAGTGAGAAATCTACGAAACTTTATGAAGCATGCGATATACTTGCACGTCAGTTAGAGCGTGGTGAGGCAAGCGGCGAGTTTACCAAGATGAATGCCATCATGGGTGAAGATATTGAAGAGACGGGAGACTTTATTGTTAACGAGAAAGAGAAGAATATCAACCTTACCGAAGATGGCGTGAAGAAGGTAGAGAAGTTCTTCCATATTGAAAACCTTGCGGATTCTGAGAACCTGGAGATTCAGCACAATATTATCCTTGCTCTTCGAGCACATAATCTGATGTTTCCGTGACAAAGATTATGTGGTAAAAGATGACGAGGTACTGATCGTAGATGAATTTACCGGACGTATTATGCCGGGACGTCGTTATTCAGACGGACTGCATCAGGCAATTGAGGCAAAAGAACACGTAAAGGTTAAGAGAGAAAGCAAGACTCTGGCGACTATCACATTCCAGAACCTGTTCAATAAATATGCGAAGAAGTCTGGTATGACAGGTACAGCCCTGACAGAAGAAAAAGAGTTCCGCGAGATTTACGGAATGGACGTTATCGAAATTCCGACAAATCTACCTGTTCAGCGTAAGGATCTTGAAGATGCGGTATATAAGACACAGAAAGAGAAGTTCAGAGCTGTATGTGACGCGATCGAAGAAGCACATGCAAAACATCAGCCAGTACTGGTCGGTACGATCACAATCGATAATTCCGAACTGTTAAGCGGTATGTTAAAACGCCGTGGTATCAAGCACAATGTATTGAATGCGAAGTTCCATGAACTCGAGGCTGAAATTGTTGCACAGGCAGGTGTTCATGATGCGGTAACGATCGCAACGAATATGGCAGGTCGTGGTACAGATATCAAACTGGACGATGAGGCAAGGGCAGCGGGTGGTCTTAAGATCATCGGAACCGAGCGTCATGAATCCAGACGTATCGACAATCAGCTGCGTGGACGTTCCGGACGTCAGGGAGATCCGGGAGAATCCAGATTCTATATTTCCCTGGAAGATGATCTGATGAGATTGTTCGGATCAGAGAGACTGATGAATGTCTTTAATGCACTTGGTGTGGAAGACGGCGAACAGATCGAGCATAAGATGCTTTCCAGTGCGATTGAAAAAGCACAGGAGAAGATAGAAAGCAACAACTTTGGAATTCGTAAAAACCTGCTGGAATATGACCAGGTAATGAACGAACAGAGAGAAATTATTTATGAAGAAAGACGTCATGTACTGGACGGAGACAACATGCGTGATTCTATCTTCCATATGATGAATGATTATATAGAGAATGTTGTAGACATGGTGGTCAGCCCGAATCAGGATTACGATGAGTGGAATCTGACAGAACTGAACCTGACGATCCGCAATACGATTCCGATGGAAATGATTACAGAAGAAGATGTCAAGGATATCAGTCAGAAAGAGCTGAAACATATGCTGAAAGAGCGCGCAGCCAAGGTTTACGAGGCAAAGGAATCAGAGTTCCCGGAACCGGAGCATATGCGTGAGATCGAGCGAGTAGTTCTTCTGAAAGTAATCGATGCAAAATGGATGGATCATATTGATGATATGGACCAGTTACGTCAGGGAATCGGTCTTCAGGCTTATGGACAGAGAGATCCAAAGGTTGAGTATAAGATGATTGGTTACGAGATGTTTGATGAGATGACAAGAAGTATCGAAGAAGATACAGTCCGTACGATCCTGCACGTTAAGCTGGAGCAGAAAGTAGAAAAGGAGAGCAGGTTGCCAAAGTAACCGGAACCAATTAAGGATGATACGGGAGTGCGTGAGCCTAAGAAACGTGCAGAAAAG
>ENA-OQES01000868-OQES01000868.1-human-gut-metagenome-genome-assembly--contig:-NODE-868-length-12100-cov-2.571703_pt1 | contig 12100 bp, 17 predicted proteins | sample MGYA00242798_ERZ504641 | MGnify/ENA primary metagenome ERZ504641 (study PRJEB26092, sample SAMD00036327) | human gut metagenome | host: Homo sapiens | study: EMG produced TPA metagenomics assembly of... | reverse complement strand
GGAGCAATTCGTGGATATCAGTTGGGGGCAAAAGTCCATGGCGAAAGATAAATAATAATTAATGTTGTGGCTTTGTGGAAGCGAAAGGAGTATAAAATAAATATGAGATTTCCAGAGTTTTTTAAAGAAAAATGGTACTATTGGATTTGTTGCACCGTCATTTGGATGTAATATTGAGCCTTATAAAACGTCATTTAATCATGCGCTTGAAAAGTTTCATGATATGGGGTATCAGACAATGCTTGGTCCAAACTGCTTTGAGGGAAGTGGAATAGGAATCAGCAATACGCCAGAAAAATGTGCAGCAGAGTTAAATAAGATGTATTTGTCAGATGAGGCAGATGCGCTGATTTCCTGCGGCGGCGGTGAGCTGATGTGCGAGATCTTGGATGATGTAGATTTTGATGCAATTAAGGCAGCAAAGCCAAAGTGGTATATGGGCTATTCGGATAATACAAACTTTACCTTTTTATTGACTACAATCTGCGATGTGGCATCCATTTATGGACCATGTGCCGGAACATTTGGTATGGAACCGTGGGATGAATCAATTGAAGACAGCTTTTCACTTTTTACAGGAAAGAAACTGACGATGCAGAGTTATCCGCTCTGGGAAAAGGAAGGGCTGCGCGATGAGGAGCATCCGCTTGAGCCATACAATTTGACGGAACAGAGTCTTGTGAGAGGTTTTCTGACACAAAAAGACCGGGCGGGTGAGGTACAGGCAGTTGAGACGGAAGGAACCATCGAATTTAAGGGAAGATTGATCGGCGGCTGCATGGACTGTCTGGTTAATTTAACCGGAACAAAGTTTGATCAGGTGAAGTCATTTAATGAGCGATACAAGGAGGATGGCATCATCTGGTATTTGGAATCGTGTGATTTGAATGTATTTGGTATTCGACGTGCGATCTGGCAGATGATTCATGCCGGATGGTTTGAGCATGTTAAGGGCTTTTTGATTGGACGTCCGCTTCATTTTGGTGAGGAAATGATTGGCTTAGATCAATATCACGCAGTGATTGATTTGCTAAAGGAATATCAGGTGCCAGTACTGATGGATCTGGATATCGGTCATTTAGCACCGATGATGACGCTTATAAATGGAAGCACTGCATCTGTGTGTGCAGAAAATGGGAAAGTAAAGATCAATATGGAGCTTGTCTGAGTCATTGACACAAGGCAGAACGTTATGATAAAATAAACAAAATTTGCTGCTTGTGCAGCATTAAAAAAGGGAGGATGGGCTTTTGAAACGAGAATCTTTTAAATCGCGCCTTGGCTTTTTGCTTGTAAGTGCAGGGTGTGCGATAGGAATCGGAAATGTCTGGCGTTTTCCGTATGTGACGGGACAAAATGGCGGCGGAATTTTCGTACTGTTTTACTTGATCTTTCTGGTGATAATGGGATTGCCAGTTCTGACAATGGAGCTGGCAGTTGGTCGTGCCAGCAGAAAGAGTGCGGTGCTTGGTTATAAGGCACTAGAGAAAAAATGGAAGCAAGTGGCATATCCATGGATGGGTGGCAATATTTGGATGCTGTATGTTAATGATGTACTACACCACGGTATCTGGATGGATGGTTACATATTTCTTTAAGTTTTTGGACAGGTAGCTTTAAGAGCGGAATGACAACCAAGGATACTGCGCAGGCATTTTCTAATTTGCTTGGAGATCCAAAGCAGATGGCATTTTGGATGATTTTAACAGTTGTAGTTGGTTTTCTTGTCTGCAGCAGAGGTATTACAGAATGGACTGGAGAAGATCAGCAAGTTTATGATGACTGCCCTTCTTTTGCTGATTGTTGTTCTTGCTGTGCATAGCCTTACATTGTCAAATGCAGCAGAGGGTATAAAATTTTATCTTGTTCCAAATACAGAGGCTGTTGCAGCTGTAGGATTCAAAAAATGTGATTACAGCAGCGATGAATCAGTCAATTTTTTACGCTAAGTCTTGGCGTGGCAGCAATGGAAATTTTTGGAAGCTATATGGGAAAGGATCACACATTAGCAGGAGAGGGTGTACGAATTTGTGCACTTGATACATTTGTTGCAATTATGGCTGGTTTGATCATTTTCCCGGCATGTTTTAGCTATAACGTGGAGGTAAATGCAGGACCAAGTTTGATTTTTGATTACATTGCCAAATGTTTTTATTAATATGTCAGGTGGACGCATTTTGGGGGAAGCTTATTCTTTTTGATTTATGACATTTGCAAGCTTTTCTACTGTGATTGCTGTATTTGAAAATATTATGTCATTCTGTATGGATATGTTTGGCTGGTCAAGAAATAAGGCTGCACTGATTAATTGTATCGTTATTTTGATTGCAAGTCTTCCGTGCGTGCTTGGCTATAACGTGTGGAGCAATTTGCATCTGATTGGTGGGCGCGACGTGCTTGACAGTGAAGACTTTATTGTCAGCAATTTGTTGCTTCCTATAGGTTCTTTAATTTACCTGCTGTTTTGCGTAACAAAGTGGGGCTGGGGATTTGAAAAATATTGTGAGGAAGCAAATACAGGAGATGGCATCAAAATTTCAAAGAAATTAAAGCCATATTTCCAATTTATTCTTCCGATTTTGATTGTTTTTATTCTGATTCAGGGATTAATTTAAAAATAGTTAGAATTTTATAAAAATAGAAAAAAAGGTAACACAAAGAAGCGTATCGGTTAAAGTAATTTGACTGGTACGCTTTTTTATTGAAAAAAATTTATATCACTTTAATCACCCATCAGGAATGTGTGGCTGGCTGCCTTTATATAGAGCATTTCGAAGCCAGCTGACAGGATCATAGATGGCACCGTGTTCAGTTTCATTATTGTAAGCATCGATTACACCAATAATGGCATCAAAAGTTAAGCCAAGAAGCTCATTTTTCACAACCGCTTGAGGAATAGAGTCCTGTCCGATTTGAATATAGGCACTTGGATCATTTAGCATATCATATAAAACAGAGAAAACAGTATCTAACACTTTTTGATCGTGTTCATTTTCAAGAAAATTTAGCCCACCATACGGATTTTTAAATGCTGCAAATTAAATCATAGTTGAAGTATTGATATAAATAGTCCATGGAATATTCTTCTGCATTTTTAGAAGATATAACTTCCTCAGAGTCAGATGTATCTGAAAGCGATGGCTGTTCTTGTGAAGCAGACTGTAAATTAGAAGCAGTCTGTGTTGGTGGATTTTCGTATCGTATAACCAGTCAGCTCGAAGTAATTCTGCCATTTCTTCAAGTTCCTGTTTTGAAATCTCTTCTGAAAGTTCATCAGATGTTTCTGATTTCCAAATATCAGGATCATCAGTAATAGTATAGGAGTTGCTCATTCGTGCACCGTCAGCTGTGTAACGTGGGTGTCTGGAAATAAAATTTTTTTCCTCTAATGATTTAAGCGCATATCGGACAGTGCGCTCAGACAGACCGATTTTTTTCGATAATTTAGGAATGGATGGAAATGCAGTTCCATCATACCGCATCAATGTGATCATGACCAATTTCTCTTTTGAATTTAATCCTTCATAATCCAAAAAATCATTGTGGATCATCGTGAATGGGCGGCAGTTTTTAATCTGTACTTTGTCGTTCATGGTTAAAGTAGTACATGATACTGGTTAGCCGATCTTCCCCCAGTCATGATCTCTTCTCCTTTCCTAAATTTGTAATTTTTATATTGGCTTGAGTATACCATAATGGTAGGAGAAAAACAATAGCTTATTTAAAGAGACTGCACATTTTGCAGTGACACATGCAAAATGTGCAGTACCCAATGCAAAATACGCAGTACCCCATGCAAAATATGCAGTACTAAACAAAGTTATCCCCAAGTTATCCCCAGAGTTATCCCCAATGGATCTGTCGAAGAAAAATGGACTTGAAAAATAAAAGTAAATGCTTTATACTCACATGAGTGATAAAGTAATTTTTTTCGAAACAGCGAAGCAAAAAGAAGGAAGGAGGAAAGTATGGCGACGCTGAAAGATGTGGCGAAGGCTTCCGGACTGACAGTAGGAACTGTTTCCAGAGTTTTGAATAATAGAGGCTATATAAGTGATAAAACAAGAGAGAAAGTGTATCAGGTGATGAAGGAGTTGAATTACCAGCCAAATGAAATGGCACGCTCACTTTCTAAGCCAAAAGAATAATACAATAGGAATTATTTTACCGCAGATTGAGCATCCTTATTTTGCAAAGGTTCTGGGTCGACTGGAAAAAGAGGCTTCTAAGCGTGGATATCGCACAACTGTATTTGTTTCTAAAAATAAAGAAGAACGCGAGGAAGAATGCATTGAAATGTGCAAAAGCGCAAGAGTGGCAGGAGTAGTGCTGTGCAGTGGCTGCTTTGGCACAGAAAAATTTGCAGGACTTGATTTTCCATTGATTACATTAGAGAGATCCATTGATCAGGCAACATCAGGTATTGAATGTGACAACTATCAGGGTGGTGTACTTGCAACGGAGTTATTAATCGAAAAGGGCTGCAAAAAGCTTATGTATATTGGCGGAAGAAGTGCCGGTGAGGGTATTGCTATGCCAGGCGATTATAGAGAAGTGGGCTTTAAAGATACATGTGAGAAGTATCATGTAGAGCATCTTGAGATGGTGACAGATAAAGAACAATTTGATACGTTGGAGTATTATAGCTTTGTGAGAAACAAGCTTGAGAAAAATCCAGATGTAGATGGTGTATTTGCAAGCTCTGATATTATCGGTGCATATGTGCTTCAGGCTTGCCGCGACTTGTCAATTAGTGTTCCTCAGAATATGAAAATTGTGGGATTTGATGATGTTAATATTGCTCAGTTTACGACACCTGGTCTGACAACAATTCATCAGCCGGTAGAGCAGATGGCAGAGCAGGCAAATTTTGGACATTGCGATGATAGATGCTGGCAAGGTGGTGCCTTCAAGAACGGTATTTCCGGTAACGCTTGTTGAGCGCGAAACGACTTGATTTAACAGCTGCGAAGCAGTGATTAAACCCTAAAGGGGCTGTTTTGCGCATGATGAGGCGCGAGTGAGCTGTTTCTTACTAAATAATCTAATATAGCAATTTTATACAAACATATCGAAAAAGAGTTATTACATAGTGAGTAGAGTCTTGCATGTATAACTCTTTTTTTCGTGAATATTAGATATGTACACAGGTTGTCACAAGAAAAAATTATCGCAAGCGGTTGCGATAAACAATTTCAAAAGTTTTTTGAAAAATAGTGTAATTAACGTATTTTATTGAACATTAAATAAAATTCAAACAAAACATGACTGACATAGTGCACAAAATAAAAATGGGGATAATCATATAATTTTAACAAATATATTCTAATAAAAATGAAAACTATGATAACCGCTTGACATGTTAAAAGTGCAGTGCTAGAATGAAGACACAAACAAAGAAATGCCCATATACGAGATAGGGGCACTAAAATAGGAGGAATAAAATATGAGAAGAAAATCAACACTTGCAATTACACTTGCGGCAGCAATGGCAGCAACAGCAGTTCCTGCAATGGCAGATGATAAGGTAAGCATTACCATTTCAATTCCAAGATGGAGGTTCAGAGCCAGTTTGAAGAGATGGCAGAAAAGTATGCTGAGGATAATGGAATCAATATTGAGGTTTACTACTCAAATGATACAGTAGCAGCTCATCTGGCTACCAAGTATTCATCTGGAGATCCATATACATTAGCAATGGTAGATGCAAAGGATGTCTACTCACTTGCAAAAGATCATGCAATTGATATGAGCGATCAGGAGTGGGTAAAGAATACTAACTATGCAATCGGAATTGATGATCAGATCAATGGTTTCCCTATGTGTGTTGAGGCTCGTGGACTGATTTACAATGCAGATGCGATCGAAGCAATTACTGGTGAAACATTTAACCCAGACGATTACAAGACACTTGATTCCTTTAAGGAACTGATTGAGCAGTTAAAGGAAGGCGGTATGGAGACGCCTACTGGTATCATGAAGGAGGATTGGTCTTTAGGAGGTCACTTTCTGTCACAGGTATCAGAGGAGCAGCCGGATGTAGAGGAGTTTATTACAAAGCTTCATGAGGGTGAAGCAGATCTGATTAATAATGAGAAATTCAATTCTCTGATGGATTTCTTTGATGTAATGAAGGAGAACAACTACGCAAAGGATTCTGCAATCGCAGCTGAGCGTGAAGTAACTGAGATGATGTTAGCTGAGGGAGAAATCGCCTTTATGTACGGTGGTAACTGGGATTGGTCCGTAATCAACGCATATGATTACACTGAGAACATGGGTATGATGCCAATTCCGCAGAACACAGATGACGGCACTAACGAGAAGCTTGTAGGTGGCGGTTCTAAGTATTTTATGATTGATTCTTCTGATACTACAACAGATGAGCAGCGTCAGGCAGCACTAGATTTCTTAGAGTGGCTTGCAGATTCTGAAGAAGGTCAGAAGTTCATCACAGAAGACTGTGCACTTGTTCCTGCATTCTCCAATAATGAGAATGAAGTAGCAGATCCTCTTGGAAAGTCTGTTAAGAAGTATGCAGATGAGGGTGCTATGATTGATAACTACAACTACATGCCAGATGATCACATCTCTCTGTGTGGTGCAATCTTCCAGAAGTATCTTGCAGGACAGATGGATCGTGCAGAGTTTGCAACTGAGATTGAGGATTACTGGAAGTCAACAGACGTTGTAGAGCACTGATAATATCAAACATTTGATAGATGATGCTTCCTTATAATATAATAGGAAGGAAGACATTACCCCTATAGAGGCTGTCCGCCGATGACAGGCAGCGGACAGTCTCATAATTTTCTTGATGATAAAACGAATACAGGGAAGGGGATCGTGATCATGGATAGAAACACGACAAAATATAAAGTAAAGCAGTACATAATGTTCGCTGGTATCTCCACTGTACTGTTTGCTGCAGTAGTAATTATTCCGTTTATCTACGGTTTATATTTGACCTTTACAAGCTGGGATGGTATTTCAAAGGATAAGCAGTTTGTCGGTTTTGCAAATTATATTGCGACGTTTAAAGATATTGCCTACTGGCAGGCACTTGGAAGAACAGTTATATATTCTGTTATTTCCGTTGTTCTGGTAAATGTGGTTGCATTTTTCCTAGCATATTTGCTGACTAGCGGTATTAAAGGACAGAACTTCTTCCGTGCAGGCTTCTTTATTCCAAACCTGATCGGTGGTATTGTTCTTGGTTATGTATGGAAGTTTGTTTTTAACAGAGCATTTGTATCAATTGGAAAGGCAGTTTCTATTGGTGCGCTTTCAAATTCCTGGCTGGCAACACCGAGCGGTGCAATGGCATGTTTGATTATTGTTTCTGTATGGCAGTATGCCGGTTACATGATGTTAATTTATGTTGCCGGATTTATGAGTGTACCGAAGAGCTTAAAGGAAGCTGCTCAGATTGATGGATGTACTAGTTTTCAGGCAACAGTTAATATTATCATCCCACTTATGAGAGCTTCATTTGTACAGTGCTTGTTCCTTACAATTACCAGATGCTTCATGGTATATGATGTTAACCTGTCTTTGACAAAGGGTGAGCCATTCAATTCTTCTGTAATGGCAGCAATGCATGTATACAATCAGGCATTTACTTACAAGAATTATGGTCTTGGACAGGCTGAAGCACTTGTACTGTTTATCGTCTGCGCAATCGTAGGTGTGACACAGGTTTATATTGGTAAGAAAGGGGAGGTGGCAGCATAATGGAAGAAAATAAAAAAGCGGCACAGAAAAAGAAAATTAGCCATGCCATTATAATGGTTGTTTTAATCCTCCTGTTTCTGATGTTTATCTTTCCGTTTATTCTCGTTATTATTAATGCATTTAAGACAAAGGGTGACATTATGTCTGACCCGATGGCACTAGTTGGTTCTCATGGATTTATTGTAACAAACTTCTCTGATGCGATGAAGAAGATGAATTTTACAACATCTTTTACCAACTCACTGATCATCACAATTTCAGCAACAATTGGAACTATTCTTTTGTCTGCAATGACCGCATTTGTAATTGTAAGAAACAATTGGAAGGCATGTAAGCTTCTGTTTACATTAATGATTGCATCTATGGTAATTCCCATTCCAGGTTTTGATGATTCCGTTAGTATCATTATATGGTGGTATCTTTGGAGTTTAAATAGCCGTGTGACCTTAATCCTTATGCATATCGGATTTTCACTTTCAATGGCAACATTCATGTTCCATGGAGCAATTCATACGAATATTCCGTTAGAGCTTGAGGAAGCGGCATTTTTCGGATGGCTGCAGCAACTGGCAGACATACTGGAAAATTCGTATTTCCACTGTTAAAGCCAACGATTGCAACTGTAGCAATTATTGATGCAATGGCATTCTGGAACGATTATCTTCTTCCGAGCTTGTACTTGGCCGTAAGGAGCTTTATACACTTCCAATTGCAACACAGGCATTCTATGGAACTTACTCTACGGATATGGGCCTGGTAATGGCTGCTCTGCTGTTAGCGATGCTGCCGATTTTGATTTTATATCTGTTCTTGCAGCGCTACATTGTTGAGGGCGTTACCTCCGGTGCAGTAAAGGGATAATTTAGTGTTTATTTATAAGGGGTACCAAAATATAGTCTGTTTTGGACCCATTTCTTTTTAACGATGAGAAAAGGAGATAAGTGAGAGCGCAGGTGCTCAAACTTTAACAAATAATATGGAAACAATGTATAAGGAACGCTTTGAGCAAAAGAAGGATGAGCTTCATGATCTTTATATGCAATTATATGGAAATGATGCAATGTTTGCAGAGCTGTGCGAGCATTTGTACGCATTTTATAAGGAGAGAAGTGAGAAGTTAAAGACGCTTGATAAAAAGCGTGAAGCTGATCCTAATTGGTACAAAAAAAATGATATGCTTGGCATGATGTTTTATATTGACAATTTTGCTGGCAACATGAAGGGTGTACAGGGAAAGCTGGATTATCTGGAAAAGAATAATGTTAATTATATTCATTTGATGCCATTTCTTGATACACCAAAAGGACGCTCTGATGGAGGTTATGCAGTAGCTGATTTTAGAAAGGTTCAGGAAAATTTAGGTTCCATGGAAGACCTTGAGAATTTGACTAATGCCTGCCATGAGAAGGGAATCAGTGTGTGTATGGATTTTGTTATGAACCACACTTCAGAGGATCATGAATGGGCAAAGAAGGCACGTCAGGGAGATGGAGAATATATGAGCCGCTATTTCTTTTTTGATAATGCGGTTATTCCATCTGAATATGAAAAGACAGTTCCGCAGGTATTCCCGACGACTGCACCTGGCAACTTTACATGGCTTCCAGAAATTGGTCACTATGTAATGACGACATTTTATCCTTACCAGTGGGATCTCAATTACAAGAATCCAAGAGTATTCAATGAAATGATGTATAATTTCCTCTATCTGGCAAATAAGGGAATTGATATCATTCGAATTGATGCAGTGCCATATATATGGAAGGAACTCCATACGACATGCCGAAATCTGCCGCAGGTACATACAATTGTGCGTATGATGAGACTGATCGGAGAACTTGTCTGCCCTGGCATTTTGCTTTTGGGTGAGGTAGTAATGGAGCCGGAAAAGGTTGTTCCATACTTTGGAACCGTAGAAAAGCCAAGAGTGTCATATGCTGTATAATGTAACAACAATGGCTACCACATGGCATACTGTAGCAACAAGAGATGTCAGTCTGTTAAAGAAGCAGCTTGATATTGTCAATCGTCTTCCAAAGGACTATGTTTTCTTAAATTATCTGCGCTGCCATGATGATATTGGCTGGGGACTTGATTTTGCAACTTTGCAGCAGGAAGGCATTCAGGAGCGTGCACATAAGCAGTATTTGAATGATTATTTTAGAGGCTATGCCGGTTACAGCAACAGCCGCGGTGTTCTCTATAATGAGGATCCGGTGACTGGTGATGCAAGATTTTGTGGAACGACTGCTTCTATGTGCGGCATTGAAAAGGCAAGCTATCAGCATGATAAAGAGGCACTTGAGAAGGCCATTCGAATGGATGTTATGCTTCATGCATATATGTTTATGCAGTCTGGAATCCCTGTGCTTTACAGTGGAGATGAAATTGGTCAGTTAAATGATTATGCTTATAGGGATGATCCTGATAAGGCACCAGATTCACGTTATGTTCACCGTGGTGCAATGAATTGGGAAGAGGCAGCAAAGAGCAGTGATCAAGCGACTATTCCAGGTCGGATTTCTTCAAAGCTTAATCAGCTTGAGAAGCTTCGTAAATCTGAGAAGGCATTTATGAGCAATGCGGATACATGGACTGTTGAAACATGGGATAAGAGTATTCTTTGTATCGGACGTTATTATGATGGCGATAAGATATATGGTTTATTCAACTTTAGTGAATTTGATAAGACAGCATGGATCAATGAGAGAGACGGTCTGTACTGTGATCTTTTAACTGGAACATTAATGGAGGCAGCTGGAGTTAATATTCCAGCATACGGCTATATGTGGCTGAAGAAGGTTCGATAAGAACAAAAGCGTATCTTCCAGAATAAACTGGCGGATACGCTTTTTTGATTGTTTTAGAAACCAATTCCAACGGCAATCAGAATGGTTATGATCGCACCAATCATCAAAATACCGAGGAATTTCCACATGAATTTAATCCAGTTGGACCATTCAATCTTTGCAATTGCCAGAGAACCGATCAAACATCCAGAAGTTGGAACGATCAGGTTGGTGAATGCATCACCAAGCTGGAATGCAAGAACAGAGGTCTGACGGGAAACACCAAGAAGATCAGCAAGAGGTGCCATGATCGGCATGGTGATTGCAGCTTGTCCAGAACCTGATACGACAAAGAAATTAAATACGGACTGGAAAAGATACATTAGTACAGCGGCAAATGCACCTGAAAGTCCTGAGAGTGCCTGAGAAATTCCGTACATGATTGTGTTGATAACAGTAGGTGTGGTTGGGTCGGAGCCACCAAGAACCTGCATGATACCTTGTGCCATTGCAACAACAAGTGCTGCACCTATAAGATCTTTTGCGCCATCTTTAAAATGAAGATGCAATGTCATTTAGCTTCATATTATTTAAGTGAAAAATAACACCTATAACACCAGAAACGATTCCCATGATGAAAAACTGAGTAGCGATTTCTGCCATATAGTAGCCCTTTACCATAACACCCCAGATAACCCAGATGACAGTAGCAGCAAGTGTCAGAAGTACTAAGATGTGGCCGATGCCAAAATTTGTGTCCATTGTCAAGTCCTGTTTTTTACGTTCTGATCACGGAAATACTGATCGCTTTCGTAGGCAACAGAGATAGTAGGTGTTTTCTTTACCTTGGATGCGTAGAACATTGTCATTCCACAGCCAAGTGCGGTGAAGACAACCCACATAACCATACGAAATCCAGCGCCAGAGAATACGTCGATTCCGGCAATTCCCTGAGCAACGCCGACAGAGAAGGGATTCATCCATGAAGAACCGAAGCCGATCTGTGTGGCAACATAGGTGACAAGTACTGCAATTACGGTGTCGTATCCTACTGCAACAAACAGTGGACAGAGAATCATCGTAAATGGAAGTGCCTCTTCGCCATTCCAAAGACAGCACCGCCTAATGAAAACAGTACAAACAGCACTGGAATTAACAGCTTTTCAGCTCCCTTTGCTTTGCGAATTAATCCAATTAAGCCGGATTCGAGTGCACCAGTTTTGATCAGATTCCAAATGCACGCCGACAACTAACAGGAATGCTATGATATCCATAGCGGAGCTGTTGACAATTCCGTTGTACATGTAATTAAAGAAACCAGTTTTGCCATCGCCGCTGAATAATGTAATACCCTCAGTTACGACCTTTCCAGCATCATCTTTTAAATACTGAAAGCTTCCGTCTTTGATTACGGTACGTGTTTTTTCAACACCATTAATCATGTACGAAACGTTCCATGTGTTTCGTAGTAGCCCTTTTGGAACAAGGAACGTTTAAAATTTGCAGCCAGAACAATCTACAAAAAAGGATAATGATGTAAGTGTCTGGTACGGTAAAGACCCTTGTTAAAAGATTTT
>ENA-OQES01000867-OQES01000867.1-human-gut-metagenome-genome-assembly--contig:-NODE-867-length-12114-cov-1.925503_pt1 | contig 12114 bp, 19 predicted proteins | sample MGYA00242798_ERZ504641 | MGnify/ENA primary metagenome ERZ504641 (study PRJEB26092, sample SAMD00036327) | human gut metagenome | host: Homo sapiens | study: EMG produced TPA metagenomics assembly of... | reverse complement strand
TTATTACACCGACAAGCCGGATTGGGGATGCCTTCGGCGCTATGCTCTGGTGGCCGCCTGTCGTACATACGAGGAACCGGTGCCTTCCACCGTGGAGAAGGACTGGATCTTCGGGGAGCATCCTCTGGTCGCCCGTCTTGCATCGGACGAGGAGCGGGTGTGGTCCCTGCTTCGGGGCGCAACTTGGTGGCTGCCTCTGGCGGATGCCTTCTTCTTTCAGGCGCCTCTGCCCACCGATGATCAGGCGATGATCGCCACCCTGGGCGGACTGCGGAAGGAACTGGAAAAGCTGAACCAGCTGGCATGGCAGGCAGATGAGGATACCATCCTTGGTTGGGCAGACACGGAGGGATACCCGGTAGACGGGACCCTGGGCCCGGATGGACAGTACAGCAAGGCAGACATCCCGGAACACACCCAGTATGACACCCAATCCCTTGCCAAGTTTGCCTTCTCCATGTTCTGGCGGGCCATGCGGTTTGCCGAGGAACAGCAGGTGCCCATCCTGCTTGATTATTAAAGAGGATTCATCAGGAGGTGAAGTCCGTGGAACAAAAAACGCCCGGCAGATATATTCCAGGAACTTCTGGACTACCTATGGAACGGCCTGGGCCTGGAGGAAAAGGGCTGGAAGCGTCTGCAAAAAAGGCGACTTCAAAAAGAAAACGAAAAACGGGCTGACCTATCAGATCTGGTTTGACCGGAGCCGCTACAACTACATAGACTACGAAATCGGCCATGGAAATGTGGAGGTGGGTTTCAGCTGTATCATAAAGCAGGGAGATGACTACCTCTACTCTTTCAGAATTGAACCCACAACAGGCGGTTCATTCTTTCGGATGCTGACAGAGGACCTGCGGCTGAACACCGGGCTGCTGGACACCTTTCTGCCCCTGATCAAAGCCCACTACCTTGACTTCATCGACCGCTTCGAGGCAGACCCCGTGGAGGCATTACAGTCGGTCTGCGCCCCCTTCACCGAGGCGGAGGACTACAGATGGTTCATCTATGTGCGGGAGCAGATGGTGAAACGGTACGGAACGGCGGAGCAGATGGAGGAGTACCGCCGTCAGGCAGAATTGCGCGGAACGCCGGAGTGCAAGGCGAAGACCCATACCGGAAAGTTGCTGTTCTACCAGTCCCATGCCAAGGATGTGGATCATGCCTGGGCCTCAAGCCGCACCAGAGAGGAACTGGACCAGGTGGTGGAACCCTTTGTGCAGGCCAAGCGGCAGACAGGACAGTGGACGCAGGAGGATGAGGCGGGCTATCAGCTCTACCAGCAGGAAACAGATCCGAAGAAACGCACCTTTCGGGTATGGTATCTCATCGCCAATCCCCGGGGTCTGCCGAAAGAATTTGTCCAGAAAGAACTGGAGTTCCGGTGGAAGCTGTTCGCTAACAGAGAGGAAGAAAGAAAATGAACGGTATTATTATTCTGGTTTGTAGTCTGCTGCTTCTCATGGCTATAAAACTGCTGATAGAACGCAACTTCATCGGACTGATTCTGTTTTGTGTGGTTCTTTTTTTGAGCCTTTGGAGTAACTCCACACACAAAGTAGTGATTGTCCATTGCCACATAATCTACTGCTATAAGGAGGAAACTAAATGAGCAATCAAGTTTTTCCGGCAAAATCTGAACGACAAAAAAGGGCCCCCCAGCCCGGTGGCCCCTATCTCATTCAGATGCTGTTCAAAGAGCCGGTAGAAATGCCGGATAAAGAAAAAATTGACTGCTGTAATGGAGAAGCACATCGGATCAACAGAGTGCTTCTGTTATGATAAGAAAATGGCTGGCTTTGCCGCACAGGAGCATATTGCAGAGTTCAAGGACGGAAAATGCCCGGTGCAGCTGATGGTGATGAAATGCGACAAGTTCAAGGGCAAAGGCTTTGATGCCTTCCTGATGAGCCAGATGTGGGACTGCCAGGAGGACCGGGAGCGGATCTTCCGGGAGTGCAAATATCAGGTGGTAGCCACCGATATGCTGTCTGCGGCGCTTCCGGCGCTGGAGCGTGCCAATCTGGATGCCGACTTTTTGGAGGCTCTGGCGGAGCTATACCCCACCTGTGAGGCATTCTATTTCCAGAACTGCGGCAAACTGTTTCTGGCGGAGGATGTGCGTTCTCACCAGATTGAAGGTTCGGATCGGTTCATCCGCTTTGGCGTCAATGTCCGCTTCTTTAACATTGAGGGCACCGAAGATATGCTCATCGACACGGTGGGCATGAGCACCCTGTTCCTGCCCGACCTCCAGTACCACTTCCACGACATGGACCCCAACTGGGTGGTAAACCACGCCTACAATGTGGCATCGTACATATTGGAGCATGATAACCCCATTCAGGATGGGGAAACCATAGACGGCGTGGCGGATGGCCAGATGTGCCGGGAGATTCAGTGGAAGTGCCAGTATGAGGACGCTCTGATCCAGCCGCTCAGAGGGGTGCTGGACATTAATATGGGAGAGTGTGCATCTGGAATGCGTTAATATAAAATGATGCCATATAAAAAAGATAGTTGACATTATATCGTAAAATGACAGCTATCCTTTTTTATATAAGGGTTTTGGTTAAGATTTTCGTTCTACAAACCACCGGCCTATATAAGCTCCGTTAAATTTGTACTGCGTTCAAAAAAAGAGATGGCTTTGCTTTCCGTTTACCAAAATTGTATAACAGTCGCCCTGACCTCCAGCTTTCCTTGCGACAGAGGGTTTCACATTCAAAATGCGGTCAATTGTATAAGGCGTTCCGTCTTCCCAGGTAAGTTCTTCTGGAAGCATTTTTCCGTCTGGAAGGAAGGCTGCTCTTACGTTTACATAAACCTTGCAGTCTGTCTGAACACCGCTCATATAGTTCTACCTCCTTAAAAGTTTTTAACTTCTTCCAGTTCTTCCTCAAGTGTAGATGCATCTGAATGGAAAATGAGATGTGCTTCATCCTTTGTCCATCCGCATAGCAGATAATCACCGGTATGTGTTAGCTCAGAGGTATAGTAAAAATATTGCTGCTTATCTAATTGACAGCAGAAATAGGCACACCGGGTAAGAGGGGAGAGGACAGGAGATGGAGTAATAAGCTGATAGATGATAGTTGTCCCATTGTTGCAAAGTTCTTTTCTAAGGGAAAAATCGTTTTCCGTATATGGACAAATATAATCAGACTCTTCCTGATATCATGGCATGGAACAAGTCAAGGTATAGATCAGAGCCATTTTTTTTCAAGATCCTGGCAAAATGATTTTGGGGAAAGATAGAAAAAATGGGGGTTCCATTTATGTTCTACATAGTATATATCGCGGATAGTATCTTCGTTCATCAGTAGTCCTCCTATTCAATTGTTTTCAGAAAATTCCCATGTGATACGATGGGAGACTCCAGTTTATAACCTTTACGTTTCATGACACGAAATTTAAAGTCCAGTAATTCTGCTGGTACATAAAGAGCTTTGGCTGCCTGAAAGAAAAACTGGTCTTCGTTTAATGCATTTAATACGCAGTCATCGGATAACAGCAGTTCGGCAGCAAAGAGATTTGCTTCATATTCCTGCCGATCTGTATCGTCAAATAGTGTAAATTCATGAAACGCAGCTGTTATGTTTGTATGAAGCACGGAGTGAGCAATTTCATGAGCTAGTATGACTCGTTGAATCACTTCCGGTAAATCGCTGTTGATTGTGATATGTTTGATTCTGCGGTGCTGAACATAAAATCCTTTGCAGCACCCTTTATATCTTCCCATCGGTTTTAATACCACGATAATTTTCATTGCCTGTGCCAGACGGAATGGATCCGATTCACCATATTTTTTCTGGATCCGTCTGACTTCTTCAGATATGGATTGAATAGTCAAAATCAGCTCCCTCCTTTCGGACTATATTACGGGAGAAGATTATTGTGGATTTTCTTTTTGCCAAAGGTTTTTCTGGCTGCTTTTTTACAGTCATAGTATGCTTCGGCAACTGCCTGAAAATAAGCATCTTTGCTTCTTCGCTTAGAGTGCCTCCTGCAAAAAGAGCTGTGTTCTCAGCCAGCATTTTCTGTAGATCCAACGCCTCCCTGGTTCCGCTAATTTTTTCTCATATCTTCTACATATTCCATGCGGTCTAAGCCGTAAGATGGATCCTCTATGTTATCGTTCTGCAGATACTCGGTTGATACCTCCAGTGCCTTTGCCAGTTTATAAAGCTGTGCCTGGTATGGTTTTCTTTCGCCTAATTCATAAGAAGTAATTGTCCGGATACCCATTCCGGCTTTTTCTGCTAATTGTTTCTGACTTAATCCAAGATTTCCGCGTTGTTCTTTAACTTTAGCACCAAAAGATTTCATGTCAGACCTCCATTCGTTTTAGTGTGCGTAAACTTGCTAACTGTGCTATTGACAAGTGTGCATGTAGTTGCTAATATTTGAATTAGCAAGAGTTAGCAAGTATCAGTGACTATATGCAAATTATAATGGTAAGTGTGCAAACTGTCAAGAATAAGTGTGCTAATACTTGCTAGAAAAAAATTGGAAGAGGGTACAGAATATGAATCGGACAATCCTTCATAGCGATATGAACTGTTTTTATGCTTCTGTAGAAATGATGCTGAACCCAGAGCTACAGGGAAAAGCAGTAGCAGTGTGCGGGTCCACAGAAAACCGTCATGGAATTGTTCTTGCAAAATCAGAGAAAGCGAAACAAGCAGGAATAAAAAACAGGGATGGTTAACTGGGAGGCAAAACGACTTTGTCCGGATTTGATTTTGGTTCCACCCCAGTATGAACAGTATTTAAAATATTCCAATATGGCAAGAGAGATTTATCAGGAATATACAGACCTGGTAGAGCCTTACGGAATGGACGAGTGCTTTCTAGATGTGACAGCAAGTCAGGTTCTTTATGGTTCTGGAAAAGAAATTGCAGACCAGATTCGCTGCAGGATGAAGAATGAACTGGGATTGACTGTTAGTATAGGAATTTCATTCAATAAAATATTTGCAAAACTGGGAAGTGATATGAAGAAGCCGGATGCCATAACTAGCATTGAAGAATCAGAATGGAAACAAAAGGTTTGGCCGCTTCGGGTATCGGAATTATTATTCTGTGGCCGCTCAACTACAAAGAAGCTGGAGCAAGTTGGAATTTATACGATAGGAGATCTGGCAGAAATGGATCATGATTATGTGAACCAGCTTCTTGGTAAAAATGGGCTGATGCTGTGGTCATATGCAAATGGTCTGGATGATAGTCCGGTAATGGAGAAGGACTTTGTGTCTCCGATGAAAAGTGTGGGGCATGGAATTACTTGTACAGCAGATCTTAAAACAGAAGAGGAGGTCTGGAAGGTTATTCTGGAATTATGCCAGGACATAGGACATCGATTAAGGATTCATGGATTGGAAAGCACAAGGGGGTTCAGATAGCGATTCGCAGTCAGGAACTATTTATAAGGCAGTATCAAGGTCAACTTTCCCTTCCGACGATAGTGCCCTTTGGAAATTGCTAAACTGGCGAGGGAACTATTTCAGAGAAATTATGATTGGAAGGAACCTGTGCGTTCGGTAACTGTTCGTGCAATCAACTTGGTATCAGCAAAAGAACCGGAGCAAATCTGTTTGTTTTCGGATCCAATCCGGCTTGAGAAAGAAGAAAATTATTTCTGGCGATTGAGGAAATTCGGCGGCGATTTGGAAAAAGGGCTATCTATCCAGCGGCCTTGATGAAGGATCTGAAGATGCCGGAATACCGAGATCATGGTTTGATTATGCCGGGAGTTATGAACCGGTAAGATAGGAGGGGCTTATGGGACGGAAAACTCATTGGCAAAAAACAGTATTCAGATGCTGTGTGTGATGCAGCATCTGGATGAACAAAATTTATATGAAAGGTCAAAATTGTTATTATCTATTTATCGAAATGTATGCTGGACGGCCTGTGACCGTGCTGCAATGCTTCGTGAAGAAGCAGAATATTGTTATGGCAGAGAACTGGAGGAGGGGCTTCTATATCTGAATGATTTTGCTCCTACTGTAGAGAGGGAAAAGTTTGAAGAAACAGTAAAAAGCCTGTTCCAGACCAAGTGGCTTGTGGAACTGGTAGACTCGGCCATGGTTAAAATGCGTGATTTTCCATATTCACCACAGCTTTATTTTGACATTGTGTTTAAGTGTTATTTAAGCCGGTTCCGATATACAGAACCTGAATTACTGGAAACGCTTCGGATGGAAAGAAGCACATATTATGATAGAAAAAAGGAAGCAATTAAAATATTCGGTCTATCCCTTTGGGGGAGTGCTCTTCCTCAAAATCAAAACAGGCTTTGGAAGAACCGTTACTTTATGAATAGAGGAGAGGTGGTTTTATGAGCAACTAAAAAGAAAATGGAAGTTTTGTAATTTTGTTGAGCAATACATAAAAAAGGTATGGATATCCGCCTACTGTGCGGGATATCGGAAAAGGTTTAGGGTATCGTTCCCCATCAACTGTGCATGGTTATCTTCGGCAATTGAAGGAAGAACATCTGATTGAAAGTGACGGAAGCAAACCGAGAACGCTTCATATTAATTAAATAGTCCGACTAAAGTCCGACAATAGTCCTACTGAAAGTCCGACTTCTCTCATGTTATAGTCAGTACACTGGATGGTCAGTGTGCTGAGCGAGAAGATCTCATACAGAAATGTATGGGGTCTTTTTTTGATAGTGTTTTGTGCGCTGCATCCAATTTCAAATTTGTTAAGAGCCAGCGGGATCTTCCCGTTGGCTTCTTTTTTTCTAAGGAGCAGCGTATGGAGAAAAGCTTTTGCTTGAGGATTGCCAGAAACCTATGTCGTAGTCCGCCACTTGTCCTTCGTTTTCACCACCCAACGAAAACTAAGGAGGACAGGAACATGGCAAAACCGTATAAGATACCGGATTTTAGGAAAAAATGTATCCGGAAGCCAGCGAGGAAGTAATCGCTGTATTGAGAACAAGTGAAAGGAAAAATGCAGTATCAGGAATATGACTTAAAAAGAGCAAGAAATATCGTAGATCCTAAAACAGGAGAGAAAATGACCATTCCTAGCAGAGAGGATTCCTATGAACGCCTGCAGGAAATGGCTGTGCAATTTCCAGAAGAAAACAGAAGTGTTGAGGATCAGATTCTGTAAAAAAAATAGAGTGTGAACAGTTACATAAATTCCTTTTAGAACTCTCGAAAGAAGAACAGTGGTTGATTCAGGAACTCTATTTTGAGGAACGGACGGAACGGGAGGTAGCTTCGGTACTTGGATTGTCACAGAAGGCGATAAACAAACGGAGACAGAAGATTTTAGAGAAACTGAGAAAATTATTTTAATTATTTTTCTGTTTTTGGTTCTCAAACTTCTCTGCCAGCGTGGAAAGAAGTGAAGGGGACTGATTTCTCTTTCTGTTCTTTGGCAAAAATCTGTGTGAAACAGTCATATCCGGCAATACAGATACCTTAGTTGTTCAGCCCAAAAGGAAAAGGCACAAAGGAAAATCCGCCACGACCACCTGCAGATAGTCAGAGTGTCTGTCAATAAGATGACATCAAAGGTGCAGAGCGAAAAAAATTTGTCCTTAAAGCAGTTTTGGCAGACTGCCTGCAATGACCTGAACAGCCTATAATGATACTTCCGTCCAGTCACAGCCCCGCAAAACGGGAACACGCAATGAGGGCGGCTCGGAGAGACCCTCGGAGGGGAACAATCCCATGACAGCCTTAAGCCATGGCTGGTCAGTGTTGCCGCCCAAAGATATCGGTTGTAACAGGAATATCAGTATTTCCGATATCTGGTTCCGGGAAGTTGTGTCGAATAGGAACTTTTGAAAATGAAGAACAAGTGATTTTTAACAGAAACTATGGCGGCAGCTTTATATTTATCCAGCGGAAAAGGAAAGATAGATCAGCTGGATAAGGCTGCCGCTATCCTTGTGTTCTAAATCACAAAATGATAAGGAGGAAGATGTATATGCGTGTCAAAGAATTTATGGAATTATATTCTGACAGCAATTTTCATTTTATGACATCGAAAGGATATTTATTTCTGAATTCTGACCAGGTAAAATCCATACTTTTGGAAGGGCAGAAAGAAGCAGCCAAGAAGGAGCTGGGAAAGGGAATCCGAGCTGATGAACTTTTGGCAGGCGAGGTCATCAGCGTAAGCTGGAAAAAGGGCATTTGCCATATGACGGCAGAATTACATAGAGATAGAGACTTTTCATAAAGAGTAGGAACATTCGTAGTCCAAAGTAGATGGAAGGAGGGGAAGTGTTACGATAAAAAAAGGAGATATATATTATGCAGACCTGATGCCGGTAATAGGCTCTGAACACGGGGGGAATCCGGCCGGTTTTGATTATTCAGAATGATGTTGGTAATTGTTACAGTCCAACCGTCATTGTGGCAGCAATTACAAGTCGGCCTAATAAGCACTGGATACCTACACATATCGAATTGGGAAATCATGTAAGAGGACTCCATAATGATTCTGTTATTTTATTGGAGCAGGTAAGGACGATTGACCGGATAAGATTAAGAGGGTATGTAGGAAGTCTGAGTGGAGCCATGATGCGTAAAGTAGATGAGGCAATTCTCGTGAGTTTTGGTGTAACAGTACAGAGAAGAACATAAAGGGTGTTTGGAAAAGGAGCAGGAGGCAGGAATGGGGTCAGGGAAAACGTGCGTGGATCTATTGTGCGATTGATGCACCGGAAGATAGAAATGGTGCATTGAAAAAGTCAGTTTAAACAGCTGATTGATTATGGAGAGCAGATGGGATTTGAACTGGTTGGAAGTTCCAGTGATGTGGGGACAACTCCGCTTTGGAATCGAAATGGATTTCGTCATTTTATAGAAGCGGTTCAGAGAGAACAGGTAGATGTTCTTTTGATTGTAAACCGTGGCAGGCTGTCCAGATCATCCATGCAGCTCGCAAGATTTCAGATCCTTCAGGAAAGCTATGATGTCGATGCATATTCGCCATTGGAAGGGAAAATTGAGTTTGGCAGTTGCAAAAAATAGGAGAGAAGATTTTATGAGAGCAGAAGAAAAGAATATGGTAGAACGGATCATGGACACAGAAACGATGGGATATGCCTATGAGTATCCATATGGTGGGGGAGCCAGAAAAGAATATATGTTGGCACTGACCCCGGAGAACTTGGCAAATTTTATCGGTGCGAGAGGATATGATGCTAAAAAAATAGTGATTACCGATGTGTTGGATCGCCTGATTGTGAATACCTGTATGGGGATGCTGGATGTTTGTCCGGACCAGAAATTATGTGGGAGAATTATTGAGTATTTGGCGCCGATCCAGCTGGGAGAGAAGGAGGCTGGAGAGATTTTGGCGGTGGAACGCAATGTGGCAGATGAATATTTTGCTATGGAAGATGAAGAGGTTACGATGGCAGAATGTCAGATGTTATAGAGATTGTTGAGGAGGTAGAACGATCATGATTGGGATATTGATTGTTGCGGCAGTTGGAATTATTGGATTTTTGTTAACTGCAGGTATTGCATTTGGAATAGCAGGGAGTTATCAAATCGATTGACGTTGTTTATTGATAATGCTTCGTTTGAAAAGGAAAGATTGTTACATTGTGTGATAGCTATGAGAAGAGTAACACGGTATACTGTGTATAGCGTTAGAGGAAAGGAGTAAAGTAATATGGCAAGGTATATTGTGGATTCCCAGATAGATAATCACGAAAAAGTATTATTTCATTCGTGAACAGGAGAGCCAGGATATAGTATTACTGCCCTCCAAGTATCTAATGCATAAAAAAATGATACAAAATTTGTCACCTAACACTATCAGAAGAAGTGCAGGAGCCATTTCATACTATCTGAATTATATAGATGAGACTGGCATTCAGTTAGATGATGTATGGGAGATGCCATATAATAAGCAGCAGGAACACTTTACAGACTATTTGATATGGTTACAGGCAGGATTGCATAGTGGAGATAGTTACAAAAAGAAACCATATAATGAGACCTGTAATGCGTATTTAAAAGAGGTGTTCCGATTTTATAGATTTTCTGGACAGCAGGATGAATCTACAAAGCAATTGAAAGTCCTCTCTGATATGAGAATTATTGTACATAATTCAGTGGGAGTAAAAAGAACATTATATCGGAATACATTTCATGGATATCTACAGGAAAAAGGACATATAGGGAAGACCATAGAGCAGGATAAGATCGTGATTTTATTAAAGGCATGTGCCAATTGTCGCGATCAAATCCTGCTTTTATTATTAGCAGAAACGGGATTTCGCATCGGGGAACTTTTGGGAGTCCGGTATGCGACAGACATTGATTATGAAAGACACTTACTGTATGTCAATTTTAGAGAAGATAATGAAAATGGAGCCAGGGCTAAGAATGCAGAATACAGAAAGGCAAAAAGTCAGCGATGCCACCTTTGAAATTCTGCAGTTTTATATAGAGGAATATAAAGACCTTATTTTCCAGCAGGAATACTTGATTATTAACATTTCGGGAGATTATGCAGGAAAACCGATGCAGGACTCAGGCGTCTATGCATTGATGGAACGGCTGCAGAAGAAGACTGGGATTAAAGTAACACCACATATGCTGCGGCATTATTTTGCAAATGCTCGCCGGAAGGCTGGATGGAAGCTGGAACTTATCAGTCAAGCGCTTGGGCATCGAAATATAGAAACAACAATGAGATATTTAAATATATCGGATCAGGAGTTGATGGATGTCAGTGATGAATTTTATAGAAAACATCAGTCCATTTATGAAATTGACAAATTACTTTAGGGAAGGAGGAGAAGTATGTGATTGCATTAAGATTATTGAATACGGAATCACAGGATAAAGCGGATTATCTTCACAACCAGTTGATAACAGATATAAATGTACCGAGTACATACTGGGAGTGTGCAGAGTCCTACCTAAAAGGTGTAGGGATATATGATGTTTTCCTTATAGAAGAACAGGGATTTTCCGTAATTATAAAATCCTTTTTTGCGTGAAACAGGGAATTTTACAAAGAAACAGGTATTTGAGCGAACTGGGTTCCTGCGAAACTTGAAGAAGACTCTCATCCAAGAAGAGTATAAAGAGTTGTTGGATGAAATTGAGCAGTGCAATACAGTGCAAGAACGCTTGAAAGGAAATGTCAGGAATTTCTTGATACGGCAGGGAATTCATCATGTAAAGGAAATTGATTATAGAATCAGAGAACTGTATGAAAGTGAGTTGCGCAGGACAAAAACTTCCTCTAAAGGTCTTGAATATTTGAAGACATTGGATCGGATCAAACAGTTTGATATCCGAAAAGAAATGGAAACCCTTTCTGGAAGAAATAAAGAGCGGCTCAAGTATGAAGGGCAAGTGATTTTTCTTCCCTATATACCGGATCAGGACATAGCATCAGATTTTGGATTATATCCAAGATAAAAGCGAACTGGTATGGGATTTTGAGTCAAAAGGTGCCAGAAACTTTAAAAAAAGCAAATTTTTTGCAGTTTTATGCTATGCCTTGAGAAATATAAAAGACAGCAAGGATCGCAGAGTGCGCTATCTACTTCCTTTAAGGTGGATGTATGAGTTTTGCGTAGAGGAAGGAATTGATGATATCGAGCGGCTTGAACTGGAGCAAATAAAGAAATTGGAAACAATTGTAGCCAGGAAAGTTGCAAATGTGAAGAATAGTATGCAGATTGTGGATAACAGCCGCAAAATACTATTTATGAGTGGAAAAGAAATTCACTGGCATGCAAATGTCTGGTATATGGAAAGATTTAATTTTGCACCAGAGCGTGTAAATCCAAGCAATCCTGTGCAGCGACTCAGCTTTTTACGAAGTGACGAATGAGAGAAACAGAGAATTGCTGCAAGAGTATATGAAATATCAAGTAGGTATCGGTGATTTAGCACTTGGAAATATACGAAATCAATTGTGTTATATTTAAAAAATTTCTAGTTTACTTTAACACATTGGAATCCATATGTGAAATTACGGAAGAACAGATAGCAGAGTATTTCAAACTTCTGCAGGAAGAGGAAATTAAAGCAGAAACAGTAAACAGACAGATATTTGATATTCACAGAATTTTTTGTGTACTTAAATGCTAAAGGACATATCAAG
>ENA-OQES01000865-OQES01000865.1-human-gut-metagenome-genome-assembly--contig:-NODE-865-length-12134-cov-3.069793_pt1 | contig 12134 bp, 21 predicted proteins | sample MGYA00242798_ERZ504641 | MGnify/ENA primary metagenome ERZ504641 (study PRJEB26092, sample SAMD00036327) | human gut metagenome | host: Homo sapiens | study: EMG produced TPA metagenomics assembly of... | reverse complement strand
GATCCGGCGCTGCAGTCCCTTTTTTCAAATTTCCGCTCTTTCATGGCACATAACTGTTCCAAGCCCCAGAGCTTATAAGCGATTGCCACTCCAGAAAGGTTCCCGCCAAAAGACTCATCACATAAATGCGGAACATGGGACATGGTATGGATATCCTCCCGCAGCCGATTCTTAAAATTCTCCATTGCGGTATCATCCACCTGTTTCAGCAGCCACTGGACATCTCCTCCATCATCCAGAATGATCGCGCCTTTTTCCTTCATGTCCCGAACATCGTCACTGCTCACATCTCCCAGCTTCAGGATCTTTAAAATAGCATCATCGTTATACTGGAAGTAATTCGCCGTATTGCTCTGGGCCTTATTGTAGGCATCAATCTCCGTGATAACGCCCTCAAAATCTCCCCGGCGCTCCTCATTATTGATGTACTCCACAAAGGGGACATCCTGCCAATAATGTTCCTCAATCGCTTCCAGGTTCAAATACCCGTTATTGAATGACCGGAAGCGGAGAACCTGGTACGCATTCCAGAACTCCACCTTCAGGATCACATTCTTATCTTTATCGACAGACCGGACGCTCCTGATCGCCGCCATAGGCTGGGCGTGGCCGCTGTCACTCTCATAAATCATGATCAGATCGGACGGTGCCACCTTTGCCAAACGGATCTGTGCGTCCTCATCAAGATATAACATTTCAAAGCAGCTCCCACAGATGCTGCACTGTTTAGCCAGCTCCATGTTATGATCCTGCTCATCGTTATAATCAAAAAATATCCTGCACCGTCTGCAGATAGGCATCATCCTGGGAGTTATAGACAACCGGCTGCCCAACAAAATAACTGGTTGCCGTATCCGTGATGTACTTCGCCATGTTATTAACCAGACGGTTGTTCGGTGCTGTACTATCTTTCTTGGTCTCTGAAAGAATTCGGTGCTGCCCCACGTAGTAATCAGTCAGCATCCCATATTTCAGATCCATCAGGTTTTCCATCTATGATCTCCCGAATATCTTTTTTCCTGTCAGGCTTTCTGCAGAAGCCCTGTCCATATAAATAACCGGCATAATATACCGCCTCCTTTCACAATCCAGCCGCTCTCCTGTCCATGATCCGGAACCGCTTGCTTTTCTTGGCGATTGTCCGGCAGCCTTCCAGGGCATCCGGGCCATCATCGTGAGCGCCCATCGGGAAGTGGAACATCTGCTCCAGGAGCCGTTTATGCTTTTTGTTGAATTTGATATAGTGGTTCTTTACATCTGGCTGCATGGTCTGAATTCTCATGGTCTTATCACTGGTCTGCGGTACTTCTTCAATCGGGAGGTAAAGACCGGCTCTGGCGGATGCCTTGGCCAGCTCCTCTTTTAAGAACCACTGGAACTGTACAGTCTCAGCACCGAACTTTTTGATATCCCCGTCCAAAATCACGCTTCAGCCAGCGCTCTTTTTGCCAGGATATCCGTGATGATACGATCCGGATGCCTCCGTTCAATATCCGCATCCAGCACATACATGTAACCAGTAACTTTGCTTTTTCGCCAATGTGATGATCGCAGAAAAATTCGCTTTTCTTGGTTTTTTCCAAGGGAAAGGATTCGACAAAGCCAAAGAACTGAAAATCCTTGTCCTTGAAGTCCATTTCTGCTTCGTTGTAGTAGTCGAACCATTCCTCGTTGAAAACACAGTCTTCCGGGTTGATCGGTTCATTCTGTTCCTCAGAGTTAAAGGAAGCCTCTCCCTCTGTCACCTTCATGACCATCAGATCATAGTAAGAGAGTTTTTCCCTCCCAGAGAACTTCTGTCCCGGCCAGCATCTTTTCCCGGTTCGCTTCAAAGAACTTTCGTGCATTTTCCTCATGGTCTTCATCAGACAGGTCGGTGAAGATATTTTCCCACTCCTGCCACAGGTCTGCTTCCGGTGAAAACGATATAACTGCCCGGTACTTAATCGCCTTGTATCCAGGGTTTTTAAGAGTATTTGCCAGTAAGCTGTCGTAATGGAGCAGGGTTCCGATGTAGACAATATCTGTATAATCATCACCGGCCTTAGAAACCGCTTTTTTAAACCAGCTATCCAGCTTTGCTCTCTGTTCCGGTGTCCGGACATTTTCATCATTCTCAATATCATCCAGGATCAGCAGATCCGGTCTCCAGTTTCGGTGCTTCCTGCCTCGGATCTTCTTGCCGGAGCCAATAGCCTCCACCTTGATATTGGTGCTGGTCACCAGAACATTGCTCCTCCAGACTTTTCCGGTCAGATCTCCAAAATCTTCCCGGATCGCTTCGTTTTCTTCAAACTCCACACGGATGTTATCCAGGAAGCCCTCCGCCTGATCCGAACTATCGGAGATAATGATCGGATAATGCTTATATCCATATACAACAGCATGGATCGTTCCTTTAAACGTCAGACTGGTAGACTTGGCATGTCCACGGGGAGCTGCCACTACACGCTTGCAGCCATTCATCCGGCTGATCTGCTTGACCAGCTTCGGTGTGCTTGGTGTAAGTCCTTTTAAGACTCCATCCTGCCAGATAGCATCCAGTTCCCGGTGGAACTCCGGAGACGGTCTGGAAAAATAATGTGGAAAGTAGGCCCTTCCGAAGAACTCCATATCAACAGCACCAAGCCGCTGCCGAATTCCGCCTTTTCCAGTCAGAGCCGCGCCCGCTTCATAATCTTTCCTGATCCTGACACGCTCCGGCGAATCGTCCCTGTTTAAAAATGTTTTTAAAAGACCAGAAAGATCGTTTAAAGCATTCTCCTGTTCTTCGTAGTAACTTTTGCTCTCCGCTTCCGCCATCGCGCTGATCAGCGCCTTCAGACTTGCATCTTTTCCTCTCCGCATGACCTTACACCTCTGTCCCACTTCTTTTCCTGTTCAAATTCGCCCCATATGGCTCATTTTGCCCTTATGTGGTAATTTCCCCGACCGCAGACCTTTAAACGGTTTTAAACGGCTTCCTAACGCTTTTAAAAGGGGAATAACAGGCAAAGAGAAAAGGAACCGGACAGAGGAAGTCAAAAGGCCGGGCTTCGCCACCCGACCAGCGTTCTTTTCTGCTCAGTTCCTTTTCTTTATGCCTGCGTCCCGAACACAGCCGGGACGAATCAACCGGTCATGTTTTAAGTCGCGTCTTGTAATAATGGCTGTGCCGCATCCTGGGAAGCATCGCTTCCAGCTTCCTGCAGCTCTCCATTGCCTTCCACATCGATCCCAAGCTGCACCTGTCTGGCTTCGCCACAGATCGTAATTTCAAAAGTTGCCTTCCGGCTTCTTTTATCCCACTTTAAAACTCTGTTTTCTAACTGCTTTAAAACTCCACTGATGACAGTGATACCACCGCTTCCGTCTTCCCTTACCAGAGTCGGCTCCAGCGGCTCTCCATTGCCGGAAAGAATTCTGATCCATTCAGCTTCCAGATAGGACAGTGTCGATGGTGCCTTACTGTCTCCCAGGAACCGGATCACTCCCGGAACCTCTTTTACCCGGTAATAGTTTCTGGCTGTGAAATCCATGTCCAGGAACACGTATCCCGGGAACAGAATATATTCCTTTTTGTCCATGCCCCACCAGACCGGATGGGACGATTCTCAATGGGAACCTCGGCTCGGATTGCCTGATTTTCAGTTTCCTTGCAATTCCGCTTTCTTCTCCAGTTTTAACCTGAATCACATACCACACAGCCTATCCCTCCATTCCTTCGCATTTTTTCTTATTGAGGTAAGCGCTGACCCGATGGTACAGTTCCGGATCGTCCTTTGCCATGGTCTCAAATACCATGCTCTGAACAGCTTCCAGTCCCGCCTCATAGTTTTCTTTGTTCTGTACTTCGATCCGCTTCTTATAAGCAGCAGCGCGGATCAGACCGTTTGTTTCCTTGATGAGCTTCTCGATAGGAACTTCTTTCATCTGTTCCTCATCCACATTGGTCAGGGCATTTAAAACGTGGTGGCTCGCCAGCCGGATCAGGGCTTCTGAAGTATCCAGATCCGGATAACGGTTCATTTCATCCATCAGCATGGAGAAATTGCTCTGGGCCACGTTGATCATCTCTACCGTGGCCAGATACTTCCTGGCATAGGTGCAGATAGCCATCTGGCTCATCTCCTCGCCATTCGCCTTCAGGAAGGCCACGATCTCTTTGTAAGTGCAGCCAGTAAGGAGCATCTGCTCCACGGTGTCTTTAAGCTCCGGCGGCAGTCTGTCCACCTTCCCTGTGCTGCGTCTTCTGCGTTCCTGTTCCATCAGCCGTCCAGATCAACCATTTCATCCGTGATGCCGCCGCCAAGGAGCCGGATGCCCTTGCCGGTTACTTTTGCTTCCAGCGTCTGATATTCCACATCGGCCAGATTAGCCGGTTCCCTGCTTTCCATATCACGCAGATAGATGTATCCTTCCTCATGGAGAAAATTCACGGAGTCGATGAACTCCTGACGCTCAATCCCCTCCGCTTTTAAACCATTTTTCAACACTTCTTAAAGCATTGTACTTTTCCCGGAGCAGGTTGATTGTCATGAGTACCCTGCCGTTATTCACCATAAAAGCTCCTGCCCGGAGTCTTCTCTTTTCCTGTTCTCTGTTCATTGTGAACCTCCATTTCTTGTCATTTCGATCATCATATTTAACATCTGTTCCACTTTCCGATCCACCTTATTGATCTCACGAATGAAATCATCCTTTGTCAGGTAATTCTGCCGGATCTCCTTAATCTCCTTCTGGCACCCATCAAAATCCTTACTGTGAGTCTCCTTGGGTGTATAATCCTCACGGATCTTATTGATGTCCTTTTTTTAATTCGTCTGTAGTTTCCTTCAGATCTGCTTTTGTTACAGAATCCCGTTCTAATTTTTTGAAGCTGCTGGACTGTGCAGTCCAACTGGTTCATGGTTCGTTTTTCAAAAAATATGAGATTACGCCAATACCCAACGTAATGGCGGTTGTTATGATCCATCCTTCATCCATCCAGTAATTCCTCCAATAAAAAAAGATACACTCATGTTTCTGACACAAGTGTACCTCTTAGGCCCGTGAACTGTCTTTTGAAGCACTTCACTAATTTACTTCACTTTTTAAAATGCTTCCGGATAATCATAGATGCTCATCTGACCATCCATGTCATCATCCAGATTATCCAGTTTTCCGAACAGGATGAATCTCACCCAGCGCTCGGTAAGTCCATATTTCGCGGCAAGCTCTCTATAGTTTCCTCCGTCAAATTCTTCCCGGATTTTCTGATCCCGTGCCGCCCGTTCCAGGCTCTCTGCCTTCGGAATATAGATTGTAGTGCCGCCAAAAGCCCGGACAAGGCTTTTAAACCCGTCCAGGCCCACCAGTTCTACCATCTTTCTCTGATCTTCATCCAGGTTTTCTATCTTCACATGGTCTAACAATCCCATCGCTGGCCGCCTCCTTCCGTTCCAGGCTTTTTAAATACCCTTTTAAAACTTCAATCAGGGTATTTCCCTGGCTGAAGGTGAGCCATGCAAAGGGATTCTTCGCAATAGCGTCTACATGCAATTCTTTCTTAATGACCGCGCACAGCCTGTCTCCCAGCGGAACCTCATTCGGGCTTTTATCGCGTTTCTTCAGCTCGTACATTAAAGCCCAGATTTTCTTCTGCTGGCCGCTGGTCACGCCTCCTGGTCTCTGTGAATGTTCCTTCGGCTTTCTGCTGGATGGTTTCGGAGCAGCGGTACCGCCCTGCAGATCCTCCAGCCTTTTGATCACCGCCATGGCCTCCTGGTAGGAAAGTTCCTTTATGGAATCCTTACCTGTAACGCCGGACACCAGTACATGAAGCTCATCTTCGCTTCCATTTCCGGTTATTCCCAAAGCATGACCTATAGCATAGATTTTCTTCATCTGGAATGATTCTATCTTTCGCATTTACCGTTGCTCCTTCCTGCTATTTTTCTGCCTCTACAGTTACCTTGATTCCTTCATCCACGAATATGGCTGCCCGGATCACTTCCACCGCTTCCTGCGGTGTGCCTCCCCACTCTGCCGCTTTTAATATCTGCAGCATCCATTCCCAGTTGATCACTTCGGATGCCAGGTAAGCCCAGTCACTGGCTTCCTGCTCTGAAAGTCCCACCAGCTTCATCAGGGTTTCTGTGTCCTTTTCATACTTGCCTTTCAGTTTCTTTTTCAGCGTTCTCTGGATCTTCTCATCCTTTGTGATGGCGCTGATCGTAGCGTCCAGGCTGCCCTCAGTGAAATTTCCCATATACATCATGGAGAAAAGCCGCTTTGCCGGGGCCGACATGTTATAAGAAACATCTTCTTTTACAAAGTCCTTGAAGACATCCCCCAGGAGCTTCTTTACCATTGTCATAGAGATTGGTTTCACGGTCTCGCTGTTTCCGACCACCACTTTGGAATTTTCGCTTCCCCAATATTCTACGGTTTTACTCTTCGTGTCCCGGAGATCATCCGTAGCCTGCTTCTCGAACCAGGCTTTGATCGTTTCCATTTCACCTTTAACGGCAGCCATCTGGCGGTCTAACTCGGCCAGACGGTCAACCTTCTTTTTACTTCCGCCGCATCCATTATCCTTTAAACTCCTCCATGATCTTTTCTGCACATCCGCGGCAGATCTCAATGCCGCAGACCGTTTTAACATCGTCCACTGTTCCGCAGAAGTGACAGGTAGGAACATGCTTACGAATATGTACCCCGTCCTCATCTGCTTCGATATCTACCGGAACACCCGGAAGAATGCCAGTCTCCTGGCGGAGCTGACGCGGAAGTGTAACCGCGCCACTCTTGGCTACTCTCTTGCTTACAGTCATGATAGACCTCCTCTCCCGCTCTGCATTTCATGGGCTTGCGACCATCGCCTTACCGGCGGCTGCATTAGGAGGGGCAAATGCCCCTGGAAATCTTAATTTTCGTTAATATCTCTCAAATCCAAATAAATACATCCATCTGGTTCGTAAGCTCCGCTTTCCCAATCTGCTTCAAACTCTTCCCAGTCTCCGATATATCTTCCAATCATGCTATCCTGTTCGATCAAGTAAAACAGATCCTTATTCTTTTTCCCATCGACCAGACCACAGAAGATCCATTTGCCATTTTTCTATTGAGCTTTCATAAACAAAAGCATCTTCCCCATTCATAAGCTCGTAAACCTTTTTTCCAAAGATTATAATCATCATCTTGGGGATTCGCCTCGTCAAGCATTCTCTCCGTATTGAGGCACACATTTTTTCATGTTCAAATCACCACCAATCTTAATTTAGTCATACTCATAACCATCAAGTTCAATTATGCCAGTCTCCTGACGGAGCTGACATGGAAGTGTAACCGCGCCACTCTTGGCTACTCTCTTGCTTACAGTCATGATAGATCTCCTCTCCCGCTCTGCATTTCATGGGCTTGCGACCATCACCTTACCGGTGGCTGCATTAGGAGGGGCAAACGACCCCTGGAATATCTTGTTTCTATAGCTTCATGATAGTGTCCGATATTTTGCACATATCCCTGACTGTTACTTCTTTCCCAATCTTCTTGGTTTCTTCATGAAAGTTTTTTATCTCCGCAGTTATTTTCATAAGCTTAAAGACTCCCACCTGTTCTGAAGTGATTGGAAGCACATCAGTTCCGGCTGTAACTAATGTGAGGGCATTATGAAACCAAAACACATCCATCGGATTCATGAGATTGATTTCTTTATCAAATTGTTCGGCTGCTTCCTTAGCAAACTTTCTCCGGTTCAATCTCGGTTTGTCTGGCGGCAGGAGCCCTTGTTCCTGAAGTTCCTTTTTGACTTTCGCTTTGAGTGCTTTCTCTTTATTGGTCAGGCGTTTTGACTTGGCTGGCATCTTCTCTCCTCCTACTGGATTTTTCTACCGTACCGGAATCCGGTGCTGTGCTTTTGAATCCGGCAGATCAGGGAAAATGTTGCCTTTATCTTCGCCTTCTCATCCCAGCAGTCTGCCTCCATGCTGTAAACCATCAGCTCTTTTCCGCTGTCCCGGATGTAAACCGTCTCCTCATAATGGCGTTCCAGCTCCGGTGCTGAATACTGTTCACCATACCAGCGAATACGCAGGTCAGAGCCTACACAGCGCGGTTCAAAGTACATTTCTTCTCTTTGTACCATCTCATTCACCCGCCTTTCTGACCTCGGTATACCGCTTCACAGAACCGTCCAGCATCCGCTTCGTCACAATTCTGGCTCTCCTGCACTGAAGCAGGCGAAAGCAGACCCTTACCTCGTTCCAATCTCTTTCCAGATCTTCCGGCATTGGCATAGCCTTCTTTTCCATGACCTTCATAGTCGCTCCTTCCTGAAAGTTCTTGTCTTCCCTGTTCTTTTAAGGAGCGCGGCCCGGCTGACTACCACCAGCTCCACCGGCGTATCCTTCACGATCAGCCAGTTCTCCGGTACCAGCCCTTTCCCCTGCAGGAACTTCTTCTGGGCCAGTGTCGGCTTCTTTCCGTTCTTCACGCTGCACTTACCTCCTTATTCAGTTTTACCTCACTCTGCCTTTATCCGGGCTTGTGACCGGCATCCTTCCGGATGGCTGCATTAAGGCAGGGCTTTACAGCCCCGGATTTTCCCTGTACCGGATGAGCATGTGCTCGGTGGTTACGGTGATCGGTGGGAGTGAACTCTCCCTTCCGTCACGGTACCCTTTCATCCATGCCCGGTCATGTTCGATTTTCACCCGCATCTGAATACCGATCATCCATCCGCTAAATCCCGCCAGAAACATCAGAAATACCACAACCAGGCTTCCGGCCACTCCGACCTTACCCGCTGCGATCAGTGCCGCCATTCCCCCGGCGGCTACCGTTCCAAGTGCGATCCCTGTCATCATCATCTTTGCTTTTCCTGTCATGTACTTCATTGCATTTACCTCCGTTTGATTGATTTTATAAATAGATTCCCAGCGGGCCTGTTACTTTCTGCAGACCTTCCAGGGAAACATCCTGGTTATTGGCGGCTGCTGTGAATACGTTTACCATGCCGCGCACTCCCCACTTACTGTGGCCGACATTGTAGAGGTATGTCAGCTCTGGTGTCATTCCTTTCTCCACCAGGGAAGGGAATAGCTTCTCAACGTCTTCTTTGGTTACATTCGTAGCCCGGTACCGCCCGTGGAGCTTCGTCCGGTTAAACTGCTGTGAGAAGATCGCCTCCTGTCTTCCAAGCATCTTGTTGTAGACCTCATCGTTTCCAATCAGTGCGATTCCGATGCCAGGCTTTCCAGTGATCGGGTCTTCATCCACCCAGCCTCTGATTTCTTCCAGTGCCATGAACTTCAGGTTCTGGGCCTCATCAATAATCAGGACATTATCAGCACTTCTCAGCCGTTCACGGATTGAAATGGAAAGATCTTCTGTTCTCTGGTTTTCCGATATCTTCAATGCCCTTGCGATCATCCTTAAAAGGCTTCTTACAGAGCTGGTACTCGGTGTGGTGCTGATATAGATCGCCGTTGCCGGATTGTCCCGCAGGAACTTGGTAGCCGCCTTGGTCTTCCCGATCCCGGCATCTCCGTCAATAACTACGATCCCCTTCTCAAGCTGGCAGTAACGGATCATCTTGTAAATACTCTCTGAGATAGAGGTTTCTACATATCCCCGTACCGCGTTGAAAGACTCGGTCTTCTTGGCGTTTTCAGCCTGCTCCTCCTTGATCTGAAAGAATTCGCGGATCTTGCGCTCTACATCCTCTACATCGCCCTTTGTCATAAACGCTGCGGCGGTACTGGCTTAATACCGCTCCGCTCAGGTTCATCATCGGGGCCAGCTTCGCCTGGCTGACTCCCGTTTCCTTCATGTACGCTTCAACTTTCGCCTGAAGTTCTGCATTATACTGTTTTCCCATCATTTACCTCCCTGCCTTTTGGCTGCATTTTCAATCATTGTGTCAAGATCGACTCCGCCGACCACTTTCTGATATACCGGTGTTTCATCTGCCCGCTGAACCTCCAGTACCTTCGGATCTGCTTTGCCTGTGTAGCTTTCTTTGTTGCGTTGTGCCTGGCGAAGTACCAGATCCAGCGCGGTAACCCGATCAGCTTCTGCGATGACCACGTTCTTTTTATATTCATTCGCGATCTTCTCCAGCTTCCTGGTCACTGCCATTCCGGCCTTCACATCATCCTTGGTAGCGCCGTATGTAAGAACCGCCGTATTATCTACCGGAACCGTCATCAAATATTTGTCTTCCAGGTTGTAGATCCGGACTTCCTTCAGGTCATTCGGATTGTACCGGAAGTATACCTTCTCACCGAAATGTCTCATCAGCAGTTCATCGTTCCAATATTCCAGGCGGCCTCCGTTGATATCCAGATGCACTCCCCGGCGGCCCACGGCCTGCGGACGGCTGCTTCTCATGAGCATTAGGTTTAATTCCTCTGCGGCTGCCACCCGGCGCTTAATCAGATGCTCATTAAACACATCCATTTTGAGCTTTCCTTTGTCTTCTGCCACCGGGCCATCGTATTCCATCATGTTGAAGTAATACTTCAGAATTGCATCCACATACTCCTGGAACTCATCGTCTGTGTAAATGGCATCTTTCTTCAGAACATATTTCAAACGCTCTGGCTTTTCCACCACGCTGCCGCCCGTGTAAGTATTGAACAGTCTGGAAAGGCCGTTCTTCACATCATTGAACCGGCGCTCAATGATCTTCGCCTTCGCATTTCGGACGATAGCATTTGTCATATTGATTCCCAGGCGTTTAAATACGCCCGGCGGTTCAAAGGTTTCCTCGCCATTCTTTGGCTTCTTCTTCCGGTGGCCAAGGCCGCCAATATCGAAGGTCAGGAACTCTCGACCGTTATCCACGTAGATGTTATCCGGGATGCCATATTCCAGGATTCCCTTCCGGAGTGCGATCAGCGTTGCCTCTGAACCTGGGTTATATGTAATGTAGTACCCTGTAAAGATTCCGCTTCTTGCATCCAGGAAGGCTGTCAGGTATGGCCTGTGCAGCTTTCCTGACTTATCCCTCACCATTACATCGAAGGTGTGGTTATCAGCGATCCACCACTCATTGCTCTGCATCTCATCATAAATACGTTTGATGTATGGAGCGCAGCGATCATTGAATGCCTTGTGTCCCTCGCGGCCCAGAACCTTAACTCCCTCCGGAACACTTTTCAGTCTCCGGTAAAAAGAAGGATAGGCCGGAATCTGCGTATACAGATCCGGACGCTTTTCCTGCGCCCACATCTTTGTGTACTCCAGGCACTTGGTTACCGGATGCTGGGCCTCGTCCAGATAGTAATACAGGAAAGCCTGCCATATCGTTTCATCTATGGAGCTTGTCCCTTTCTTCCATTTGTTCCGCTTATCAACCAACGCCTTCATATCATCAGCCTTCACGGCATTCCATTTTCTGTAAAGCGTATCTACTGATATGCTCCGCTCTGGATGTTCCAGGCTGCAGAGCGTTACGAACTTTTTTATCTACTTCAGCCAGGGAAGTAACTCCCGGCATCTTTCTATATGATTGCCAGCGCTTGGTGAGGTCGATCCAGAAATCAATTTCCTTCCGCTCGTCCTCAGTAAACTCATCAATTGCGGCCTTCTCCACTTCCGGCTCTGGCTGCTTTATTTCTTCCGGAGGATTTTCTGCAATCAGTTGATAATACTTGTGCTGCAGCTCCTCATCCAACGCATCCATGCGGTACCCAGGTAAGTTTTCCGGTTTTTGCTATTAACAGTCTCTACCGCCTTTAATTTCCCATCTTGTATAATTTTCTTAATATAACGTGGACTGCAGCCTTTTACCTCTGCAACCTGCTTCGCTGTCAGCATCTGCGCCATACATTTTCCACCACCTTTTTCAGCCTGTCCTCATCAGATGCAGGAGGCTATCCCTGCATGACCGGTCTCTGCCGGTTTCGACTCTTTTAAACGCTATTTAAAAAGTCTTTAAAATCATCCATGTTACCGCCCAGCTCCTGGATCAGCGGAATGATAAACTTCTTTCCTGATGGCTTCCCTGTGATAGCCTCACTGATCCTGGCCTGGTGTGTTCCCATCCCTGCGGCCAGTTCTCTCTGGCTGATACCTCTTTCCAGCATCCTGGTTTTTGGTCCATAAGGCAAACTCAGCGAAATTTCGTACTTTTCTGTTCTTCATTCTGCCTGCCCTCCTAACGTATT
>ENA-OQES01000864-OQES01000864.1-human-gut-metagenome-genome-assembly--contig:-NODE-864-length-12175-cov-3.857570_pt1 | contig 12175 bp, 13 predicted proteins | sample MGYA00242798_ERZ504641 | MGnify/ENA primary metagenome ERZ504641 (study PRJEB26092, sample SAMD00036327) | human gut metagenome | host: Homo sapiens | study: EMG produced TPA metagenomics assembly of... | reverse complement strand
ATATGGATTTATTTGATATCCAAGGAATGTAACATTTTTTACCCAACCCATTAGCTTTTATATAATTTTGTAGGGTTTCTTTTTCAGGACCTTCTCCGAGTATATATGTATGTACCGAATAGTTTTCTGCTATCAGTTGCTTTGTTATACGAAGGATTCTATCAAAGCCTTTACTTTTTAATAACTTTCCAACGCCTACAATATTCACAGTATTTTCTTGATCTATATCAATAGTAATACTCTCTTCTGAAAGCCCACGTATTTTTTTGACTTTCATTTGTATTATACAAGACTTGATATGACGCATCTATATTCAATATTTTTCGAAAATCCATTTCCACTGTTTTTGAAACGCTAACAATTTTGTGAAAACGCTTATAACATTTCACTGCTTCCTTCTGATTTCTAAATGATGCTATTGCCCGTTTCGTTGTATGCTGTTCAATGTGAATCCACGAAACCAACTTTACTGATTCATCTGTACATCCACTGATAATTCTTGCACATGGTCCTTCAAGATATGAAACTTCTATATCGTAATGAGCCTTGATAATTAACTTGTGTAATTGTTGCGGAGACAGTAATTTCATAATGTGAGAATTTCCGGGTATCATTTTCTTACACCATGTTTTGTAATGTATTTTCATCTCCTAAAAAGTTGTCGATTCTCACCATGATCAAATAAAGTCATTACGGTTATATCGAATTTTGGTATGATCCATATTATTAACAAGATTCACTAATACTTTTTGCTGCTCCACCCTGACCAAGATCATGTATAAGGAACAATATTTTTTCCATATTTTCTCCATTCTTCAATTAATACCTTCTCAATGAATACTGCGCTCTTAATTTTTAATTATATACTATCGTAACAACGCATGTATATCACGTGCTAATTATTAATTTGCATTTTTTTCTAATAATAGACGTTAATATACACCCCAATGGTGTACATAAAACGGTAAGTAATTTTCTTGGTGATTCAACAATATACCTTTTTATTTCCTGCAATCAAACTACTAGAGCAATAATGTATGCAGTCCCGAATCAATCTCTTCTTACTGGTCGGATAAGTCATTGCCACCTTTCTCAAAAAAGCAAAACCTTTAGGATTTTTCAAATATTGCCGGAACATCGTATTGCTCGAGCCATCCGTTTGATATTCAACATCACATAACACATCATTCATCACAAAAAGCTTATATTTTTGATCAATTAATGTGTATTTATACACCAATCCAACATACTTTTCGCCTTCAAATACTGGATACTGTGGAACACTGTTGATAACATCTGTACGGATAAACTAATTTTTTATCTCCCTCTCCAACCAGATGCATAATAACCTCCAAGTGTGGTCTCTTTTAATCCATCCGGAAAGCCTTTTCCTATGATCTTCCGGTATTCATGTCTGCATCCAGTCCTATCAAACCGGCATAATTTTTATTTCTTACTTTCAACCAAGCAGTTTTTATTTTTTCACAGCTCCTTTTGCCATTCTATCATCAGAATCGATACATACATTTAATTCTGTATGTATATTCTCATACGCAACATTATGAGCTGTATGCATTCCACCATTTTTTTTATAAATATATTGTATTTCAAATCCTTTTCTTTTTTCTGCCACTCTTTTACCAGACTTGCAGTTTCATCAGTAGAACCATCATCTACAATCAGCCAAATAAATTCTTTACATTCTTGATCACACAAGCTTTCATAAGTTCTCGGCAACGTACTTGCTCTATTATAAGCCGGTGTAAAAACTGTTAAAAAATACCATTTCTCTTCCCCCTGTTTTTTTAATGTAAAAAACATTTCTAATTGTTTTGCAGCTACACTAATATCATATCCTGCATTTGCGATTTCTCTAATATGATTCTCATGCGTTTTTTCTGATTTCTGCAGTATATAATTTGCCCAATTTTCTACACTATCACTCAATCTCTTTCGTATTACCAGTCCTTTCGTAACTATACATTCTTTTGAAACTTTATCAGATATAATACACTGCATTCCTGATGCTTGCGCCTCAATCATGGTTACCGGTAATCCCTCATACAATGATGGAAATACAAAAACATCCATTGCCTGCATTAATCTATTAACATCGGAACGAATCCCTGTAAAAACAACATTGTCTGCAATTTCCATACTTTCTGCCTTTTCTTTAGCGGTAATAAGTCCATCACCTCCACCGACCAGAAGTAACTTTGAATCTGGTGATTTTTTTAAGAATTTCTTTAAATATCTCCAATAAAAATATATGATTTTTAGCCGGTGTAAAATTTCCAACATGACCGATAACTATTTTTCCCAATAATCCCAACTCTTCACGAACGCTTTTATTCACCGTTGTAGTATAAAGATACTTCTCTGTATCTATCGCATTTCTTATGATTTGATATTTCTTTCCAGAAAACATCCAATCTCCCGCCTGTTTTCCACATGCAAAAAGATCTGTCGCAAATCGAGGAATCTTTTTCATATAATATAATTTTATTGGATATTTTATATTCTTTACAGCACTACTAGAATGGCTATGCGCAATTCGAACCGGAACTCCGCAATCTTTCGCACATTGCAACGCTACAGAACTCAGGCAGTCCTGATGTACATGTACAATCTTATATTCCGGATGAGTTCTAAAAAAGCGTCTCAATTCTGCTTTGTATCTTCTACTCCACGGCACAAGCCTTGATACGTGATAGATTCTTCCGCCTAAAGACTTTATTTCCTCGTCATAATCCGCTTCAAATTCTCTATGCACTAGGAAATCGAACTGTACTTTACTTCGATCTATATGACGATAATAATTCATAAGCATCGTCTCAAGACCTCCGCGCCCCATATATGTAACAACATGTAATACTCGAATCATTATTCTCCCTCTATCCCAAAAGATTATTAACACTATACAAATAGAATCCCAGATACCCCACTACCATTACAACATAAATCAATCTTGCTGATCGTTTGGTAAACATATGATCAATCTCCCATGGCAATAAGATATAACTATATAACGAGAAATAAATTGGAAGACGACCAATAAATATTCCACTTGTGAACATAGATACTATATAGAATCCAACAGATACGATTGACATATTCGTACACAGATTAATAACTTTATCATCTTCATTCCGTATAAATCTTAATCCTATTAAAGACAGTACCGATGGCACTGCATACACTAATACACGCAATGCATTCGTTCCATTATCATTCCAACTCTGCCAGTCAGACACAACATTTTTATATTGCGTCTCGGCTAACATAGAATCCAACACATTTGTAAACTGCCCAATACCAGCCACAATTGCAATAACTGCAACCATAAAAAGTAATGTCTTTTTATTCCATGCCTTTCCCTGTGCAATGAAGATAAATGGAATAACCAGTAAAGCGCTCTGATGCATCAATGAGGCAATCAGAATTAAAATAATTGCTTTTGCGTACTTCTTATCCAGTATAAATTTAATTCCTATGAACGTAATCGTAACCGCCAGAAACTGTCGGATACCATTGAACATCCATGAAATGTAATCCGTCGAAGCAATAAATAAGAAAAAGCTTACCAGATATCTGCTGGAATATTTACGATATACATATATCAGCACCCCCGCCTGAATCGCAGCTAATACTATAAAATATATATTAACGTGATTTCCTACAATACATTTGATGACCGCTGACACAAAATAGAAGCCTTTATCCTTCTTTACTGTTGCCATATAAGACGCCATACCACCTAAACTTACCGGCATTTCGGAAAAGCTTTTTTTAGTATGCCCACGTATCGCCTATATTTTCTCTATATCCACACCATATAATCAACGGTAATAATGTCACAACCGCCCACACCGGTCTCCACCGATATTCTTTTTTCCCACACACCGTCTCCTCTTGCTTCACCGATGTCAATACAGACAGTATCGCCATCACGGCAACCCATCCGATTATCAATATATAATTCTTGTCCATATTCTTCTCCAAACAATTGATTGATATTGCAGGGATTCTCTTACCTGCTTCATGCGTTTTTCAACATTTAATTCTACCATATATTCCTTAATATTCCAATACAGCACGATAAGCATAACTCACCATTTGTACCGATATCTCGTAATTTATAACGTTTTTTCTTATTTACCTCTCATATTCCATTTCTACCCCTACAAGTTTTATATCACCTTCTTTTCCATTCATAACACTTCACGTTTTCTCATGTATCTCCTTTTTCTATTCTTTTCGTCATTTTTGCCATATTATTCCATCTTTTTCTATTGCGTTTGTGCATTTTATATGATATGTTGACCTTAACACATTTGGTGTTTACATGATGTAAGGGAGATAATTATCGTGTAACGCCCAACACACATTGGCATTACTGAAAGGAGGCCTATATGTTTAGAAAAAGTTATTGGAAAAAGAGATTTGCTCCTGTCCTGGCGGGCGCACTGGTAATTTCTTCATTACTGGTACCGCCTGGTCATGCATTCGCAGCCGATCCGGTTACTTCCGAAGAACAGACTGTAAGTCCTGAGACACCGGAAGTTAAGGACGTAACGGATTCCACAGATACAGCGACCACCGATGCAAACCTGACCACTCCCGATTCCGTTTCGGATTCTGTATCAGATTCTGTAGCCGGTACTTCTGCAACAGATGCTTCATCCGGTAAGGAAGCTTCTAAGCAGGACGTGAAAGAGACGAAGGAAGTAAAGGCAGCTGACGATGCAGTTACTGATCCGATCCCGGACAAGACTCCTCACCTCGTATACGGTAACAAGAGTCTGGCTGATGAAGATGCTTTTGTTCTGCTGATCTTCGGCGACGGCTTCACTGCTTCCGAGCAGGATTCGTTCTATACCAATGCTCAGAATACCGCGGATTATCTGATGGATACTTCTCCTTGGGATGAGTTCAAAGATACGATCAAGATTTACGCTCTCGGAGTTGTATCGAACGAATCAGGCGCAAAAGCAGACACAGCGATCAACCAGGAGCAGGCGAACGCAGACACACGCGACACCTACTTCGGATCTTCATTCTGGTCAGGCGGTATGCAGCGTCTTCTTACGATCAGTTCGGATGGATCTAAGAAAGCAAAGCAGTTATCAGATCAGTACCTTCCTGCGGCAGACTTTAATGTTGTGATCGTCAATGCTACCACTTACGGCGGAAGCGGCGGAGATGTATGTGTTGCTTCTCTTAATAATGAATCACTCGAGATGATGCTTCACGAGCTTGGACACACCACTGCCAAACTTTCGGATGAATATTTCGCAGGTGCAAGCTATGCGGCCGAGATGCCGAATATGACAGCTGAGTCTGATCCGGCAAAGGTCCGCTGGTCACGCTTCATCGGTAAGAATGGTGTCGGTGTCTACGAATATGACAATGGCGGTAACGGATGGTACCGTCCACACCAGAATTGTAAGATGCGTTTCCTTGGCAAGCAGTATGCTTTCTGTGAAGTGTGTAAAGAACAGATCCGCAAGACCTTCTGTCAGGATTCGAATGTAACGAAGTTATTCTTCCAGCCTTATGCAGACATGTTCTATGAGTCTGACACAGGCAAAGATATGCGTGAATATTTTATCCTCCGCAGAGGCAAGAATGAGATCACAGGCGACAAGCTCGGTGATGCTTTAACGCTTACTTACAAGGATGCGGATGGCAACGTAGTATCCGGTATTCCTGACAAAGCCGGAACTTATACCATCGAAGCTACATTTTCCGGAGACAGCACCTATGAGAAATGCAGTCAGACAGCTTCCTACACGATCGAATTACCGGACCTCATCACTCTCGATGTTCCGTCCAAGGTATACGACGGCAAACCTGCTGACCTTAATTATACCGTTAATTATGACAAAGACTATACGGTAAAAGCGCATTATAAAGGAACTGTTCCTTACGCCGCTGAGATCACTTATGACTATGACAGCGACGAAGCACCGGTAACTCCTGGCCGTTACAGCGTAACCCTTACCGCTTATGACAAAGCCACAGGAACTGCGATCAGCAGCAAGACCAAAGACTATGAGATCACCTTCAAGTCTACGACCCTTCAGAATAACGATACAGCCGATTATCCGGGTGCTATGCCTTATTACAACAATAAGACGATCGTATTCTCAGGAGAAGGTTACACAGCCGGCGATCAGTCTCAGTTTGAAGATGTTGCAAAAGACTTTGTGAAGTATTTCCGTTCTACAGAACCTTTCAAAGAAGCTGACACGTACTTTAACTATCACACGGTAGAGACCGTATCCAATGAATCCGGCATCGGTCAGAAAGCCAAAGATACTTACTACAAACTGACTTATGATAAGAATGGTAAGATTGTTCCGACAGACGAAAGTACCGCCGGTGCAATGTACATTGGTAATAATGTCATCACATCTTACTACAAAGCCAATATCGTTATTGTAAATGATAAGAATGTCAAGACAGGTACTACATTCAAGAACAAGCGTTTCACCATCTACACGACAGCAGATGAGGCCGGCATGCAGTTTGCGGCAAATGAACTGCGCAATTACTTCACTAACCACGAAGAAGGCTATACTCCTTCTACAGACGCCGAGAAAGATGCGGAAAGAACCGAATTCCTGAAAGCACTTTATTACACCTGGTATGGATCTGATTACGCTCCGGTATTAAGCCGTGCGTATGACGAGACATTTACGGAGAACGGATCTCCGATCGACCTTGCACCATATTTCCATACTTATGTATTGGGCAAAGAGGTAGAGGGCGTTGCTTATAAGATGACTTACTATGCAGATGATAACGGTGCTGTCGGAGAAGAACTTTCCGAAGTTCCTTCCAAGGCAGGTACTTATCATGCGAAAGCAGAGCTTGTCATGGACGATGTGTCCGCGTATGGCGAGCCTTGTAAGAAGGTTACTTTAGACGGTGAGACATATTCGCTTCCTCTGGCACGCGGATGGACCACTTACACGATCCAGGCCAAAGAGGATCCGGAGAATCCTGACAAACCGGATCCTGGTACACCGGATGATCCGAAGAATCCTGGAAGCGATAATCCTGGACAGAATCTGAAGCCGAATCATAACCTGAATAATAACAAGAATACAACCAAGAATATAAATATTAACAAATCAACCAACGGCAAAGTTTCTAACAAAGCTGCAGCCAGAACCGGCGATCAGTCACCGGTATGGATGTACACACTTCTTTCTCTGGCAGCACTTGCTGTGATCGCAGCTGTGATCTGTAAGAGAAGATTCCGTAGATAAGGTAGATAAAAAACGCTTAGATAAAAATTCTTTAATAAAAGGAAACTCCTTTCTGGCATCTGCCAAAAAGGAGTTTCCTTTTTACCGTCTTTGATTATATTATACTCTCTCGATCCCCTGTATCGTCTTCTTCACAACCTTATCCTTATCGAATTCCCGCGCCATCTTATCTCTGCCGCATACTCCCATTGCTTCGCGTTCTATACGGCTCATCCGGGCGATCTTACTCATCTTACGGTACAGATCATTCCAGTCCTCTGCTTCACACAGAAGCCCGCTCTTATCATCGTCTACGGCTTCCTTACAGCCCGGAATATTGCTGGTGATCACCGGCCGTCCGGTTGCCGCTGCTTCTAGAAGTACATTTGACATTCCTTCATGATAACTTGGGAGCACGACACAGTCGGCCATGGCATAATACGGTCTCGGATCTTCTTGGAATCCATGGAATACTGCGATCCCTGCATCCACCAGCTTATCAATCTTTTCTTTGTATTCATCTTCGAAGAATCCTACCAGATCCAGAACGAACGGTACTTCTTTTCGCTGTAGTTCTTTCGCTGCATAGAACAGTTCGTCCATTCCTTTTTTCCTTCATGATCCTTCCGAGATATAGGAAATGCACTTTGTCATTCTCCGGATATTTCTGATAAGTATAATACTTAAGATTTACTCCGGCTCCCTTAAGCAGACACATCTGTTCCCGACGGATGATCTGCTCCTGCAGGAACACCTTCGCATTTCCCTTATTTTCGAAATACACTGTCTTTGCCTTTTTTAAGGCTGTTTTATACATTCTTATAACAATCTCCCGAAGCCCCTTTCTTCTGGAATGCAGTTCCGAGTCCCTGTACGTTGACACAATATGGAATCCGCATCTGTCGGCAGGCATATCCTGCATATACATTAGGCTTGATCGAATAGGTAACTACCATATCCGGGTGATGTTCTTTTAATAACCGGCGGTAGGTCAGATACAGCTTCATATCCGTCTTCGGGTTGATCCCACGGCGGTCCACATCCGTCTCGATCATCGTACAGCCCATCGCTTTAAAATCATCCTCATGTCCTACGAATGGTGTGCTGATGATCACATCATAATCTTCCATAAGTTTCCCGATCAATTCTCTTCTGAACTGCCACAGCATATAAGAATGATTGGTGATGACCATAAGTTTCTTCTTTGCTCCGGTTCCGCCTTCTACGACTCCGTCACTTCGAAGCACGGAGAATACCGTTCCGATAAAGCAACGGATATCCATAAGCGGCCCCATCTTTTTTACATACTCGCCGTCCAGTCTGGCTTTGACAGGAATCTCAAGTTCATCTCTTCCGTTGATCTGTGCCCATCCGGTAAGTCCCGGTTTTACATCATTAGCCCCGTACTTATCACGTTCTGCAATCAGGTCATCCTGATTCCACAGTGCCGGTCTAGGTCCGATCACGGCCATATCTCCTCTGGCAATATTCCAAAGCTGCGGAAGTTCATCCAGTGATGATTTCCGCAGGAAACGTCCTACTTTTGTTATGTACTGATCCGGGTTCTCCAGAAGGTGTGTCGGCTTATCGTGCGGCGTATCTGTGCGCATGGAGCGGAATTTGTACAGGTTAAAATATTCCTTATGGATTCCTACTCTTTTCTGCGAAAAAAATGACAGGAGCTGTGATCCCGTCTTCTTTCTTGATCGCCACAATAATTGCCAGATAGACGGGTGATAATACCACCAGACCGATCCCTCCAAGAGCTCTTCCTATTATGTTCTTAACCTTCATATATTTCCTTTGTCTGAAAGACAAATGATCCTCTTTGAACATATCTGTTATGCCTCCTGTATTCTCTGGTTCTATTGTGTTGATTTATTTAATTTTGGATGATAGGTCGGAACGATGCTTTCCACGATCAGACGCATATCATCGGTCTCATTCTGTGCTGCGCTCTCAAGGACTCTGAGTGCATGTGCGAGCTTGACTTCATCTACATCGATCGGATGTCCGATATGTATCAGCTTATTCGGTGTATCCGTCATACCTTCTTCGTCCATCAGAAGTTCTTCGTATAATTTTTCTCCCGGACGCAGTCCCGTGAATTCAATCTTGATATCCTGATCGACTTTATAGCCTGACAGCCGGATCATATTCCTTGCAAGATCAAGGATCTTTACCGGTTCTCCCATATCCAGGACGAAGATCTCTCCGCCTTTGGCATAGGCACCTGCCTGAAGTACCAGTGATACCGCTTCCGGAATCGTCATAAAGTAGCGGATGATCTCCGGATGTGTGACGGTTACCGGTCCTCCTTCTGCAATTTGATTTTTTAAATAACGGAATAACACTTCCAAGTACATTACCGAACCGCACTGCTACATATTCTGTGTTCGATTCTTTATTATAAGTCTGTATGATCATCTCACAGATTCTCTTGGAAGCTCCCATGATATTCGTTGGGTTGACAGCCTTATCTGTAGATATCTGTACAAATCTCTTAGCATTCCATTTATCTGCCATTCTGACCATATTATAAGTTCCGAGGACATTATTCTTGATAGCCTCGTTCGGGCTGCCCTCCATAAGCGGCACATGCTTATGTGCTGCCGCATGATAGATGATCTCCGGACGGTACTGTTCGAAGATACTGTTGATACGGTTCTCATCACGTACAGAACCGATCAGCACCACCAGGTCAAGCTTCGGCTGTTCCCTTAACAATTCCTGCTGGATATCATATGCATTGTTCTCATAGATATCGAAGATGATCAGCTGCTTCGGGCTGTGCTTTGCGATCTGTCTGCATAATTCACTTCCGATCGAACCTCCGCCGCCGGTTACCATGATCACTCTTCCTGATACATAATCCATGACCTCGTTCAGATTGACATGGACTTCATCTCTTCCCAGAAGGTCATCAATATTCACCGGACGCAGTTTACTTGCCTTGACCTCTCCGTTGACCAGCTGATATACTCCCGGCAGGATCATAAGTTCACAGTTTGTATCCTGACAGATCTCCACGATTGGTCTGATCTTTGCTGCATTTGCCGATGGTATCGTCAGGATGATCTGCTGGACATTGTATTTCTTGACGCTTTTCTTGATACTGTTCCGATTACCGACAACCTTGACTCCCTTAATATATCTTCCGATCTTATACGGATCATCGTCTATGATACAGACAACCTTCTGATCCAGATATTTACTGTTCTGGATCTCTGTGATCAGACTTCTTCCGGCCTCTCCTCCGCCGATGATCATGACTTTCTTTCTCTTTGACCATGGGAATGTACGGTTCTGTCTGCGCAGACGTATCAGTCGGTAAGATACTCTTGTTGCCCCGATCAGGATCATCAGATAAATTGTATCCAGTACATACCAGCTTCTTGGCATAACGCTCCATGTAAATAAGATGATGACAATCTTCGCTACGGCCGCCACAAGACAGGCTGCGATCAGACTGAATACTTCTTCAATCCCTGCGTACTCCCATAAACTACTGTAGATACGGAAAAGTGAAAATATAATTAATGTTATGACTATGGTGAATGGTCCGTATTTATAGATTACTTTTAAGAATTCTTTCGGAATCTGGCTGAAATCGAACTCAAAACGTGTCAGTAATGCCAGAATTGATGCTGCGATAATACATATGATATCAAGTACGATAAGACATATTCTTCTTATCAGTAATTGATAATTTATTTCCTTTCTTTTCATACCCATTTTCCTTTTGTTAATTATTCTCAATTGATAATTATAACATACTTTTTCGGCTCATAAAATGCCAATTACTACAATTTGCCTCTTCTCATCTAATTTTCTTCTAATTCTGAAATGTTACAACAACGTCTTTCCCGTCTGCCACATTTTTAAACATACTCTTGATTACTTTCTTTGCATTCTTGTCGGATACATTGCAGACTTTATTTGTTATGTAGCGAATGATGTAGTGCAGATTCAGATGAATCTGCCACTGCGTATCCTTGCACTGCTGCTTGCTCAGCTGATGGCATCTATGGGAGTGGCATTATATATGGTCGCAGATATGGGAATCGCTCCATATGACAGTGTCGCAATTATAAATGCCTGCTTCAACGGCCCATTAATTCAATTTTTTCAAAACAAAACTGGAGAGATTTTACAAGTAAAATATACGGATTACAATTCTCCAATTCTTGCAAGGCTCATATCCAGAACGGATACGGGCCTTTCTTTTTCACCAGTAGCTTCATCCAAACCTTCACATTGAATAATGAACCCTTCTCTTTGGAAAAAAGAAATTGGATATACAGCGATAGCCCCTTATATTTTCGGAAATCGGAAAATAAAACTCGTTCCGATACCTTCGATACTTTCGACGTGAATGGTTCCATTGTGGAGATTTACAATCCAACGCACCATAGAAAGGCCGAGTCCGGTACCGCCATTTTCTCTGGAACGGCTTTTGTCTATGCGATAGAAACGCTCCCAGATTCTGTCCAGGTGTTCCTCACTTATTCCAATACCATCATCTTTCACTTCACCGACAATCTGATCATTTTCGACCTTCAGGATAACATGGATATGTCCATTTATTTTTCCGTAATTGATGGCATTGGTTATTAAATTCATCATCATACGCAAAATCAATGTCTGGTCGCCATTCATAAATAAGTCGTCCTGCTTTTGCAGGGTAATCTCAATAATTTTTTTCCTGTGCTTTTGTCTGCAGTTCTTCTATTACAAGTTCGCTTAATAATCCAAAATCCAGTTTTTCCATCAGATGCTGCTCGCCCTGTTCGTTTCTGGCGATCATTAACATTTCGTTTGTCAGCTTTGACATTCGTTTTGCCTGCCTTAAGATGACTGCAATCTCTTCCTTATTTTCCGCAGATAAGTTTTCATTTTCCAATAAGTACTCACACTGG
>ENA-OQES01000863-OQES01000863.1-human-gut-metagenome-genome-assembly--contig:-NODE-863-length-12187-cov-3.753980_pt1 | contig 12187 bp, 10 predicted proteins | sample MGYA00242798_ERZ504641 | MGnify/ENA primary metagenome ERZ504641 (study PRJEB26092, sample SAMD00036327) | human gut metagenome | host: Homo sapiens | study: EMG produced TPA metagenomics assembly of... | reverse complement strand
GATTAAGCAGCCTGTGTGTAATGAAGCATACAGGCTGCTTGCATTTTATAACTCTAATGAATCTTCTGCATCTACCCACATCTGTAAATTGCCCTCAAGATATAATCTCGCATATTCAAGTGGTTCATCGACTGCAAGTGAAGTCAATGCACAGTCTGATCCGGGTGTGGTTTTTAAATCCTTTTCGGCTTCCCAGCAGTCAATGCGAAGCATATAGCCAACATTTGTATAAATGTCAATGCTGTTTCGTTGTGGATTGTATTCTGCAAATATTGTTCTCATCGTATCCCATCTCCTTATCATTTAATCAATCATTAGTATATGGTCAGAGAATGAAGAAAAACCGGAATTCACGAACAGGATTCCGGTTTTTTAGCTGCCATAGGATGCAAGATAAGCTGTCACTGGCAGGTTCTTTGTGTGAATCCTCTATTTCGGACAAGAGATAATTTGACAGGAAAATTTCAAAGAAGAGTATAATACATATTAAGACATTTTGAATCGGCATGTGTCCGGAAGAAGCTGTCACTGGCAGGTTCTCTGTATTATAAGCAGGTTCGAAATAGACGCTATGGGGGAAAATAATTTGGTAAAAAAAACTGACAATAAATGATATAGCCCAGATGTCCGGTGTAGCAAAAAGTACTGTATCAAGATATCTGAACCGGGGGGAAGCGTCAAAGATGCAACGGCCCAGAAGATCAAAAAAAATCATCGAAGAAAATAATTATGAGCCGAATCTGTTTGCAAGGCTGAATGCAAAAGAGAGCCGGATCATAGGACTTACGGTACCTGGATTTAACTCGGTAACAACACCGAGACTTGTAGAAGTAATCGTTGCCTATCTTAAGAAAAATGATTATACACCTCTTATCATGCATACGGAAAATGATATCGAAGAAGAAATACGCTGTATCGAACGGCTGAAGAATATGAATGTAGATGGAATTATGGTTCTTGCGACGGGAAGCACAAAAGGAATACGAAGAAGCAGTAAAGAAGTTAAAAACTTCCAATCCTGTTTCTTGGACAACGCTTCCCGGGAGAGAATTCTGTCATTAATGATGATTACAATGCAGGATATGCGGTGGGTAATTATATCGGACAACGTAAGTTCAAGGAGATTTATATGCTCTGGGTACCTGAAGATGACCCGGCAGTAGGAGGAGAACGACGCCATGGAGTGATCGATGGACTTATGTCCTGTGAGAAAAAGCCAAAAGAAGTCATAGAGACAACGTTCTTTTATGAAAATGCAATTGAAAATGTACAGAAATTTGTAGATCATATGAAGACACCGGCGGCAGTCGTATGCGCAACAGACCGTATCGCATTTGGCGTGTACAAAGTAATGTCAGAGAAAGGTATACGGATACCGGAAGAAGTATCCGTGGTAGGATTTGGCGATTACGAAGCAGGAGAACTGTTACAGCCGCCACTTACGACGGTAAATTGACTGGAAGAACTGGGGGGAGATCAGTGCTGAGTCGATGATCCAGATGATTTTAGGAAAGCCGGTAAGCCCGCTTCAGGTCAACCCGTATGAAATTATAGAAAGAAAAAGTGTAAAAGAGAACTGAGAATCAGGCGGATCTGTCAATTTGACAGACCCGCTTTTGTGCAATATAGACAAATTTAGATATCAATTTTTGGAACCGTTTCCAAAAATGAAATTGCAGTGACGTTTTGTGTTGACATACAAAAGCTGATGTATATAATAAAAACATAGGAACGAAACCGGTTCCAAATCAAAATAATACAAGGAGAAGAGAAATGGGAAAGAACAATGAGTATCTGGAAATATCAAAACAGATCGTAGCCAATATTGGTGGAATGGATAATATCCAGGGAACAGCACACTGTGCAACCAGACTCAGGATCGTATTGAAAGATAATGATCTTGCAGATATTGAAAAACTGGAAGATATCGACAAAGTAAAAGGTGCGTTCATAGCAGGTAATCAGTTACAGCTGATCCTGGGAGCTGGAACAGTGAATGATGTATATGAGGTATTTGCCGAGTATACGAATACACAGAATATGTCACTGGGAGATCTGAAGGAAGAAAGTGCGAAGAGGCAGAATCCACTTCAGGCAGTGATCAAAGCGTTATCTGATGTATTTATCGGAATCATGCCGGCACTTCTTGCAGCAGCCCTTCTGATGGGAATTACAAGCGTCCTTGGCGGACTTGAAGTAGTAAAGACACATGATACCTTATATGCGATCAACCGGCTGGTAAGTCTTGCGTCTACAGGTATCTTTGCAATCCTTCCAATGGCAGTATGCTATTCAGCCGTAAAAAGATTTGGCGGGAATCCGGTTCTTGGTATGGTAATCGGAGCAATCATGTTAGACAGTTCTCTTGCCAATGCTTACCAGGCTGCACAGGGAACCGTTGATATAGAAGTTATCCGTCTGTTCGGACTGAAGATTGAGATGGTAGGATTCCAGGGAGGAATCATCATCGCGCTTATGATGGGATTTGTAGTTGCAAAACTGGATAAATTCTTCAATAAGGTAATTCCGGATGTAATCAAGCTTCTGGTTGCACCAATGCTGACAGTATTTATCTCTACGGTATTACTTTTTACACTTGTAGGTCCGGCAGGACGAATTCTTTCTAATGGAATCACAGACGGACTGATGTGGAGTACAGAACATCTGGGAGCATTCGGGTATGCGTTATTTGCCGGAGTTCAGCAGATCGTAGTTATCACAGGTCTTCATCACATTATCGGTGCGGTAGAAGCACAGCTTATTGCATCGACAGGAACAAACTTTTTAAATCCACTGATGTCTGTAGCTTTATTTGGACAAAGTGGTGCGGTACTTGGTTATCTTTCCCTGAACTGGAAGAACTTAAAAGCCAGAGAGCTTTGTATTCCAAGTTTCTGCTCGACATTATTTGGTATCAGTGAACCGGCAATCTTCGGAGTAAACTTACGTTACAAGTTTCCACTGATCGGTGGATGTATCGGTGGTGCAGTTGCAGGTGCATATGTATACTATTCAAAGCTTACTGCTCTTGGATTCGGTACAACTGCACTTCCTGGAATGGCAATTGCTAATCCGGCACATCACGGGTACATTAACTACATCATTGCACATGCAATCGCGATTACGATTGGATTTGTATGTACAGTCATCTTTGGAAAAATGTGGTCAGCACCGGATAAGAATAAAAATGACAAAAAGAACGATACAAAAGAAAATGATACAACAAAGGCAGTTATTACAGAAGAGCCTGGTGCAGTCTATGCAGCAGCAGAGGGAACAGTAAAAGATATCGAAGCATCGACAGATCCGACATTTGCAAACAAGGTACTTGGAGACGGTGTCGTTATCTTTCCGGAAGACGGAACCGTTATGGCACCATGTAAGGCAACCGTATCACTCGTATATCCAACCGGACATGCAATCGGACTTACAACTGCAGATGGAGCAGAGATCCTGATTCACTGCGGGGTAGATACCGTCAATATGAACGGTGAAGGATTTGAGACACTTGTAAAAGAAGGACAGGAAGTAACAGCAGAAGAAGCACTTATCAGATTTGACATCGACCTGGTGAAGAAGCATGGATACTCTCCGGAGATTCTTGTTATCTTCACAGAGCTTCCGGAAGGAAAGACCATCAAAACAGAAGAAAAACATATTGCAAAAAATGATAAGATGGCTGAAATCGTGTAAGGATAAGGTGGACAGGAACAGATGAACAAAGAGACATATTTAACAGAATATCCGAAGCATGAAAGTATGAGGGAGAATGTAAAAAAGATAAAAACAGACTTCACTTTCATATGATGCCGCCGACAGGCTGGATGAATGATCCGAATGGTCTGTGTGAATTTCAGGGTGTGAATCATATTTATTTCCAATATACACCATTTCTTGCCGGATGGGGAACGAAGCTTTGGGGACATTACACAACAAAGGATTGGATTCATTATAAAGAAGAAGAGCCGTTCCTTTATCCGGACGAAGAATGGGACAGAGACGGTGTATATAGCGGATCAGCCTATACCTGTGAAGATGGAATTCACTATTTTTACACAGGAAATGTAAAACTCTGGGATAAAGATTATGATTATATCATGAATGGACGGGAACAGAATACGATTCACGTATTCAGTCCGGATGGAAAGAATATTGCATACAAGAAGCTTGTAATGACCAATGATGATTATCCGGTGAATATGTCCAAGCATGTCAGAGATCCAAAAATCTATAAAAAAGACGGCCGTTATTATATGATCCAGGGAGGCCGTGATGCGGAATCTTATGGCTGTGCACTTTTGTTTTGTTCCGACGATCTGGAACACTGGAAATGGTACGATACGGTGCGGACAGCAAAGCCATTTGGTTATATGTGGGAATGCCCGGATCTGTTCGAGATTGACGGCCAGCAGATTATGACATGCTGTCCACAGGGAGTAGATCAGAAGGGATATGATTACCAGAATGTGTACCAGTGTGGATATTTTCCGGTAGAGTTTGACCTGAAGAACAAATCATACAGCTTTGGAAAATTTCAGGAATTTGACAAAGGATTTGACATCTATGCGACACAGACATTTGCAGATGAAGCGGGTAGAAGAATCCTGATTGGCTGGATGGGGATTCCGGATGCAGATTATGATAATGATGCAACGGTTGCATATGACTGGATCCATGCACTTACCATGCCAAGAGAACTGGAATGGAAAGATGGAAAGATCTTACAGCATCCATTAAAGGAGATGAAAGATCTGCGTAAAAATGCATTTACCTGCGAGCTGGAAGCATTTACAAAGTGGGCGCCTGCGGACTGCTGTTTTGAACTGAGACTTGACGTGGAAGAAGCAAAAAAATCTGGAGCTTAAGCTTCGTGAAGATGTTACAATAAGCTGGAAGGACGGGCTTTTTACCTTATCGATGGGAGAAAGCGGACGTGGAAGAAAGCAGCGCTTTGCTAAGGTGGAAGAGCTTTCGGATATTACCATCTTTTCGGATACATCAGCCATTGAGATATTCATTAATAACGGGGAAACGGTTCTGACAACAAGAGTATATAGTGAACATCTTGAACAGAAAGTAGAGCTTGTATCCAGAGAGGTAAAGGGAAGCGTTCATGGTAGCGGTTTCCAGATTTATCTTCATACCTGCCGTTTCCACCTTTCGGATTCATCTTTATATCCACAGAATCAGTCTGGTAAACCCCGGTAAGGTCCTCACAGATAATACGGAAGTCCTGATAACCGGTTATGGTATTCTGATAAAGATACTCTCCGTTTTCTTTGGTATAAACCGTATCGGATAAAACAGCATAGCCATATGAACCGTCGGCAGGAGAAGCTATATGCTTTACCAGAATTCTGGCATCGGGCACAACCTGCCGGCTCTCTCCCAGTACTTTACCTCTGAATTCATATTTGGCATAAGAAGTACAATTCTCACTTCCTGCCCCCATACTGTTTTCATCGCAATATGCGAACCCCAATAAAATCAATGCACCGAACATCACGCCGTTGAAAATTCTAAGCCATTGTTCTTTTTCTCTCTTCATAGTGTGTTTATAGTCTAAGTTATATCCTATAAACGCCTATCCCAACAAAATACTGCACAACAACCCGACTTTTAACGTATAATCAGTTCTTTTCTATTCTGATGCGGGCATCCACTGCTATTACGTACTTTTCCGTGGCCAACAACGGATTGATATCCATTTCCTTAATTTCCGTAGCAAAGCGCAGCAAAGTGGACAAGCGGACAATAATTTCGGCAAACCTGTCCTCATTCACCCCTTTCTGCCCGCGCGTGCCTTTTATTATCTTATAGGCGCGCAACGAATGAATCATCGAATAAGCCTCCTCATAAGACAAAGGAGCCAGACCGGAGGATACGTCTTTCAGCACCTCCACAAAGATACCGCCCAAGCCGCAAAGCACTACATGCCCGAATTTCTCCTCATACTTGGCTCCGATAAACAGTTCCGTTCCTTTCAACATAGGCTGCACCATGATACCCGTTACTTCCGGAATCTGCATCATCCGTTCAAACTCCAACGCCAGATGCTGTTCACTCTTTATATTCAGTACCACACCGCCTACATCGGATTTATGCACAGGCCCCACCACCTTTGCCACTACCGGGAATCCGGCACGACGGGCAAATGCAAGCACCTCTTCCTTGTTTGCAGACACAAACTCCTCCACTACAGGAATACCGGCAGAATGCAGCAAAGCCTGCACGTAATGCGGTTCTATATAACCGTTTTCGGGGATGGAATCAATGATGCGGCGGATGCGCGGAACATCCACGCCAAACAGCTCTATTTCATTATTTGCCGGTTTCGAGGCATTCATAATGCGCGATAAAGCCGTACCCAACGTCACTTCATCGACAAAGTTCACGTGACCTTTGGCAAGAAAAGCGGCCACTTCGGCTCCTGCCGTATTAATGGACGGGAGAATAGGGAATATCGGTTTCCTGCAAGCCTGCATCTTCTCATGCAGCACATCGTACATTTCGAACATGGTGACCAATCCCGGTGTACCGAAAATAGCCATTACCGCATCCACATTATCAAAACTTCTCTTCGCAATATTCCAAACAAAGCCGCAGATGCTCAGGCGTACCCGTAGCTAAAATATCTATTGGATTACCAACAGCAGCTCCCGGAAAAAGCTTGCTTTTCAGCTCTTCGGCAAGCTCACCTTCCAGCTTCGGCACATTCAGTCCGCCCTTGCTCAAGGCATCGGTCAACATCACCCCCGGTCCGCCGGCATGGGTGATAATGGCAAAATTCTTTCCTTTCAGTTCCGGCAAAGTGAAGATACATCCTACCGTAGTCAGCTCTTCACGGGAGTAGCAACGTACGATACCTGCTTTACGGAACAAAGCCTCCACCGCCGAATCGGAACTGGCGATAGCTCCCGTATGCGAGGATGCCGCACGGCTGCCACTCTCACTGCTTCCCGACTTGATAGCCGCAATCTTACATCCTTTTCTTATCAGAGAAGAAGCATGGAACAGCAATCTGTCAGGGTCGCCTATACTTTCTATATAAAGCAGTTTTATCCTGGAATCGTTTTCAGCATCGAAATGCTCGTCCATATATTGCAGCACATCTTCCACTCCAATCTGTTTGGCATTGCCCACAGACCATACGGAATTGAACTGCAAGCCTTTAGTTACCGCGCTCTCCAGAATAAACACCGCAGTGGCCCCGGAACTGGAAATCAAATCAACACCCTGCGGGTTCAAATTGGGAATAGGCTGGCTGAACACGCTATGATGCCACGTATTCATCAGCCCGATACAATTGGGACCTATCAACGAAGCGCCGTACTTATTCACTGTTTCCAGAATACGGTCTTCCAACAACGCCCCTTCATGCGTTTCCTCTCCGAAACCTGCAGAGAGAATGATGAACGCACGTACCTGCTTTTCCGCAGCAAGCAATTCTACCGCATCCGGACAAAAAGATGCCGGTATGGCAAGTATTGCCAAGTCCGTATCCGGAATATCCTTTACATCAGCATACGCTGTAACGCCCTGTACTTCTGCTTCTTTCGGATTGACGGCACGCAGTTCTCCGGCATAACCGCCATTAATCAGATTTCTCAAAATAGCTCCACCGGGTTTATGTACATTGTTGGAAGCTCCCACCACCACAATACTGGCAGGACGCAGCAATTGGTTTGTTATCATAGTCTGTTCATATTAGTAAAGTACGACAATCGCACAAATATACAATTTATATACATAATGACAAGAAGATAACCTTTTAATATTACCGTATCCTTGTTCTTCCAAAGACGAAATATTCCGGACACGAAGTATATAGGGCTCATTTTTGTAGGTTTAAGAGAAAACCGTTATCTTTGCACTGCTTAAAAGTGTTCATAACGAAAAAGAGATACATAGATACAATGGAAAAGAAATTCAAGCGTACCACCGTGACATCGGCGTTGCCCTATGCCAACGGGCCCCGTTCATATCGGACACTTGGCAGGGGTGTATGTACCTGCCGACATCTACGTCCGCTACCTGAGACTGGAAAAAAGAAGACGTAGTCTTTATCGGCGGCTCCGACGAACACGGAGTGCCCATCACCATCCGTGCCAAAAAAGAAGGGATTACACCGCAAGATGTAGTAGACCGCTATCATACGCTTATCAAGAAGTCTTTTGAGGAATTCGGCATTTCGTTTGACGTATACAGCCGTACTACTTCAAAAACGCATCACGATACAGCTTCCGAATTCTTCCGCAAACTGTACGATAAGGGCGAATTCATTGAAAAGACCAGCATGCAATACTACGACGAGGAAGCCAAGACTTTCCTTGCCGACCGCTACATCACCGGTGAGTGTCCGCATTGCCACGCAGAGGGCGCTTACGGCGACCAATGCGAGAAATGCGGTACAAGCCTCAGCCCTACCGACCTGATTAATCCGAAAAGCGCCATCAGCGGCAGCCAGCCCGTAATGCGCGAAACCAAGCACTGGTATCTGCCCCTCGACAAACATGAAGCATGGTTGCGCCAGTGGATATTGGAAGACCATAAAGAATGGCGTCCCAACGTGTACGGCCAATGCAAGAGCTGGCTCGACATGGGCTTGCAGCCGCGTGCCGTGAGCCGCGACCTGGACTGGGGCATTCCCGTTCCGGTAGAAGGCGCCGAAGGTAAGGTGCTTTATGTATGGTTCGATGCTCCCATCGGTTATATCAGCAATACCAAAGAACTGCTGCCCGACTCTTGGGAGAAAATGTGGAAAGACCCTGAAACACGTCTGGTTCACTTCATCGGAAAAGACAACATCGTATTCCACTGCATCGTATTCCCCGCCATGCTGAAGGCGGAAGGCAGCTATATCCTGCCCGACAACGTGCCCAGCAACGAGTTCCTGAATCTGGAAGGTGACAAGATTTCCACTTCACGCAACTGGGCCGTATGGTTGCACGAGTATCTGGAAGACTTCCCCGGCAAGCAGGACGTGCTGCGCTATGTGCTCACTGCCAACGCTCCGGAAACAAAAGACAACGACTTCACTTGGAAAGACTTCCAGGCACGTAACAACAACGAGCTGGTAGCGGTATACGGCAACTTCGTAAACCGTGCCCTGCAACTCACCAAAAAATACTTCGACGGTGTAGTGCCCGCTGCCGGCGAACTGAACGACTACGACCGCGAAACACTGAAAGAGTTTGCCGACGTAAAAGAAGAAGTGGAGAAGCTGCTCGACGTATTCAAATTCCGCGATGCGCAGAAGGAAGCCATGAACCTGGCACGTATCGGTAATAAATATCTGGCAGACACCGAACCCTGGAAGCTTGCCAAGACGGACATGCCGCGTGTAGCCACCATCCTGAATATCTCCCTGCAGCTGGTTGCCAACCTTGCCATCGCTTTCGAACCGTTCCTGCCGTTCAGCAGCGAAAAGCTCCGCAAGATGCTGAACATGGACAGCTTCGACTGGGCAGAGCTCGGCCATACAGACCTGCTCCCCGCCGGACACCAACTGGCAACTCCCGAACTGCTGTTCGAGAAGATTGAGGATGATGTTATCCAGGCACAGGTAGACAAACTGCTCGCCACCAAGAAAGCAAACGAGGCAGCCGGCTACAAAGCCAATCCTGTCAAGCCCGTTATCTCATTCGAGGACTTCGAGAAACTGGATATCCGCGTAGGAACCGTATTGGAATGCGAAGCCGTACCCAAGATGAAGAAGCTGTTGAAGTTCAAGATAGCCGACGGACTGGAAAACCGTACTATCGTCAGCGGTATCGCCCAGCACTACCAACCGGAAGAGCTGGTAGGCAAGCAGGTACTGTTCATCGCCAACCTGGCTCCCCGCCAATTCAAGAACGGACTGGTGAGCGAAGGCATGATACTTTCTGCCGAAAACTATGACGGCTCACTGGCAGTAACCTCACTGTTGCGTGAAGTAAAGCCCGGCAGTGAAGTGAAATAAACCTTATGAGCGAGTCTTCACTGAAACAAAAAATCAATAGGAGCATTGCTCTGGAACTTGCTGGACCGTATGGGCCAGCAAGTTCTGTTGTTTATTGTCGGTATCCTCGTAGCCAATATACTCTCCGTCGAAGACTATGCGCTGGTAGGGATGCTTGCCATTTTCAGCGCCATAGCCAATATCATACAAGATAGCGGATTCAGTGCCGCACTCATTCAGAAGAAAGAGACGACTGCAGAAGAGTTCAGTTCCGTCTTCTGGTTCAATCTGGGAATGAGTATCCTGCTGTATGGAGTGCTGATGGGCTGTTCTCCGCTGATAGCCCGCTTCTTTAACCAGCCCAGGCTGGTGGAACTGTCGGCTGTCATTTTCCTGGCACTTCCCATCAATGCGCTCACTATCATACAAAGCACCATACTGAACAAGCAAATCCGCTTCAAACCATTGACGCAAATAAACCTATACTCTATGACGGTTTCGGGCATAGCTTCGCTTGCCATGGCACTGACCGGCTGTGGAGTATGGACATTGGCCCTGCAACCGGTAATACTGGCAGGAGCGCGCGCCACCCTGCTATGGAGTCGCGAGAACTGGCGTCCGCAACGGACTTTCCGCTTCGCGGTCATACGGTCACTGTTCGGATTCGCTTCAAGCCTGTTATTGGCAAGCCTCATCAATACCTGCTTCCTGAATATCTATTCCGTTATCATCGGCAAACTGTTTCCACAAAAACAATTGGGATATTATACGCAAGGAAACAAAATGTGCGATATGGGTGTCAGCCTGATTTACGGAAGTATACAGAATGCCACCTTTCCCATATTCAGTACCATCCAGAACGAACGGGAAAGGCTGATAAGGGCTTATCGCAAGACCATCCGTTTTACGGCATTCATCACACTCCCCATCATGGCAGGTCTGTTCGTTACGGCAGGTCCCGTTATCCGTTTGCTGCTGAAAGAGGAATGGTGGCCTTCCATTCCTTTCTTCCAACTGCTCTGTCTTGGCGGTTGCTTCACCATACTGACTGCCATCAACAATAATTTCATTAAAGTAAGCGGACGTTCGGACGGCATACTTAAAATAGAATATTACAAGATAGCCTTCACCGTGGCAGTAGTGCTGCTTACCTATCGGGAAGATGTGCTGACGATGGTAGCAGGTCTTGTAGTCACCCGCCTGCTGGTATACATTATCAATATGATTTACACCGCCCATTACACGGGATACCGCTTTTCCATGCAACTTATGGATTTACTGCCATATGCAGGACTCAGCATTCTGATGACCTTATTGCTACTGCCCATTGGCGGATGGATAGAGAACCAGTTGCTACTGCTCGTCACACAAGCGGCAGCCGGCACGGTCATTTATATAGGTACGGCCTATATCACCGGTTCGAAGATACTGAAAGACTCGCTGGAATTAATACGAAAGAAAAAAGGACATGAACAATAATACCGGATTTAAAGTCAGCGTCCTGATGCTCACCTACAATCAGGAACGTTACATCAACGAGGCCATCCGCAGCGTAATGCTGCAAGAGACAAACTTCCCCTTTGAACTGGTCATAGGGAACGATGCCAGTACGGACTGTACGGGAACGATTTGCGCGGACTGGCAAAAAAGTACCCGGAACAAATCGTCCTATTCAACCGGAAGAAAAATCTGGGACTGCAACAGAACTTCATACAAACCTACGCCCAATGTCGGGGACAATATATCGCCATCTGCGAGGGCGATGACTTCTGGACAGACAAACGGAAACTGCAAATCCAGGCAGATTTTCTGGATACGCATCCCGACTATTCCACCTGTTTTCACCGGGTTATCAACTACTACGAAGACCGCGGAACCAAGAGCCTCAGCAATGGCGGGCAGAAGCAGGATACAGACATATCAGACCTTGCACGCAGCAATTACATCTCCAACGTATCCGCTTTGTTCCGCCGGGGCTTGTTCGGCGAACTGCCCGAATGGTTTGCCCGTGTCAGCACCTACGACTATGCCATACATTTGCTGAATGCACAATTCGGGAAGATACATTATATAAGCGTCCGATGGCCGTCTACCGCCAACACGGAAAATGCAATCTGGAGTGAAGCCGGAACAGACCGGAAACTGGACATCGCACTCGTTGTCCGGGAGTTGCTAATGGATTATTTTAAAGAAAGGAGGACTGACGTATACGACAAGTCTCCGACAATCCCGATGCGCAGATATGCC
>ENA-OQES01000862-OQES01000862.1-human-gut-metagenome-genome-assembly--contig:-NODE-862-length-12191-cov-4.324851_pt1 | contig 12191 bp, 15 predicted proteins | sample MGYA00242798_ERZ504641 | MGnify/ENA primary metagenome ERZ504641 (study PRJEB26092, sample SAMD00036327) | human gut metagenome | host: Homo sapiens | study: EMG produced TPA metagenomics assembly of... | reverse complement strand
CTCACACTGCTTGTAATCGTTTCATATGGATTTTGTTGTTTCTCTGCAGATTTAAGGAGTTGTTCATTCTTTTCAATACCAACATAATTTACCAGATTTTTATTTTCTGTAAACTGATCAACTACATATAGATTCTTGATTCCGTCTTCACCTGCAGTAACAGTAACTGTATATTTAATATAATCACCACTTTTATCTCCTTTACTGCACTGCTTGGTTACCGCAACCGTTCCATAATGTTCATTATAATCCATGCCTTAAATTGATTGCGATATCACCTTTTGGTGTCTTGACAGTTGTCTGTCCATTTCCTTCTGTTATTGAGTTCAATTTAAGTTCAGCAGATGCAAAGAAGTTTCCACCAATTGTTTAAAATTTTCATTCAAATCTTTTTAAATATTCATCATTATATGCAACAACTACTTTTCCATTTGTATCCACAGTGATTGTTCCGATCACTTTACTATCTTGTGTCATATTTTTTGTAGTGTCTCTTTAATCTGAAATTCTTTAGGAAGATTATAAACAAATTTTCCATTATGCTCTATTAAAGTTGCTACCGGAATAGATTTAAATACAACTTTGATATTCATGCTCAAATCATCTGGAGTATCTATTATCTGTCCTTTATCAACTTCTACTTCTTTGCCACCCTTTTTATAAGTGAATTTAACAGATGTGATTTGATCAGCATGATTATTTAGCACATACTCCCCTGTCTCCCCAGGCGTTTCTGTTGTTCCCGTTCCACCTGACGGCTCTGGTTCCGCCGGTACTACGGATTCCTCTGATATTACAGGTTCTTCTGACACTTCTGGAGTATTTTTCCCCTCTTCGTTTCCATTCGCATCATTCCCAGAAGCGTCTGGCACAGTTCCTGCATCTTCTCCCGAGTCAGACAAGTCATTATTTATCGACGTACAATCACTTGTATGGACATGCTCTTCCTTACCACAGATCAGTTCTTGACTCTCTGAGTAGCACTCGGCATTATGCGTATGCTCTTCGATATTACACTTTTTTACTTTCCAGTGTGATAGCCGGCAGAATCAGTGCATAAACTGTCCAAAAAACTACAACACAAGAAAGACAGAGCAATACCTTTCTCCATCTTTTTGTTCTGGTCTTATCCTTTTATTAAGTTTTTGAAATACTCTGTTCTCCAATTTCTCTGCATTACTCAGCCTTCTTCCGGTTTCGTATCTGCTGTCTTATTCCTTTTCCGTCCTTCCCTTCGATACCATCTTTTACTTTTTGTTTCCAAGTTTTTATTGCATACTTCCAAATTCTTTCAATGGCCAGATTCGAAATACAATCTTTCCTTCAATCTGATCCTTTTGAAACATCACCAATCGCAGCACTTCTTGAATCTACGGATACGTCTCGGTTATCTCCCATAAGAAACCAACGTGATTCCTCTACCTGATGTGGAAGCTCTACATCACAATTTCCCAGTGCTTTCACATCTAAATAGTCTTCTATCAGTTCTTTTTCCGTCAACCGTCACATTTCCATCCATATCAATATCAACCCACTGTCCCGGACCTGCGATCACACGCTTCACAAGAAGCTTATTTCCTTGCCAGAATGCAACCACCTCTCCGGTTTTTAACTGATTGGTCTTCACCGATACTACAATCTGCCCGGCTTCCAATGTCGGTGACATGGAAGAACCGTAGATCTGCAAAACCGGCATCCACAGGGTTGCCACAAGAACAGAAATTGCCGCAACTACAAGCAGCACTGCGATCGTACCGCGGAGTGTTCTTTGATACACAGCCTGGTGTCTTAGCCTCTTCTGTTCGTTCTCAACTTCTTCTATTGTAGGGATATTAACTGAACGTTCTTTCTTCTTCACTACTCTAATCTCGCCTATTCCTTTTTGGCTTGCTTTGTCAGTTTCGCCAATTCTTTTTCCTTTGCTTTTATCGATTTAAGATAGGTGTCAGCAGCTTCCTGTGCTGCCTGGAATACGCCACTTAACTGCACTGCCGCATCAGCGATCGATCCTGCTTTCTCCATCGTGATCTCTCTGGCCTGAAGCTTTGCCTCTGCCTCATCCAGCCTGGTCTGAAGCTCTATCTCCCGCTTCTTCATCTCATAGATCAGATCGATCAATTCGCTTCTTCTTAGATGCTTCAAATCGTTCTTCATATTTACATCCTCGACTCCTTTGTCCTGATTTACGATTCTTATAGTAAAACGGTTCGTTCAAAACCAAGACATATGTCATTTTATACTAAACAAATTATAGTATGCACACCTGATCTGTCAATTAATTTTGTTCACTTTTTTATACATTCCTTTTTTCATAATTTGTTCATTTTTTTCATCAAAATATATCTTTTCATTTTTTTATTTCAAAAGCAGCTTATATCCTTTGTGTATTTTACTTTTTTCTTTCTTATTTTATATTCTTGTTATTTTTCAACAATATGCCGAACAGCTCTGTTTGCTTGCACTTTTTGTCACTTGATTAGTGCGAAACGTTTCGCTTTCAAGCCAAGAAAAAGCCGCCGGAGACAGTTTTTAAGATTTCTCTCAAAGTTCTGTCTCCGGCGGCTTATCATCAACCGTAATTAATCATTAAAATTCAGCGATCACTGTCTCGCCCTGTACTGCGTCCATACCTGTGTGCAGCTTCATATCCGGATAATCATCTCCGTTTGTAACAACGAGAATACATGTTTTCTCATATCCGTGTGCTTTAATCTTCTCCGGATCAAATGAAAGCAGCTTGTCTCCTGCGTTTACCTTATCTCCTTCTTTTACGAAGTACTCGAATCCGTCACCTTCCATATTCACAGTGTCGATTCCTTCATGGATCAAAATCTCTACTCCGTTCGCAAGTGTAAGTCCAACTGCATGTCTGGAACCTTCCATCAGCACAGATACTGTTGCATCACATGGTGCCACGATCACATTCTCTTCCGGCTCGATTGCAAGTCCATCACCTAATGCTTTAGATGAGAACACCTCGTCTTTTACTTCCTCGATTGGTACTACTTTTCCTGACAGATAAGCCTTTACAACAAATGGCTTATTCTCTTCTGCAGGAGCCTGTTTTTTCTTGAAAAATGGAAACATACCTACTTCTCGCCTCTTTCTTTTAAACATTGTCCATTGGTTTCAATTACGTTCTTATACCAGTCAAATGATTTCTTCTTTGTACGTCTCAGCGTGCCTTTTCCATTATCATCTTTGTCAACATAGATAAAGCCATAACGCTTTTTCATTTCACCGGTTGAAGCACTAACTAAATCAATGCATCCCCATGAAGTATAACCCATAATTTCCACACCGTCAATCTCTACGGCGTCCATCATAGCTAAAATATGTGCTTTTAAATATTCTATACGATAGTCGTCTTCCACATAACCGTTCTCATCCGGCTGATCCACCGCGCCAAGTCCATTTTCTACGATAAAAAGCGGCTTCTGATATCTGTCATACAGTGCATTCATTGTAATACGAAGTCCCAGCGGATCGATCTGCCATCCCCATTCACTTGCTTTCAGATGTGGATTCTTTACTGTAGCAAATACATTTCCATCTGTTGTATCAACGCTTGCATCCGCACTTGCGCATCTGGAAGAGTAGTAAGAAAATGAAACAAAATCAACTGTGTTTTCTTTCAGGAGTTTTTCATCTTCTTCTGTAATATCGAGCTGGATACCTTCTCTTTCGAAGAATTTCTTTGCATAAGCCGGATATTCACCTCTTGCCTGTACATCGATGAAGAAGTAGTTTTCACGATCTTTTCCCATCGCTTTCCATACATCTTCCGGCGCACAGGAGTATGGATATGTCTGGCCTGCTGCCAGCATACATCCGACCTTATTCTCCGGATCGATCTCATGAGCGATTCTTGTTGCTTCTGCAGACGCTACCAGTTCATGATGTGCTGCAAGATATTTCGCCTGTGTCTCATTTTCTCCTTCTTTAAAGACAAGTCCCGCCCCCATAAATGGAAGGTGAAGAATCATGTTGATCTCATTAAATGTCAGCCAGTATTTTACAAGTCCTTTGTATCTTGTAAAGAGTACTGTTACAAGTTTCTTATAGAACTCAATCAGTTTTCGGTTCTTCCAGCCTCCGTACTCTTTGGTCAGATGAATCGGGCAATCAAAATGTGTAATTGTAACAAGCGGCTCAATTCCGTATTTGTGGCATTCTTTAAATACATTTTCATAGAATTGAAGTCCTGCTTCGTTTGGTTCTGCATCATCACCGTTTGGAAAGATTCTTGACCAGGCAATCGACAGCCGAAATGTCTTGAAGCCCATTTCACCAAGAAGCGCGATATCTTCTTTGTAATGATGATAGAAATCGATTCCTTCCATTGCCGGATAGACATGCTCTGTATCTGGCTCTAACGTCTCTCCATGTCCAAGCATTACCTTGAATCGGTCTTTTCCTGCCGGACATATATCGACATTGGCCAGCCCTCTTCCATCCACATTATATGCACCCTCACACTGATTTGCTGCTGTTGCGCCTCCCCACAAAAATTTTCCGGTAAACTCATCTTACTGCCTCCTGCTGAATTTTTCTGATTTATTTTCCCATGTAAAAATGCACCATTCCTTCAACGCCAAACGGTTCAATTGGCAGATAATGGCTGATTGCATCTCTCATCTGTGTACCTAGTGTATTTGTTACCTCAATTGCCAGCCGGTTCTCACCCTCTTTAAGAAGTCCTGTCAACTCAAAGCGATATGGCTTGCAGATACGAACACCTGCGGATTTTCCATTTACAAACACTTCCGCTGTCTCATAGGCATTGCCCAGATCAAGCCAAATACTTCTTTCTATATCCTTCTTTTCCAGTTGGATTGTTCCTTCATAGCGCACGGTTCCGGATTTATTTTCAAATCCTGTAATACTGCTGATCAGATCTAGCTTTTCTGTTGGAACTGTTTCTATGAATTCTGGATAGGAGCAGCTGTCTGCAAATGTTACTTTCCATTTTTCCGGGAGCAGATTGGTTCTGTCTTCCATTTCATCATCTGTACCAAATAATTTCTTGCCACTTTCTCTATCAAATTCTTCAGTGAAAACGGCCTCCAATTCTTCTGCGATCGACTTCACCTGATTTTCTTCTCCCTGAAGAAATACCACTGATTCATATGGCTGCAGAACAAGCTTTGCTGTCTGTGATACTTCTGTCAAAGTATTGGCAAATGCATCGTAACGGTAGACTGCATTTCCGTCTGAAATTGTCAGTTCTGTGTCGATTGTATTTCCGATATTTTCATTAAATAACATAAGACAATACACATTATTTTTCATATATTCTCCGACTGCAAGCTCCGGATACGCATTAGTAAATTTTACTGCCTGATATTGTCCCAATTCTTTCTGCACATCAAAGTTATAAATCTCTTTTTCAAGATAGATCACACGAACTCCCGACTGCTCTAATTGACTAAGAAGCTCTTTTCCCTGCTGTGGCAGGAAAGTGCTATAAGGAACAACCAGCACCTCGAAATTCTGTCCATTGATAATGTACTGTTTCTCCTGCAGTTCTGCGCCTGCAAGGTAATCCAGTGAAATGATATCAAAGCTGATCTGATGTTCCGTCAGTGCTCTTGCCGGTTTCTCGATTAGCATATACTCTCCGCCCCATTCCTGCTCAGCAGGATAGAGCACTCCGACCTTCGCCGGGTGTGTGCCATCCCGGAACAATTCCATCAGACGATTCACATAATTACTAAATGTTGAGAAATACCGAAACTGCGGATTCATTCCATGCGCATAGAAATGCGGTGGGCAGTCGAAGTCCGGGAATTTCTTTGGATCAAAAGCATGTGGAACAATGTGATTGATTCCACGGACGATCAGGTGATCTGCGATCCATTTCATCATCTTCAGTCCTTCATTCCATCCGTAAGCTCCGAAGGCTTCACACATAGAATTCCCGTTCTTGAGTGGATCTAAATGTGCTGCAGATGAAGCCAGTTTTGCGAGTGCATAGTGGTAAAATTCTCCATTGCTTCCACCGGTATTGAATGCGTCATGATGATAATTCATCCCCGGAACGATCTGACCTCCGATCACATCGATTCCTGCGTAGTCCATCGTCTCCTGTCCGCGGAAATAATGTCCCGTTCCGTAACCGAGTCTTGCATGTGCACCGTTGTCTTCAATTGTATGTCCAAGATACATCACACCATGTGCATGGCACCAGTCTGAAAGAACATTTGTAAAATTATCACGATACAGCTTTGTGATCAGATTCATGTAGCGGTAACGGATTTCTGCTTCAGCACCGTTTGCATTTACCCATAAAAGCGGCAGATATTTTGCATCAAATTCCAGCTCTTTTTCAAGGCCTTCTCTCCATGGAAGAACCATATCAGATCCGATTCGTGCTTCCGTTCCTTTTTATTTCCAAATCTCGGTTCATCTGAGAAGAAACCTTCAATCAACGTTCCAAAATCATCTTTATAATGTGCATAGTGAGGTTCATAAACCTCATCAATGAGAATTTGCGTTGCTTCTTTTACAAGTGGATTAAGGTAATCTTTTGTCGCCTCTTCACCACCTTTTCTGGTTAGATACAGAATAAAAATACTCCACGCACCGTCTTTAACATTCAATGTCAGAAGGTGTTTTTCCATGTCCATGCAATCCGTAATATCCGTCAGTGTCTCTGCATCGACTGGATCTCCCTGCTCTGTATAACGGCTGCTTCGTTTTGCCATGTAGACTTTCAAGATTTTCTGTTCCGGATCCGGCTTGTCCCACGGTCTTCCTTTTAAAAGCTTTAAATCAATGCGCATCTGTCGCATCGGTCCTTGCACATCATAGCGACGCATATCCAGATATTTCTTCAGATACTGTGGATAGCATTCTTTTACTTTTCCATTCGCATATCCTGTTGGAAAATGGGAATCATCGAGAATCCAGACCTTCATCTCATTTTCTTTTGCTTTCGCAAGAATCAGATCCAGATCACTCCACCACTGATCTCCAACGAAGTCCGGATGTGGGCGTGCCTCAATGCACACCCCTTTCATCCCACTCTCTGCTATCTTGTCCATATATTCACTCAATACCACATGGTCTTCTCCATGCTGCCAAAAAATGGATATAATCCGTTCTTCATCCTTCGTCTACCTCATATCATTACTATCTACAATTAATTTTTCTTTTCTTCCTTTTTCCTGTACAATATATGCCAGTACCGCTGAAACTCCAAAAGCGAGTACTGCACATGCGATAAATCCATAGAAGCTGACGTCCAGTCCAGCTGGATTAATCATTCCAGGAATACGGAAAAGTCCGTCTCCTGCAAGTGCATATAATTTTGCTCCGAGTCCTCCAAGAATTGCTCCGGAGATTCCTCCGCCTACCCATGCACAGGCAAATAACTTCATATTTGGCACAGCGATAGAATAGATTGCCGGCTCTGTTACTCCACAGAGTGCGGATGCAAGACTACCGAATCCGGCGCTACGTTTATCCGGATCTTTTGCTCTAAGTGAATATCCAAGTGCTACTCCGGCAAGTGCCCATACTGTCAATCCGAGAATCGCGTTGATTGGATCGCTTCCAAGTGTAAACAGGTTATTCATCAATACCGGGATGAATGCTGCATGCAAACCAAGGAGAACAACTAACTGCCAGAATGCTCCAAAAAGCAAGCCTCCAAGGATTGGACTGAAATTAAAGATTCCACAAACTACAGTTGAAAGTCCGTTAGAAACATACTGCATAACCGGTCCGATCACTAAATAAGAAAGCGGAACTGTCAATGCAAGCACAATCGTAGGAACCATCATTAACTGAATCATCTCTGGAAGCACCTTCTTTGCCAGCTTTTCCACCTTGCTTGCGAAGAAAGATGCCAGAATGATTGGGAATAATGTGTTCGCATAAGTTGTTGTAGATACCGGAATATGGAGGAATGTGATTCCACCTTCTGCTGCAATCGCTGCCACCAGATTCGGATATACAAGCGCCGCTCCGATTGCAGCCGTCGTATACGGATTACAATCAAAAATCTTTCCGCATGAAAATCCTACGATAATCGGCATAAAGTACATAATTGCATCAGATGCTGCATAGAGTACAAGGTATGTTCCATCTGTGTTTGTGAGGATACCCATTGTTGTAAGAATGACAAGGATTCCTTTCAAGATTCCTCCTGCGATCATTGGACCTATCATTGGCATGATACATCCGGAGATCACCTTAAAGAAACGGTTCCAAAGACTGTCTTTTTTCATCACCTGGTAATCTTCTTTATTTACCGCCTTACTGTTCCCTGTGATTCCGGCTTCTGTCTTTACAAACTTAACTACTTCACTTACATGAGTACCAATGATCACCTGGTACTGACCACCCTGATTCATAACGCCTTTGACACCCTTAATCTTGCTAACCTCATCCTTATTTGGAATTGTATCATCCTTCAAAACAAAACGTAAACGTGTCATACAATTTGATACACTAACAATATTTTCTTTCCCTCCAACAGCAGCTACTACTTCCTTTGCCAGCTGTCCATAATCTTCTTTTGCCATGATGTACGTTCCTCCCATTCATCACTCACACTTAATATCTAATAGTTTCTCGAAATGCATTTCTTTATTGTCTATATTATAGCCAACCACATATTAGAAAAAAATATCAGATTCCTCACTTTTCATTGACCATTTCCACACAATCTGCTACACTTCATGCAAAGGAGGTACCTGCCTTATGAATCTGAAAGCACTACATCATTATCTTACCACGTTATCCCCAAGTGAGGAGAAATATCGCAATGGATATGTCTATGATGGCTGGAAAGATATGCCAAGAAAACAATGTAATGGCGTAGAATACACTATATTGAACTTAGATGTTGCTTATTCCCCACTTGACAACAAGCCGGCCGATCACTCTCCCGGACTTAATGCAGAACTCTCGGAAATATCAATCAAGAAGAATTCCCGCTTCAGTGCAGTTCCAGAACATATCCATACCCACATTGAGATTAACTATGTCTATTCCGGAAGCTGTCCTCAGGTTATTGACGGACACCCGATCACTCTGCAAAAGAACCAGGTTCTCCTGATTGACACAAACTGCCCGCACTCAATTGCTCCACTTGGAGAGAATGATATCATGATCAGCATTATCCCCAAGACGGACTTCCTACGTGAGCATATGTTTAATCAGTTTTCTAATGACAGTATACTCTCCCGCTTTTTTATTAATGCGATCAACGAAAAGACTGACCATGACCACTACCTGCTTTTCCACTCAGAAAACGACCGTAGAATTCCGATGTTCTTTAATGAACTGTTCTGTGAGTGCTTTGATCCATCCATTAATTCTACGGATATTATCATGCATCTTTTCTACACGATCATGGCGGAATTGATCAATGTCTATGAGGACGATTTGACAAAGGGAGGCTCTTACTCACATAACAATATTGTGATTCCTATGCTGCGTTATATAGAACGGAATTTCAGAACATGTACGCAGGAATCCGTCGCTGACTTTTTCCATATCAGTCCAAACTATGTCACGCGTCTTCTCAAGAAATATACCGGTATGACTTATATTCAATTGATCCAGGCACAGAAACTGCAGACTGCCGCCAACCTGCTGAGACAGACAGCACTTCCAGTAACCGAAATTGCCCAGCGAGCCGGATATGAAAATGTCACCTTCTTCTATAAGAAATTTCAGGAGAAGTACCACTGCCAGCCGGGGGAATATAGGGGATAGGTGAAAAACTTACACCCTTTATTTTACCTCTTCCTAAGTTCAAAAAATGAAGAGGCAATATTCCTGTATTTCTTGACAAACTCGAATATTGACTCTTCTTTGTTATTATTTATTTGATTTTTGCAGCTCCGCTAATTGCTTTCGCAGATACTCAACTTCTGCTTCTGCTGTCTCTGCACGCTCTTTCTGTTTAGCTACATCTATTTCTAACTTCTCTTTCCTTGCTTTTAATTTCGCTTCATCTGCTTTCAGTTTTTCTCCGTCGGCTTTCAGTTTCTCTTTTCTTACTTTCAACTTCTCTTCATCGGCTTTCAGCTTTTCTTCGTCCGCTTTCAGTTTTTCTTCGTCGGCCTTCAGCTTCTCCTGTTTAGCTTCCATCTGTCTACCTACTTCATCTAACGCTTCCATCCTTTTTGCATGTTCTTCCGTCATTTTAGTGTATTCTTCTATCATCTCATCAACCATCAATTTTACTGTGTTTCGATCTAAAATCTCAAGTTCTTTTGAAAACATACTCATCATCCTCTCCATATTCAGGCAGATGGTATAGACTTCCTCGTATATCTTTTTGAAATTCCGGATTGCAATTTAACAGATTGATAATCATGTCTGGATCGTCCTGACTTAGAAATACGAGCCACTCTTCCAGTCTGCTCTCTATCTTTCTGCCTTCATTATGAATGGTGTTATTAAAATGTCAAGGCAAATGAACGTATATTCCTGTAACAAATCCATCTCCACACCAGTATCACTTTTTTGTTCAAAGCGATGGATGTATTGTTCTTTTGAAAACTTAGTAAAAGCTGTATTGCTTTTCTCAAACAGAACTATTGTATACACCTTTTTTTAATTTCTTTATAAGTAAATGATTTTCCTAATTCTAATCGAACTCTTTTATACTGCCTGAGCAACAGATCCGAAGAGTAGCAGGCACTTCTCTGTCCCGAAAACAAGTATCCTACCTTCTGAACTTCTACATTTGCAATACTGCCATCCTCAAACTGAACAACAATATCCATAATAAGAAGTGAACTTTCCGCTGCTATTTTTGCTGATTCATTTGGCAGAACTTTTAAAATCTTAATTTTCTTTCCAAGTATTTCCGACAGGAAATCATTTAACCGTTCTGGTCTTGTATCAGGATTCATAATTGCCTTAAAGTAAGTATCATACAGTAATTTCACTCCTTTTACACCTGTACAGATGTCAAGGTATTCTTTCTGATATTTTCTTCCCATCCGCAAAATGTTTCCCATAGCTGCTTATTTTTCCGTAGTTCTTTCAGCACCTCACCTTCCGTGCGAATCATCGGAAAATATTGTTGTAATTTGTTTTTCATCTTCACATCATCTCTCTTTCGTATTCTTCTAACGATCCACTATCCTTACAGACTTCCCCATAAGTCTGAAAAACAGCCTCTGTTATCATTGTTACTACTAAAGCGATGTCATAAACAAAGTAAAATCTGCTCCAACTTGTCGCCATCTAAATTCATATCCTATTGGCAACAATATCTCTCGCCCCTTAACAGGAGTAGTTCTAGAATACGTGATGTGATATCAAATTGCAATGTGTTTATTGTTCATAACTCAATTTTTTTGTTTATAAAATGTGGATAACTTTTTACAATCCCGTCAGATTCACCTTATAGATACTTTTTTCCGTGTTTTCCGCCTGTTCTTGTAACATTTTTCCGCACTTTTTCACCATGTTTTGTAACATTATTCTCGCGTCCCGATCAGAATTTTCTTTCCTTCAAATGCAAATCCGTAATGTCGAATCTCTTCTTTTTTGAATCCACGTGCAAAAAGTGTCTATATCAGAACCTTTTATCGTTTCTTGATATAGACACTTTTTTTCAATAGTCATTCTATTAACTAATTGATATTTTCGCCGTTTGTTGAAATAACTTCTTTATACCACTCGAAAGAATCTTTCTTTCTTCTGGACAAGTCTCCTGTTCCATCGTTATGTTTATCCACATAGATGAATCCATATCTCTTATCCATCTCACCGCTTCCTGCACTGACAAGGTCGATGCATCCCCATGGTGTATAACCCATCAGATCTACACCATCTTCCTCTACCGCCTTTTTACATTTCTGAAATGTGGTGTTGCAGATATTCTACACGGTATGGATCGTGGATGCTTCCATCCTCTTCTAAAGTATCATATGCTCCAAATCCATTTTCTACAATAAACAATGGTACTTTGTAGCGATCTGTAAACCAGTTCAATGAATAGCGCAGTCCAATCGGATCAATCTGCCATCCCCAATTCACTCGCCTTTACATACTGGTTCTTTACACGATCCTTTTCTCCACGGTAATCATATTCCGGATTGTCTGGTTCTGCTTTTGTACAGAAATGACATATAATAACTGAAACCAATGTAATCGACACAGCCCTGTTTTAAACACTGCAAGATCTTCTTCTGTTACGTCAATCTTAAGGTCTTTTC
>ENA-OQES01000861-OQES01000861.1-human-gut-metagenome-genome-assembly--contig:-NODE-861-length-12193-cov-4.623570_pt1 | contig 12193 bp, 18 predicted proteins | sample MGYA00242798_ERZ504641 | MGnify/ENA primary metagenome ERZ504641 (study PRJEB26092, sample SAMD00036327) | human gut metagenome | host: Homo sapiens | study: EMG produced TPA metagenomics assembly of... | reverse complement strand
TTTAGTTTTTTATCATATACTCAAAATCTACAGTTGGCCAACTACAAAAATTAAAATTTAATATTCTTCCTTAATATTACGGATCACTGTCATTTCCTGATTTGTAATATGTTTCTTCATGATCTTGCGTGCTTCTTCTTTCTTACCTGCTCTGATCGCATTCACAAGCTCTTTATGCTCATTCAACAATACAATATGGTAATCTGTATCTTTTACATATTCCAGACGATAACGGTAAAACTGTTCTCTTAAGTTTCCAATGATCTGAATCAGCCGTGGATTCCCTGTTGCATCGAAGATGATGTCATGAAATTCCATATCGCTGTCTGCGATAGCTGCATTGTCTCCAGATTCGATTGCTGATTCGAATTCTACTAATGCCTGATCTAACTTCTCCTGTCCTTCTTCATCCATACGTTCCGCTGCAAGTTCTGCTGCTAATTCTTCTAATGAACAACGTACTTCTAAGACATCTCTTAAATCCTTTTTCTGTGATCCTTGCAACTTCTGCTCCCTTTCTTGGGATCATAACTACAAGTCCTTCCAGTTCCAGTTTACGGATTGCCTCACGGACAGGTGTTCTGCTGACTCCTAATCGATTCGCAAGTGCGATCTCCATCAGACGTTCTCCTGGTGCAAATTCTCCTGTGATGATCGCCTGTCTTAATGTATTAAATACCACATCTCTCAGTGGCAGATATTCATTCATGTTCACCTTTAATTTATCGCTCATAGTTTCTTCTCCTCCTGCTTTCTCCAATGTATCTTCCATACTGCTTTCTTATTTGTGAAAATACATTATTGTATCGGTCTTACTACGTATGCCTGTTTGATGTCCTCAATACTTCGTAATGATTCCATTGCATTGTCTGCTGTTTTCTTATCCTCAAAGACCGCGAAGATCGTTGGTCCGCTTCCACTCATTAAAGCTCCCTTTGCTCCTTGATCCATCAGATGTTTCTTAACTTTCTCAATGATCGGATATTCCTTGATCGTGACTGTCTCCAGTACATTCTCCAGACGATCACAGATTCCTGTAAGATCTTTCTCTTTCAAGCACTCCAGCATTCCATCGATATCTGGATGCTTCGAAAGTGCTGGAAGATCAAGGTTCTTATATACAAATGCTGTTGATACACTGATCCCTGGATTTTGCGATCAGAATATAGCAATCTGGCATCGCATCAACCCTTGAAAGTTTCTCTCCGATTCCTTCTGATAGTGCTGTACCACCCCAGATACAGTATGGAACATCTGCTCCAAGCGTTACTCCTATCTCACATAATTCATCGATCGATAATCCTAGATCAAACAGCTGATTCATTCCTTTTAATGCTGCTGCGCAATTAGAACTTCCGCCAGCCATACCTGCTGCTACCGGAATCCGTTTGCTGAGATTGATCTCAACTCCATCTTTAATATGATACTTATCCTTTATGAGTTTTACAGCCTTATAAACGAGATTACGTTCATCGGTTGGCAGAAACGAAAGATTACAGGTCATCTCAATCTTGTCATCTTTCCTTTTCTTCATTGTAAGCACATCATAAAGTCCAACCGTCTGCATGATCATACGCACTTCATGGTATCCATCTTCGCGTCTTCTTAAAACATCCAGACCAAGGTTGATTTTTCCATATGATTTTAGAACAATACTATGATCCATATGCACTCCTTTATCTTATGTGAAATAATTTCTATCTCACACCTTGTATACAGAATATTATAGTATTGTTCTGAAAAAAATGCAATCCTTATTTGCTAAAATATTTTCATTTCTTTTACGATCAAAAGCTTATCTCCTGGTTTGATATCGGAAATATCCTCATTTTGTTCCCGAATGCTCTCAACCGTTGTAAAATACGCCTTGGCAATAGACCATAGAGTGTCTCCTTCTTTGACGATATACCCAACGATCCCTGGGATCTCACGTATTTTGTCATAGTCTATCGGTCCTTGCTTCATATCCGTCATAATCCGCTGTCTGACTCTGTGAAAAGCGATAAAATCAAATAAAACAGAAGCTCTGATCTCTATCTCTTCTCCTTCTGTTGGAATCGCTGTCATCTGATCTACCCGCACATCCAGCTGATAGTCCTCATTTCCAGTCAGATTCTTCGTCTCAACAAAAAATGTAAACGGCTCCATATAAGAACTGCTCATCACTGGTGTCATATCTTCTGTGGACAGATACAAGACATCTGCCATCCACACACCTTCTACAGATAATCCTTGTGCTGTCATTTCCACATCGTCTACGGTTGCACTTCCTTTAACGGATAACACTTGCAACAGCTTTCCTGACTCTTGTTCCAGCCGAAAGCGTTTGTCTGCTTTCATCACCGCTTGGTTCTTTCCTACCAGTGTCTCAAAATCGAACATATGATATTCTGGAATTAGCGTTTCTTCCATACTATACCCGTCATCAATATACGAAATCTTATGATCTTCATAGATTTTAATATCACAGTCGATCGTAACATCCAAAGAAATAATTCTTTCTTCTCCATCCTCATCAGGTCTTATCTCTAACTGCTGTCCTCCGAGTGTCATCCCGATCCGTCCGATCATTCCTGGCATACATTCATAACATTCCAACTGCGTATCTACCGGAATCTCCCATCTCGCATACTGTACCGGCATCTGGGCATCTTCTCCAAGATATAATACAAATATATGCATTGCACCCTGAATCTCGATCATGTGCTCTCCAAATTTTTGCCTGCAGATTTTCCATATCTACCTGTGTCCATAAAATCTGATAAATGTTCGCCTTATTTGCAGGAAGTACCAATTCTTCTTTTAATCTCGCGATATCCTTTTTATTTACGATCAGATCTGTGATCTGTACATCTTTCTTTAACACGGATACATTTTCTTCATGAATTTCAATGATCCCTTTTTCTTTCATTTCTTCCGTGATCTGAAAGGAAAACGTCAATAATACACGAATGCTTATTTTCCTTGAATTGATCAAAATCGTATTGATGTCATCGATCGTATATTTTACTTTTACATAATCCGATGGGAGCACTCCTTCTATATGTACATATTCCTCAAACGGAAGTGAATATTCCAGCGATTCAAGGTATGCTGACGTATCATTTGTACCATATAGCCCCTGAAATACAAATTCCCCCTTGATCCTTACCCGATCAACCATCATTTCCGTTTCCTGTATCTTTACGATCCCTCTGGTCTGGATCATCTTTTCTACATCTGGTTTTGTATCTGCAACATTGCAGTCCTGATCGATCGTGATCTGCATCTGTTTCTTCGCTTTCGCCACGATCCCATAAAATTCTTTCTTATCAAAATCCATAAAAAAATTTCCTCCCTGTCTGTATATACAAATATATTCAGACAAGAAGGATTCTATGCATCACCCGTTAGTTTTCTAATAGCATCATACGGACATCTCGTGTGATCACGTCCTGGTAGCTGAAACTTACAGTTTTATTCTGGTCATTACCATCTGTATTCTCTAACTCTACCAAAAAGATATTAGGGTATGTCTGTGTGATGACTCCCTTAGCTGTCACAAATTTATGTCGCCCTCTGTTTGCACTAATCTTGATTTTGCTGCCAATCTGATTCTTGATGGACTGGCGTACTCTGTTAAGATCTAATTGTGTCATAAATTCACCTCTTCCATATACAGAATATTCTGGAAATTCTATATAATGATTTTAATATTATAACATTTTGCCCAGTTTTTGTCAAATTCATGCATACAATATCCAGTTTTATCACTATTATTACCAAACAAGAAAACTGTACGCCTCATCGGTGTACAGTTTTCTTGACATATTATATGGAGTTTTGTAAATTATATGGATTTTACTTTTTATATGGAGGTGTTTTAACTATTATAGACATCTTTGTCTAATTCATTTTCTTTATAGCTGACAATCACAGTCGTTGCCGCATCACCAACAACGTTCAATGTAATTACAGCCATACCCGGCAGATAACTGATCGCAAGTACTAATGCATATGCTACCATACAGAGATCAGAACTTAATCCTAATCCTGACATGATAACAAAGATCAATGTTGTTCCAGCTACCGGGATCGCAGGTGTTCCCATCGCTACACAAATAGACAGGAATGCTGCTGTGATCAGCTGAGTTGGTGTGATATTGATCCCAGCTGCTGTTGCGATAAATGTGATCGCAACCATATGCATGGCAGTTGTTCCGTTCATATTAATGGTCATTCCCATTGGAAGTACGAAACTACTAATCTCCTTGCTGCATCCAAGTTCTTCCATGCATGTTTTTCTGTTTAAAGGAAGTGTTGCTGCAGATGACTGAGTCGCTGCTGCGAACATTCCAACTTTAAAAATCTTCTTTGCAAACTTGAATGGATTTAAGCCAGTTAAGAGGAAGATACCGATTGGATAAATCGTTACAACCAATGCTAAACTGATAAAGATCGTTGCGATCATAAATGTTAACGTTGGTCTGATATATTCTGTTCCATAAGTTGCAAATGTTCTGGCTAACATACAGAAGATCGCAATCGGACTGACCTTGTTGATCAAAAAGTCCATATATACCTGTACGATATCATTGAGATTCTGTAATAAGCTCTTAATGGTTGCTGCTTTGTCTCCCAGAGCATTCATTGAAAGCCCTAAGATCACAGCTACTACAACAACTGCCAGAATGCTGTTGTTTGAACCAAGTACTTCCACAACATTCGATGGCACCGCATTGATCACTGTTGTCAATGGATTATATGCCTCTAGTGTTGCTACATTAGAAGTCGTTGTTTCTGGAAGATTCACAGAGAACCATCCCATGGATTTGATAAAGTATGCAAACAATCCAGCTAATGTTGCACCGCATACATAAAATCCTACGAATGTTCCAATTGTCTTTCCTGCGATCTTTCCAAGTCTCTTTGGATCTGCCATGCTGCATAATGCAAGGCTTAATGATGATAAAACAAGTGGTACGATTGCCAGCTGCAGACCTCTCATAAATAACTGCTGTATGATATAGAATAAGCCAAGAGAATAAAATCCCTTTTCCTGTGTGATGTCCTGAAAGAAGATCCGATTGATCAGTTTCCACGTACCTTCATTACCGCCTGCTGTTAGTGATTCACGCAGCCACAAGCAAACAACTCCTAATAGAATTCCTGTTGCCATCGCGATCATGATCTTCTTCATGATAGACATGCTTTCTTTCCGTTTTGCGTCCATTGTGCACCTCCGTTTTACCATGTGGTGCGATTGAAACGGTAGCATCACAGACTATCATATCTTCTTAATAAATCAACGTGATTCCTTTTTCTTTACAAAATTCAACCCATTGATCTGACGGTCTTTCATCGGTTACCAGATAGGTTACCTTATCCCAGTCTAAAAATTGTACAAATGCCGTTCTCTCAAATTTTGTATGATCTGCAAGAAGAGCTACTTCTAGTGCCTGTTTTACCATCTCTGTCTTGACATCTGCTTCTCGTTCGCTGGAGTCCATGATACCTTTGTCCATATCAAGTCCTTTACAGCTGAGCAGTGCAAGATCCACATGATACCTTCTAATATTTTCTTTTGCTAAGTTCCCTTGCAGAGAGAGGGAGTCCTCATTGAACACGCCACCTGTTGAAAGAATATGAATCTCTGATCCTGTCATCTCACGGAAAATCTCTGTTGATGAACTCAGTACGGTAATATTACGGTTTGCCTTCAGTAAACGAATGGCTTCCATGACAGTCGTACTGGCATCTGCTGCTATCGTTCTCTTCTGATCTAATACTTCCTTAAAGAGTTGCGCGATCTTAGCTTTTTCCTTTTGATTGACGATGTTCGCTTATGAAAAAATGGATATGTTCCTTCTGACTTGCACTGTTCAATACAGCACCACCAAATGTTCTCGTCAAAAAACCTTCCTTTTCCAGCTTTTCAAGATCTCTTCGGATCGTCTCTTCCGTTACCTTGTAGATCTTACTTAGTTCGGATACTGTGACTTTCTTTTCATTCTTAACTTGTTCTCTTATATGTTCTAAACGGTTCTTCACGGGACAGCCCCCCCTTGTAAATTTTTTAATATAGTATATATTCTTATTTGTCACATACTTCTTAAATGTTCTGTGACTTTCTTTTATTCTATCATTGATTTTGTGGAATTCAAAGACTTTTTCCATGTTTCCAACATTTCAATTTTTCTCTCACAAGGGATCTCTTTCTGATTTTATTTATCGATTGCTTCTGCTGATTCTCTCATGAATGCTACATCTTCAGGATCTAATTCTAATTCTGCAGATTTTACATTTTCTCTGATTTCGTCTACTGTTGTAGATCCACTTAATAAGTTTAAGAAATCACCCTGTGCAAGAATCCATCCAAGTGCTAAGTTAGCAATTGTGCAGTCATATTTTTCACATAATGGTTTCCAAGATTCCATCATATCCATTGCATTCTGCATGTTTTCTGGCTGGAACCATTTCTTAGGAATCTGAGCTCCTACTGGTTTGTAGTCTCTTGGGAATGTTCCAGATAATAATCCCATTTCAAGTGGAGAATAGCACTGAATTGTGATGCCATTTTCACGAGCACATGGAATAATTTCATCTTCGATTCCACGATCTAAGATAGAATATTTGCACTGGATGATATCAAGATCACCATATTTGATGTATTCCTGGATATGGTTGATGTCTACGTTAGCAGCACCGATTGCTTTGATTTTTCCCCTGTGCTTTTAAGTCATTTAAAACGTCCATTGTTTTCTGGATAGGAACGAAATATTCTGTTCCTGGTGTAGCTTGCCAATGTGTCATATATACATCAACATAGTCTGTTCCAAGACGTTCTAAGGAAGCTTCGATCTCTTTTTTCCACAGATTCACTGTTTAAGTTCTTGTATAACTGAATTCCGTTAACTTTGTTGAACAGGTCACCTTTCATTTCCTGATCCCATGTTACACCACATTTTGTGATGATCTTAACATCTTCACGGTTCATTCCTTCTAAGGCTTTACCAAGAATCTTTTCACTGTTACCAAAGTTGTATCCTGGAGCTGTATCGATTAAGTTAACACCAGCTTTTGGAGCTTCTCTGATCGTATCTACCACTGTCTGAAGATCGTGGTCTCCACCCCAGGCAGATCCACCACCGATTGACCATGTTCCAAGACCGATTCTTGAAACGTCCATTCCTGTTTTTCCTAATTTCATTGTTTTCATTTTAAATTTTCCTTTCAGATCTAACAACCAATTAACCAAATTCTATTTGTAGTCTTCTTTATACTTCTTGAGCATATCTTCTACCATCTGACGATTCTGTACTCCTGATGTTGCTCCTGGATGCTGTACTGCGATCGCCGCTGTACAGTTTGCATATTCACCACATTCTTTGATATCTTTTCCCTGAAGCAGGGCTGCGATGAATCCAGATGCGAAGTTATCTCCTGCACCGATCGTATCAACTGCTGTAATTCCTTTACATGCTGGCACGATCATAACACCATCTTTGTTGCGAATGTAGCATCCACGAGTACCGATCTTCATAACTACGTTTTTGATTCCGTAAGAGAACAGTTTATCTGCCACCTTTGCTTCATCTTTTTCACCTGTCATCAGACAAGCTTCATCGTAGTTAGGGAAGAAGTAATCTACATACTGTAATGCACCAGCGATATCATCTAATGTCTCTCCTAATCGAGGCATAATCATATCAGCTGTAATTGTCATTCCTTGTTCTTTTGCGAATGAGAAGATCTTTTCCAATGTTTTTCCATCCAGTAAAGGACAGTTAAAAATACTTGCTAAAGATAAGATTTTTGCTTCTTTGATCTTGTCGAAGTTTACATGCTCGATATTCTCTTTCCAAAGACTTCCGTTACGGTTTGTGATAAATGTTCTTTCTCCATCCTCTGTTACAAGTCCGATATTAATGGATGTATTTAAGTTTGGATCAATTGTCACACCTTCTGTATCGATATTGTCTTCATCGCAAGAACGTAAAATGAATGCTCCTGCTGCATCATCACCGATCGCTGCCATCAACCCTGTCTTGAATCCAAGACGGCTGATGATCGTTGACTCATTCATAGCGTCTCCACCGACAGCCATCGCGATGTTATCAACCGGATATGATTCTATATCAAAAATCTTCTCTTGATACTGGGCGCAGCGGGATATCTACTACCGCTGCTCCCAGACACAATACGTCTAACTTTTTCTCCACTTTATTCATCAGCCCTTCCGTCATCACCAAATAATTTGATCTTGTACATAGCACGTTCTTTTACTGCCTGGCGAACTGCACGTTCTACAGCTAAGAAAGGTTCGTCTTTATGTTCGTTGATAGCTTCCATAGCAGCCTGGCAAAGTTCTGTATGAATGTTGATCTTAGCGATTCCACACTGGATTGCTTTTTTGATATCTTCATCACCGATACCAGAAGCTCCATGAAGTACAAGTGGTACACTAACTTCTTTGTTAACTGCTTCGATAATATCAAATCTGATCTTTGGTTCAGCAGAGTAAACACCATGTACGTTTCCTACTGCTACTGCTAAAGAATCACATCCTGTTCTTTCTACGAAATCTTTTGCCTGAGAAGGATCTGTGTATGCATATTCAGCTAATGCTTCTTCATATACTGTTTCATTTCCTACATGTCCTAATTCAGCTTCTACTGGAATGTTGTATGCATGGAAGTAATCTACACATCTCTTGATCTCTGCAACGTTTTCTTCATATGGTAATGCAGATGCATCACGCATTACAGAGTTCATGCAGTGATCTACTGCGTTCTTTAAGATTGTCCAGTTGCGACCATGATCCCAATGTAAGATCACTGGTACTGTAGCGTTTTTTAGCCATGGATTCCATCATATAACAGAAATCTTCAAAAGAAGTATTTCCTGTAAATCCTGTTCCGAAAGAGATGATGATTGGTGCACGAAGTTCTTCTGCTGCATCAATAACTCCCATTAACATTTCTGCGTTCCATACGTTAAAGTGAGGGATTGCATAATGTCCTTCACTAGCTTTCTGTTCCCAAAATCTGATATCTGCGATCATTTTAATTTCTCCTTTTCTTGTTCTAAATGTTGTTGTTTATTCAGCGACTTTGATAACACCTTTTACCATATCAGTTTTCTTTTCTGGATCGATTGCATCCATGAATGCCTGCTGTACATCTTTGTAATCATATACATGTGTTACCATATCTTTTACATTAAACTTACCGCTTCTGATTGCTTCAATTGTCTGAGGATAATTGTTGCAGTAACGGAATGATGTCTGGATCGTTACTTCACGGTTGATCTTTAAGAAGTCGATTGGAACTGGTTTAGACTGTGTTCCTACCATCATGATCTTTCCACCACGAGCTACGATCTGTACTGCCTGATTTGCTGTAAATGTAGATCCTGCACATTCAAATACAAGTTCCACACCATGATCTCCGAATAATTCTTCTGAACGAAGAAGAGCAACTGTGTCTTCTTTTGCACCATTGATCGTTCTGGATGCTCCAAGTTCTTTTGCAAGGTCAAGTCGTTTGTCCATAACATCTACAACTGTGATGTCTGTTGCTCCAAGACTCTTACAAGCCTGAAGTACCATAAGTCCGATCGTTCCTGCTCCAAGGATTACAATGCTTTTTCCTAATCTTGCTTCTCCAAGGATTGCTGCATGCATACCAACTGCTGCTGGCTCTACTAATGCTGCTTCCATTGTTGTCATTCCTTCTGGTACATGGTATGTCCATTCTTCTGGATGTGTCATGTACTCACAAAGAGCACCTTTGTAGTTAGGCTGTGTTGCCATGAAATCTACGTCTGGACAAATGTTGTAACGTCCTGTACGGCAATATTCACAAGAATCATCTGGTACACCAGGTTCGATCAGTACTTTATCTCCTGGTTTGAATTTTGTTACTTTTGCTCCAACTTTTACAACTTCACCAGCTACTTCATGTCCAAGACCGATTTTCTGGTTAGGATCTTTAGGTGGGATGAATGGTCCAAACTCGAATCCGTGAATATCAGATCCACACATTCCAACATATTCAACTTTCATTAAGATTTCATGATCTTTTGGTTCTGGAACTGCACATTCCTGAATCTCAAATTGTTTTGGTGTTACTAAGATTGCTTCTGAATTTTTCATAGCAAATGCTCCTTTTTTGTTTCGGTGCCCGGCCAACAAAGGACGGGCACCAATTACTGATTGTTATATTTTATGTTAAGTTATTTTTAGGATTTCCTAATTTGATTACTCAATGTTACCGATATCTTCGACAGATTCACCTCTTGTCTCAACACCGAATACGATGATTGATACAGCGATGATCACTGCTACTGCAGAGATCAGTACGAATACACCGTTAGATCCCATAAATCCTGCTGCTACAGATGTAACTAAGAATGGGAAGAAGATATTACTTACACGCCCCATTGCATTACAGAATCCAGATCCTGATAATTTTGCAGATGTTGGCCACATTTCTGGTACATATACTGCTGATGCGTAACATACATACATATAGATAAATGTATTTAATACGAATGTTGAAGCGATCAGCGCTGTCATTGTTGTCTGTTTAGATGTAATGACACCCATAACAGCCATGGCGATCAGTAAGATAACACCTGTTGCTTTTCTTGGTACTTTATCCATGTATAAAGATGCAAGGAAGATTCCAAATGGTGCACCGAACAGACCGAACATTGTCATGAACTGAGACTGTGATGTATCATATCCTAATGAACTTAATAATGAAGGCATCCAGTTCATCAGTGTGTACTGAATTGTGTTCATACCGATCAGTACTAAAGAACCACAAATTGTTCTCTTTAATAATTTACCTTTAAATAATGCAGAGTATGGTAAGTTTTTAACTGCTTTTGCTTCAACTGCTTCAACTGGTGGTAATGGTTTACCTGTAGATGCTTCAATTTCTTTTTCGATTGATGTCATGATAGCATCTGCTTCTTCAACTCTACCCTGAGATTCTAACCAACGTGGAGATTCTGGGTATTTGTTATAAATAATGATACTTGCAATGATAGATAATACAGAAGGGATGATGTACTGGATTCTCCAGTTCATGTTCATGCTGACTCCTGTAGAAACGATCACTAATGCGATACCATTACAGATTGGATGAGCAAAGTTACCGATGAATGAGTTTCTGGAAGACCATACACCACGGTTCTTACCTGGTACATACTCAGTAAATGCTGCGAATAATACGACTAATAATGCTCCTAATCCAAATCCCTGGATCAAACGGAATACATATAATACTGTTACGTTAGGTGCTGCTGCTCCACCGATCATAGCGATGATGTGGATCACTTCATATAATAAGATAGATTTTTTTACGACCGATCTTATCACCGATCGGACCACCAACTAATGCTCCGAATAACTGACCTGCTGTGTAAGTTGTTCCCCACATAGCCAGTAATGTTGATCCTGGCTCTAACCAGTGTAACTCATTTAAAAGTACGTTCTGTACTGCTCCACCGATACCATTTGACCAGCATACTAATAATGCGAATGCGGATACTAACCACATTTTGATATGCCAACCAGAGTTTGGCAGACGGTCGAGTCTTGCTCCGATATTTGCGTTTTTAGTTTGACATTGTTTTTTCCTCTCTTTGTTTAGTTAAGCTCGCTTTCAAGCTCATTTTCCATGATAGCCCATGCTTCTTCGAAGTCATCCGCCTTATTCCACAGTGCTGGAGGTCCTAAGACTACCATATCTGCTCCTGCTTCGTATAATGGACGATAGACATCTCTGTTCATGGATCCATCGGCTTCAATTAAGAAATCAAGTCCCTTTTCTTCACGTATCTTAACCAGTTTACGTATCTTGTCATATGTTTGTTCAATGACCTTCTGTCCAGAAATACCTGCGTCTACGATCATGATTGTTACCTTGTCAAGTAATGGTAAATAATACTCAATTGTCTCTAAAGGTACGGATGGATTTAATGCGATTCCTGCTTTACATCCAAGTTCTTTGATCTTGTTGATCGTTACGAAAGCATCTCCCTCGATGCAGTCTGTGTGGGGCGTAATATAGGCCGCCCCTGCCTTTGCAAACGTTTCAAGGTACTGTTGTGGATGCTTGATCATTAAATGTGCATCCATTGGTGCACTAACTTTGTCCTTTAATGCTGCTAGAAATTCTGGTCCGATTCCAAAGCTTGGTAC
>ENA-OQES01000860-OQES01000860.1-human-gut-metagenome-genome-assembly--contig:-NODE-860-length-12197-cov-3.741591_pt1 | contig 12197 bp, 13 predicted proteins | sample MGYA00242798_ERZ504641 | MGnify/ENA primary metagenome ERZ504641 (study PRJEB26092, sample SAMD00036327) | human gut metagenome | host: Homo sapiens | study: EMG produced TPA metagenomics assembly of... | reverse complement strand
GCTTGCCGTCCGCACCGACGCGCCCGTAGTCGTAGACGCGGTAGGTCACGTTGGAGTTTTGCTGCACCTCGGCCACGACGATGCCCTGGCAGATGGCGTGCAGCGTGCCGGACGGGATAAAAAAGCAATCCCCTTTATGCACCGGTACGGCGTTCAGGACCTCAGTCAGGGTGTTATTTTTGATGCGCTCCGCAAATTCCTCTTTGGAGATTTCGTGCGTAAAGCCGTAGTAGAGGTACGCCCCCGGCACGCAGTCCAGCACATACCACATCTCGGTTTTGCCGTACTGGTGTTCGTTTTTCAGCGCGTAGTCGTTGGACGGGTGTACCTGAATGGACAGGTTGCTGCTGGCGTCGATGAACTTTGTCAGGATCGGGAACTGCTCAAATTTTGCGCAGTCCGTGCCCAGGGCTTCGGGGTGCGCGGCCGCGTAGTTCGCCAGCGTCGTGCCGTCGGGCAGATAGCTCGGGCCGTCCGGGTGGCAGGACAGCACCCACGCTTCGGCCAGCGGTTCAAGGTCGCTCTTGATGCCGAAATCGGTGCGCAGGCGGCTGCCGCCCCACAGATAATCCTGGCAGCTCGGGGTCAATTTCAGAATCGCCATACCGTTCACGCTTTCATCATGTCCGCGGCGGCTTTGGCCAGCGCGGCGTTCACGGCATCGGCGGCTGCCTCACTGTCGCCGACGGCGGAAAGATAAACTTTAATTTTCGGCTCGGTGCCGGAGGGGCGGACCATCAGCTTATGCCCGCCGTCCAGATGGTATTCCAGCACGTTGGCGCGGGGCAGGCCGGTGCCGTCGGTGTCGTAGTCCACGACGGACTCCACCTTGTACCCGGCAATGTCCTCCGGGGCGTTGGCGCGCAGCTTCTTCATCAGCTCCTGCATCGTGTGCATGCCGCTCTCGCCCTCAAAGGCAAAGCTGCACAGCGCATTGCGGTAGTAACCGAACTCCCTGTACAATGCCTCGATGGCGTCCAGCAGCGTCTTGCCCTGCTGGGCGTACCAGGCCGCGGCCTCGCAGACCAGCAGCGTCGCGTTGACAGCGTCCTTGTCGCGGACGTGGCCGCCGGACAGGTAGCCGTAGCTCTCCTCAAAGCCGAAGATATAGCGTTCGGGACGCCCCTCGGCCTCCAGCTTGCCGATCTGCTCGCCGATGAACTTAAAGCCGGTCAGGGTGCGGCGCAGCTCGACGCCGTATTTTTTTGCCACCGGCGCTGCCATATCGGTGGAGACGATCGTCGTTACCGCCACGGGGTCGGCGGGCATCGTGCCCTGTGCCAGACGGGTGCGGCAGATATAGTCCAGCAGGATAATGCCCATCTCGTTGCCGGTAATCAGGCGGTAGCCGCCCTTGCCGTCGGGCACGGCGGTGCCGCAGCGGTCACAGTCGGGGTTCGGTGCCCAGCAGCAGATCGGGGCGGACCTTGTCGCACAGCTCCAAGCCTTTTTTGCATAGCTTCGCGGATCTCGGGGTTCGGGTAGGGGCAGGTCGGGAAGTCGCCGTCGGGCTTTTTGCCTGCTCGGGCACAACGGTCACATGGGTCACGCCGAGCTTTTTCAGCAGCTTTTTCACACATTCCAGACCGTGCCGTTCAGCGGGGTGTAGACGAGCTTGAGCGCGTCGATGCCCGCGCCGTCGCCGACGCGCTGGTCATAGACAGCCTGCACAAAATCATCGAGGCATTTTTCGTCAATTGTCACAATGCGGCCCGCGGCGGCGGCAGCGTCAAAAGTCTGCCAGCCGGACATCGTCAAAGCAATCAATTTTTTCGATAGCTGTCAGGATTTTCTCGGCAGCCTCCAGCGTGATCTGGCAGCCGTCCGGGCCGTAGGCCTTGTAGCCGTTGTACTTGGCGGGGTTGTGGCTGGCCGTCACGCAGACGCCCGCGCCGCAGCCGAGGTACCGCACCGCCCACGAAAGCGCCGGGGTCGGCTCAAGCCGGGGGTACATGCAGGCGGTAATGCCGTTCGCGGCCAGCACGCGGGCGGTCTCGCGGGCGAACAGCGCACCGTTATGGCGGCTGTCGTGGGCGATGGCTACCATTTTTTGGGCAGGCCGGACGCATTGAGGTAGTCCGCCAGCCCCTGCGTTGCCTTGCGCACGGTGTAGAGGTTCATCCGGTTCGTGCCCGCGCCGATCACCCCGCGCAGGCCGCCGGTGCCGAATTCCAGATCGCGGTAAAAGCGGTCCGTAACGGCGTCGCTGTCGCCCGCGATGGAGACGAGCTCGGCTTTGACGGCGTCGTCCAGATCCGGCTGGGCAAGCCAGCGGTTATAGAGGTCGTTTATATTGTTCATGGAGTTTCTCCTTTATCTTCCCTTGGGTCCTGCGGGCAGCCGCAAGCCGCCCCGCCTCTCTATTATCTTGCATTTTTACCGCTTTTGCAAGTACCAAATCTTTGTCGGCACCGCCGGATTTTCCGGTCCAGACTGTCAAAAAATTGCATTCCTGCCTTATTGCGTATGTAGGGGCGACCATTGGTCGCCCGCCAACTTACCGCAGCAACGCATTTTTCCGGGTGGTTTGCTTACAAGGCAAACGGGCACGGGCGAGCAATGCTCGCCCCTACAAGAGTTTTTCGACAGTCTGTGCCGGATTTTCCGGTCAGCCCTGCCAGACGCCTTTTATTGCCTCCGCTTCACTTTCCGCCAGCGCCGGGGCGTCGGAATTGGCAAACAGGCTGCCGTAGCGGTAGAGCCCCGCGCCCTGCACCCCTAAGCGGGCAAGCAAAGCAAGCTGGTCGGCCAGCGCATGGCCGGAAAACCACTCGGAGCCGGCATCGGACCCATCCCCTGCTCCGATGCGGTAGGCCCCCAAGCCCGGCGTACAGCTTCACGCCCGCCGCGCGGGGCAGTGCGGCCCACGTGGCGGCCAGCTGCGCAAAGCTGTGCGACGCATCGCCGGTTTTTTTATATATTCCTGCCCCCAATAAAGCTTGGGGCATCAGGTAATCCACAGTCCCCTGCCGCAGCCAGCGGGCCGCGTCGCTGTATTGCAGGGTGTAGTTCTGCTCCGGGTCGCCCGCCGGGGCTGCGCCGAACCGCACGCCGTACCGCCGGGCCGCGGCGTGGCAAAGCTCCATCAGGGCGTTCACGTTCTCCCGCCGCCAGTCGTCCTGCGTCAGTGTGCTGCCGCTGGCCGCGTAGTCCGCCGCGTCAAAGGCCGGGTCGGTGGTGGGGTAAAAATAGTCGTCAAAGTGGATGCCGTCCACAGCGTACCTTGCGCACAGCTCCCCCACCCCGTCGGCAATGTACTGCCGCACGTCCGTGTTGGCGGGGTCAAGATACGCGCCGGTGTCGGTGTACCTGACCCAGTCCGGGTGCAGCCGCGCCGGGCTTGCGCCGCACAGCGCCGGGGTCTGCCCGGCCTGGATGCGGTAAGGGTTGACCCAGGCTTCCAGCTGTAAGTCCCGCGCGTGGGCGGCGTCCACCAGCAGTGCCAGCGGGTCAAACCCGGGGTCCTGCCCCTGCGTGCCGGTGCAGAGGTGGCTGAACGGAAAGTAGTCGCTGGGGTAGAGCGCATCGCCGAAGGGCCGCACCTGCGCCAGCACGACTGTTGCGCCGATCGACTGTATATTGTCCAGCATTGTGCCGATTGCCTGCGTGAACGCCTCCGCCGACGAGAAATCGACCTGCTCCCATTCCAGATAGCTGACCCACACAGCGCGGTAGGGCGCGGCGGCCCGGGCGACGGCGGTTGGGGTGGGGGTCGGCACCGCGGCGGGGGCCGGGACAGCCTTTTGCGGCAGTGCAAGCAGCGGCGCAAGCAGAAAGACGGCTATTATAAATAAGTAGAATCCGATCCGACGCATGGCATGTACCTCCTGCGGTATGTATATGCGGGGCAGGCAGCGGGTAGGACAGGGCCGCCGGGAGGCCGCTCCCTGCGGCAATCCGCTGCCGGGCGGTCATGGGGTCCCCCTTTACCACATTGACAAAAAAAGCCCTGCAATGCTATAATATTCTTATATATAACATAATTTTTATCTACCCATTCCTTCACACAAAGGCGGAAGCATTATGACCAGAGAACAGGTCGAAACGGAAATGGCCCAATACCGCACCATCTTTACTGTGGTGCGGCTGCTGGATGCTGCGCAGGTCGGCGGCAAGGAGTCCGTCAACAGCTTTTGCAGCTGCTACAGCTATTGGGGCAAAAACACCCCCTGCCGGAACTGCATCTCCCGGCAGGTGCTGGAGGATCACCGCCAGCGCACCAAGCTGGAATACATGGGCAGCGAGGTCTTTCAGGTCACCGCCGTCTACCGCGAGGTCGACGGCGTTCCCTGTGTCATGGAGCTGATCCAGAAGCTGGACGGCGAGACCCTCATTGACCCCGAAAACGGGGACCGCCTGATAGACAGCATCGCGAGCTACCACACCAAGCTCTACCACGATGCACTGACCGACAGCTACAACCGCCTCTACTTTGAGGACGCGCTCAAGGACAAGACCGACCCCGCCGGTGTGGCCGTGCTGGATCTGGACGACTTTAAATTGATCAACGACACCTACGGCCATCAGGCCGGCGACATGGCGCTGCGCACCTGGGTTGACGTGGCGCGCGCCTGCATCCGCAAATCGGACGTGCTCATCCGCTACGGCGGCGACGAGTTCCTGCTGGTGCTGCCGGGCATTGAGCGCGCGGCGTTCCTGGCCAAGCTGGACCGCATCCGGGAGCAGCTGCACACCGCCAGCGTGCCGGGGTATTCCCGTCTGCAGCTGTCCGCCAGCATCGGCGGTGTGATAACGCAGCCCGGCGAGACCGTGGAGCAGGCAGTCTCCCGCGCCGACAAGCTGATGTACCAGGCCAAGAACCGCAAAAAACATGGTCGTGACCGAGGACAACGCCCGGGACGGCGCTTTGAGCGCTGCCGGGCGCGAAAGCCAGACCCGCCAGAGCATTTTAATTGTGGACGACTCCGAGATGAACCGCGCCATTCTGGCGGAGATCCTGGGCAGCGACTACAACATTCTGGAGGCGACGAACGGCAGGGAATGCCTGGCCATGCTGGAGCAGTACGACACCGGCATCGCGCTGATCCTGCTGGACATCGTCATGCCGGTCATGGACGGCTTTGCGGTGCTGAGCGAGATGAACCGCAGCCACTGGATCGAGGACATCCCCGTCATCATGATCTCGAGCGAGGACGCCGACACCGTTGTGCGCCGCGCCTACGAGCTGGGCGTCTCGGACTATGTCAGCCGCCCGTTCGATGCGGGCGTCGTCTACCGCCGCGTTTTCAACACGATCAAGCTCTACGCCAAGCAGCGGCGGCTCGCCTCGCTGGTGACGAGCCAGATCAAGGAAAAAGAGAAAAACACCAAGATGATGATCTCGATCCTGAGCGAGGTCGTCGAGTTCCGCAACGGCGAGAGCGGCCAGCACGTGCTGCACATCGGCACGCTGACCCAGCGCCTTCTGGAGCGGCTGACGCAGAAAACCGACAGGTATGACCTGCCGCCCGAAACGCAGGAGCTGATCGTCATGGCATCGGCGCTGCACGACATCGGAAAGGTTGCGATAGACGATAAGATCCTGAACAAGCCCGGGCGGCTTACCCCGGAGGAGTTCGATCTTATGAAAACGCACACCGTTGTGGGCGCGAACATGCTGGACCGTCTGGGCCGCTATAAAAACGAAGCGCTTGTCAAGACCGCCCACGACATCTGCCGCTGGCACCACGAGCGCTGGGACGGCCGCGGCTACCCCGACGGCCTAGCCGGGGACGACATCCCGATTTCGGCGCAGATCGTCTCGATGGCGGACGTCTACGACGCGCTGGTCAGCAAGCGCGTCTACAAGGCCGCCTACTCACCGGACACCGCGGTGCAGATGATCCTGCACGGCGACTGCGGGCAGTTCAACCCCCGTGCTGCTGGAATGCTTGGTGGAAATTCAGGACGTCTTAAAGGCCGAGATCGTCGGGCGGGAGAACGAAGATTCGTAAAATTTGCATCGCCGTAGGGGCCGGGCATGCCCGGCCCTGCGCCTTTCCGCAAGCGCCCGCCTGTGGGACACCTGCGGGCCGGGCATGCCCGGCCCTGCGCTTTTCCGCAAGCGCCCGCCTGTGGGACACCCGCGGGCCGGACATGCCCGGCCCCTACTGCACCCTTATAAATTGTGTAATTGTTATGATATTGCGGATTTGTTGAAAATATCCTCTGTCTATGGTAAAATAAGAAGATAACTATTAGAGAGGACTTCTCCTTCTTCATGACAAGTAAACGCGAAAAGCTGCAATACGCTTATGTATTTTTCGCCGATCTGCTCACGATGGCCGTCAGCGTGCTGCTGGCGTGGCTCATCACCGACGGGCTGTTCGGCGTGCTGATTCCCTACACCAGCACCGATTGGCTGCAGACCCTGTGCCTGCTGTTTGTGGCGTTCGTCGTCACCTTCTTCTTCTTTGACCAGGACAAAAACATCGTAACACGGTCTGAAAACGAGGAAATCAGCCTTTCCCTCCGGTTCAACATCGCGCTCGGCCTTGTTTATGCAGGCTGCATGCTGCTGGCCAAGGCCACGATGCTGGACTCCCGTTATTTTGCGGTCACAGTGCCCGCGGTCAACGCGGTGCTGCTGCCGTTCTCCCATGCGATTTTAAAGCGGCTGCTCATCCGGTTCCAGCGCAGCTGGGGCATGGAGACGCTCGTCGGCGTCGTCACAACGTCGGACCGGGCCGAGCGGCTGATCCCCGAGATCCAAAAGGACTGGTCCCGCCGGGTCGTGGGCGTCTCGCTGCTGGAGGCCACGCCCGCCGCGATCTCCACCAGAGTCTGCGGCGTCGAGGTCAAGGCGACGTTCGACGACTTCATGGACTGGATCCGGCGCGAGGCGCTCGACGAGGTCTATGTCGATGTGCCGATGGACAGCGGCGAGAGCTTCATCCCCTATCTGGACGAGATGGAGAGCATGGGCCTGACCGTGCACTTCCGTCTGCCGCTGCTGGACCGCATTGAGGAAGCCTGCTGCGACGAGACGAGCGCCGCGCGGCTGAGCCGGTCCCTGGGGCGCTGCGCCGGGGGCAACATCGTCACGATGGGCACCGTTGAATTGCAGCTGCGCGACCAGATCGCCAAGCGCTGCATGGACGTGGTGGGCGCTGTCATCGGCTGTATCATCAGCATCCCGATCATCGCGGTGGTCGCCATCCCGCTCAAGCTCGAAAGCCCCGGCCCGCTGCTTTTTTTAAACAAAAGCGTGTGGGCCGCAACGGGCGGTATTTTTACATCCACAAGCTGCGCAGCATGTACGTGGACGCCGAGGCCCGCAAGAAGGAGCTGATGGCCCAGAACGAAATGAACGGCCTGATGTTCAAAATGGAGGATGACCCCCGCGTGACCAAGGTGGGCAAATTCATCCGCCGCACCAGCATTGACGAGCTGCCGCAGTTTTTTGACGTGCTGCGGGGCCGATATGAGCCTTGTGGGCACCCGCCCGCCGACGGTGGACGAGTACAAGCAGTACGAGAGCCACCACAAGCGCCGCCTGTCGATGAAGCCGGGCATCACCGGCCTGTGGCAGGTCAGCGGGCGCAGCGACATCGAGGATTTTGAGGAGGTCGTCAAGCTCGACGTAGCCTACATCGACAACTGGTCCCTCTGGGGCGACGTAAAGATTTTGTTCAAAACGATTTACGTTGTGTTCGCGGGGAAAGGGGCGAAATGATAGCAAGCAGCCGTTCCGGAAAGGGACGGCTGCCTTTTTTTTGCGCCGCGCGGGCCCCCTACAGGGAAGCTGACGCTGCCGCAAAGCACTCGGAGCGGTCAAGACCGCTCCCTACGAACTGCCGCTCACGGGTGCCTTGTAGGGAGGGGTCTTGACCCCTCCGGGCAGCCGGGCGGGGGCCGCCGCGCGGTAGGGGCCGGGCATGCCCGGCCCGCGGCGTTAAAGGCAATTGCCCGTTAAAGGGTGGCCGCGCCGACCTCCGGGCCGGGCATGCCCGGCCCCTACTAAAAACCTTCCTCCACGCCAAAAACGGGGGCCCCGCATTTTTCGGCAGGCCCCGTTTTGGTTGGTATAGGAAAATAATAAGAAAATGGCTTGTTTATCCCCGCATTACACGATCTTGCGGGATTTGTGGACGCCGGTCTTGAGGAACTCGACCCATTCCGCAATGTTCACGGCGTGGTCGCCCAGGCGCTCAAGGTACTTATCGATCATAAATAAGTCCAGCGCCGTCTCGGCATCACTGGGGTGGGCGGCGATGTAGGCCGCAATTTCCTTGGAAATGCGGCTGAACATCGCGTCGCAGTCGTCGTCGCGGGCAATGACCTGCGCGGCGGTGGACAGGTCCACCTGCACATAGGCGGCAATGGCGTCCTTGACCATGTGCAGGGCAATGTCGCCCATCGCGTACAGGTCGTCCAGCACGCCGACGGTGCGTGCGCCGTCCGGGTGGAGATGGAGCGTTATCTCGGCAATGTCGCTGGCCTGGTCGGCGATGCGCTCAATGTCGGTGACCATCTTCAGCGCCGTGGAGACCTTGCGCAGGTCGCCCGCCACGGGCTGCTGGCGCAGAAACAGCGTTAAGCAGCGGTGCTCGATCTCATGCTCGGCGGAGTCGATTTCGCTGTCCCGGGCAATAACGCTGCGGGCCAGCTCGGTGTCGCCGGAGCGCAGGGCGGTCATGGCGCTCTCGATCGCGCCGCCGGCGGCGTGGCCCATGCGGGCCAGCATCGTGTCAAGCTGCAGCAGCTCGGCGTCGTACATTTTTCGTACACTCGTACCCATTTGTCGTACCTCCTTAGCCGAAGCGGCCCGAGATGTAATCCTCGGTGCGCTTGTCCACGGGCGTGGCGAACACACGCTCCGTCGGGCCCATCTCCACCAGCTCACCCAGCAGGAAAAATGCCGTCTTATCGCTGATACGCGCGGCCTGCTGCATGTTGTGGGTGACCATGACGATGGTGTAATTTTCTTTCAGCTCCGTGGCCAGCTCCTCGACCTTGGACGTCGAGATGGGGTCCAGGGCGCTCGTCGGCTCATCCATCAGCAGGACCTCGGGCTCAACGGCCAGGGCGCGCGCAATGCAGAGGCGCTGCTGCTGGCCGCCCGACATGCCCAGGGCGCTCTTGTTCAGGCGGTCCTTGACCTCGTCCCAGATGGCCGCGCCGCGCAGGGATCTTTCCACGATCTCATCCAGCTGCGCTTTATTATGGATGCCGTGGGTGCGCGGGCCGTAGGCGATGTTGTCATAGATGGACATCGGGAAGGGGTTCGGCTTCTGGAACACCATGCCGACGCGCTTGCGCAGGACGTTGACGTCCATCTTGTCCTTGTAGATGTCCACGCCGTCGAGCTTGATGTCGCCGGAGATGCGGCAGCCCTCGACGAGGTCGTTCATGCGGTTCAGGCTTTTCAAAAACGTGGATTTGCCGCAGCCGGACGGACCGATGAACGCGGTGATCTCCTTTTCCGGGATGTCGATATTGATATTTTTCAGCGCATGGAAGCTGCCATAGTACAGGTCCATATTGCGCACTTCAAATTTGTTCATGGAATGACCTCTTATCTTATTTCTGCTCTGTTCCCTGTATCGGTAGGGGCCGGGCATGCCCGGCCCGCGGCCTGGACCGCGAGCACCCGTTTTCCGTACACCTGCGGGCCGCATATATGCGGCCCCTACATGCGCGGCGCCGGGGAAAGGGGCTGCCGGACGGAAGGTTCCCGGAGCGGTCAAGACCGCTCCCTACATGGCACCCGTGAACGGCGAATCGTAGGGAGGTGCGGGGTTGTAAGCGTGGGACCACGGTTGAGCGTAGCGAAACCGGGGAGCGAACAATGTTTGCCCCTGCGGGGCAAACAACCGCATGAGCGGGCCAGCTTTGCTGGCTGGCGGCGCTCGTTGTGCGCCGCCAAGCGGTCTTGACCCCTCCGCGGGGTTTGCGCTGCCGCATACTCCCACGGGCGGATATGGAATCCGCCCCTACGGTGCAGGGCATTGCCGTTTACCGTTTTGCCAGCTTCCCGGCTACCAGCCCGGACAGGCCGTTGATGACCAGCACCAGCACCAGCAGGACCACTGCCGTGCCGTAGGTCTGGCCGATGTACAGGCCCTCGTTCGAGAGCAGGTACATGTGTACGGCCAGGGTGCGGGTGGAGCTGAACACGCTGGACGGGATCTTTGCCACAGAGCTTGCGGTATAGATCAGCGCGGCGGTCTCGCCGACGATGCGGCCCGTGGCCAGAATGACGCCGGACAAAATGCCGGGCATGGCGGACGGCAGCACGATCGTGAACACCGTGCGCAGCTTGCCCGCGCCCAGACCAAAGCTGCCCTCGCGGTAGGAGTCGGGCACTGCGATCAGCGCCTCCTCCGTCGTGCGCATGATGACGGGCAGAACCATGATGGCCAGCGTGAACGCACCGGCGATCATCGAATAGCCCCAGTGCAGCTTGGTGACGAAGAACAGCATACCGAACAGGCCGTAGACAATGGACGGGATGCCCTGCAGTGTCTCGGTGGTGACGCGCACGACCTTGACCAGCTTGCTGCCGCGGTGGGCGTACTCGACCAGCCAGATGGCCGCAAAGATGCCCAGCGGCGTCGAGATTGCCAGCGAGAAGGCCGTCATCAGCACCGTGTTGATGAGCGCGGGCGTCAGCGAGACGTTCTCGGAGTTATACTCCCAGGCGAACAGCTCGGGCTTCAAATTGGGGATGCCCATGACCAGAATGTAGCCGATGAGGAACACCAGCACCGCGGCGGTCAGCAGGGCGGCAATGCGCACAAGCCAGCGCAGCGCGGCGGCCTGCATACGGGCGGCGCGGCGGTTGCTGCCGCCGGTGGGCATGAACGCATGCGGTTTTGCGTAGGTCATATCGGCGGCTGTTTGCGCTGCGGCAAGCTCAGGCATAGTCCTTCCCCCCATTTCACAAGGCTGAAGCAGAGGTTGATAAGCAGGATGAATACGAACAGCACAACGCCGGTGGCGATCAGCGCCTCGCGGTGGAGGTCGGCGGCGTAGCCCATCTCGATGACGATGTTCGAGGTCATCGTGCGCAGGCCCTGGAACAGACCCTTGGGCATCCAGGTCTGGTTGCCCGCGACCATGACGACGGCCATCGTCTCACCGATGGCGCGGCCAATGCCGAGGATGACTGCCGACAGCACGCCGGATTTTGCGGCGGGCAGCACGGCGTAGAACACGCTGCGCTCATGCGTCGCGCCAAGGGCAAGGCTGCCCTCGTAGTAGCTGTCGGGCACGGCGTCGAGGCTCGTCTTGCTGACCGTGATGATGGTGGGCAGGATCATGATGCCCAGCAGCACGGCAGCAGTAAACAGGCTCATGCCCTTGCCGCTCTTGACGTGGAGCACGGTTTTGAAGAACGGCGATTTGACCATGGCCTGCACGGCGGGCACAAGCACGATCATGCCGAAGAAACCGTAGACGACGGACGGGATGCCGGCCAGCAGCTGCACCGCCGGGAGCATGACCTTATTGATGCGGGGCGGCGCGAACTTGGACATGTAGATGGCCGTCAGCAGGCCGATGGGCACGCCGACGAGGATAGCCCCCGCCGTGACGTAGATGCTGCCCAGGATCATCGGCAGGATGCCGAAGATGTCGTTGCCGGGCTTCCATGTCGTGCCCAGCAGGAACTTGAGCGGGCCGATCTTGAACAGGGTGGGCACGCCGTTGGCAAACAGGAAGATGCAGATCAGTGCCACCGCCAGGATGGACACACAGGCGCAGAGAGTGAACACGCCCTGCATAACGCCTTCTTTTAGCTTGGAGGTCATTTTCCTATACTCCTTACATGAACGCCTTCTGATACGCGGAGGGGTCAAGACCGCTTGGCGGCGCACAACGAGCGCCGCCAGCCAGCAAAGCTGGCCCGCTCATGCGGTTGTTTTGCCCCGCAGGGGCAAAACATTGTTCGCTCCACGCTCACAACCCCTGCACCTCCCTACAAATTGTCGTTCACGGGTGCTTTGTAGGGAGCGGTCTTGACCGCTCCGGGCCGTTGGCCTTTGTAGCTTGCTTTCTATTGCATTGCGAGGTAGGGGCCGGACATGTCCCGCCCGCAGCCTTCCCATAACCGCGCGGTCACGGGTACGCTGCGGGCGGGGCATGCCCCGCCCCTACGGTGCTGCTATGCTTTACTGCACATCCGCCCAGGTGGTCAGCTCGCCGGTGTAGATACCCTTGATCTGGTCAACGGTCAGGTCGTCGGTGGTGTTGCT
>ENA-OQES01000859-OQES01000859.1-human-gut-metagenome-genome-assembly--contig:-NODE-859-length-12200-cov-3.137663_pt1 | contig 12200 bp, 16 predicted proteins | sample MGYA00242798_ERZ504641 | MGnify/ENA primary metagenome ERZ504641 (study PRJEB26092, sample SAMD00036327) | human gut metagenome | host: Homo sapiens | study: EMG produced TPA metagenomics assembly of... | reverse complement strand
ACTTTGGATATGGCTCCTAACATGGAGCAGATTGCACGCATCTGCTTTCCTGCGGCCAAACGTGTTACCGATCGCTTTCACGTACAGAAGTTAGCTTATGAAGCTGTGCAGGAGATGCGTGTAAAAGGCTCGCTGGGAGGCTTTGGATGAAGAGTCCACTCAGCTTGCTTATGCAAAGGCCTGTGGAAAGATGTATCATGCACCTGTTTTTCGCTAATGGAGATACAAGAAAGCAGTTGTTAGCGAGAAGTATTTATCTGCTTTACAGAAGGAATCCTGGGTCAATGTTAAAAACCTGAGGGGTAATATTTGTGAAAATCCTATCTTTGCATAAAACTAACTCAGAAATCTTATGGACAACAACGGCTACCGTCTCCTTCTTCCTGAAGGGACATTGGATTATTTCATCATCTCGGACGTAAAGGAAAGCGCATCGGAAATAGTGATTTATTTAGAAGAAAAGAATGAAGTTCCTAAAGAATACGCAGGAATGAAAGTTGAGAGCAAGGGTTTTTACGAACCTGTTGTGGTTCAGGATTTCCCCATACGCGGCAAGAAGCTTTTTCTGAACGTGCGCCGGCGCAGGTGGGTTGTCAAGGATGAGAACCGTTACGTGAGCCGTGACTGGAAACTGGTTGCCGGTGGTAGCCGTATGACGCATGAATTTGCGTCTTTTTTAAAAGAATTATATTGATAAGCTGCCGGTGGGCTGCAGGCTGTTGGGAACGCTGTTCGGGGTCGACGGGGAACTGCTCGAGCGGCAATACCGGAATCACCTGAGCGGTTATCTCTGTTGGGAGCAGCTTCCTCATGCCGAAGAATGGCTTCTTTTCGAGAAGAACATCGGTGCTTATGTGGGACTGGATGAAGTCTGCCTTTCCCGCGGAGAATTATATACCGTGTTGATAAACAAGGAGAGAAAAGGCCGTTCGGGCAGTCTTATCGCCGTTGTGAAAGGAACAGATGTAAAGACCGTGACCTCCGTACTGCTCCGTCTTTCCCGCCGCAGACGCTTTCAGGTCAGGGAGATAACTATGGATATGGCTCCGAACATGGAGCAGATCGCCCGCCTCTGTTTTCCCGCCGCACGCCGCGTCACAGACCGTTTCCATGTGCAGAAACTCGCTTATGAGGCGGTTCAGGATATGCGCGTTAAAGCACGTTGGGAGGCTTTGGACGAAGAATCCGTTCAGATCGCCCATGCCAAAGCCTGCGGGAAGATATATCATGCGCCGGTCTTTGAAAACGGTGATTCACGCAAACAGCTTCTTTCGAGAAGCATTTACCTGTTATATAAGAAGGAATCCTTGTGGACGGAATCACAGCGCGTACGCGCCGGCATCCTGTTCCGGGAGTATCCCGATATTAAGAAAGCATACTACCTCTCCATGAGGCTCGGACTGATATACCACCAATGCAGGTACAAGGATGCGGCATTGACGCGTCTTGCCCGCTGGTATGACGAGGTGGAAAAAGTCAGGGTTTCTTGCTTTCGGAAGAGTGGCACGTTCCGTACAGATGCATTACCGGGAAATAATCAACTTCTTTGATAGAGGTTCAACAAACGCTGCTTCCGAATCGTTCAATGCAAAAATTAAAGGAGTTCCGCACACAATTCAGAGGAGTAAAGGACAGAGTTTTCTTCCTGTTCAGATTGGCGAAAATTTATGCATAAGCTATGAATCCCTCAGGTTTTTACGTTGACCCGGTTTGCCATATAGATGGCACGGTTGGCAACTATAGGATTCTCTTTTAATTTTTCTTTTGATTTATTCATTCAATATTAGGACATTTCTGATGATTTTTCCTTTCTTTGTACAATATTGATAGATAATTAGGACAAAAAAGCAATGTTTTGCCGTTTTCTTTTGCTACATTTGCAATCGTGTACGTAAACGACGTACCGCTGGCTGTTAATTTTGAAAATTAAAGAAAGGTAATATAATCATGAGAACGAACTATGAGATCCGCTACGCTGCGCATCCGGAAGATGCGAAAAGTTATGATACGAAAGAATTCGTCGTGATTTCCTTATAGAGAAAGTATTCTCCCCGAACGAAGTGAATATGGTATATTCCATGTACGACCGTATGGTAGTAGGTGGTGCTATGCCGGTGGGTGAGGTGTTGCAACTGGAGGCTATCGACCCGTTGAAAGGCCCCTTATTTCCTGACCCGCCGCGAGATGGGTAATTTTCAATGTAGGCGGACCGGGCGTGGTCAGAGCCGGCGACGCTGTGTTTGAAATGGATTATAAAGAAGCCCTCTACCTGGGTTCGGGCAACCGTGAAGTTACTTTTGAGAGCAAGGATGCGGCTCATCCGGCCAAGTTCTATTTAATTCCGTAACGGCTCATCGCAACTATCCCGACAAGAAAGTGACGAAGAGAGATGCGGTAGTGGCTGAGATGGGGTTCTTTGGAAGGCTCCAACCACCGTAATATCAATAAGATGCTGGTAAATCAGGTGTTGCCGACCTGCCAATTGCAAATGGGCATGACGGAACTTGCTCCGGGCAGTGTGTGGAATACAATGCCGGCACACGTCCACAGCCGCCGTATGGAAGCTTATTTCTACTTTGAGATTCCGGAAGACCATGCTATCTGCCACTTTATGGGCGAGGTGGACGAAACCCGCCATGTGTGGATGAAGGGCGACCAGGCTGTCCTTTCTCCCGAATGGTCTATCCACTCTGCCGCAGCTACGCACAATTATACCTTTATATGGGGGATGGGCGGCGAGAATCTGGATTACGGCGACCAGGATTTCTCCTTGATTACCGATTTGAAATAACACTATTTTTTCAACCTAAAATAAATAAACATCATGAATCAGTATTTGAATTTTTCTCTGGAAGGTAAAGTAGCCCTCGTAACAGGTGCTTCTTACGGTATCGGTTTTGCCATTGCTTCGGCTTTTGCAGAACAAGGTGCGAAAAATCTGTTTCAACGACATCAACCAGGAACTGGTAGACAAAGGTATGGCTGCTTATGCCGAAAAGGGTATCAAGGCACATGGTTATGTATGCGACGTAACTGACGAACCGGCTGTTCAGGCTATGGTGGCTACTATCGAAAAAACGAAGTGGGCTCTGTTGATATTCTGGTTAACAACGCAGGTATCATCCGCCGTATCCCTATGCACGAAATGGAAGCTGCCGATTTCCGTCGCGTTATCGACATCGACCTGAATGCTCCGTTCATCGTTTCTAAGGCTGTTCTGCCTGCAATGATGAAGAAGGGTCACGGTAAGATCATCAACATCTGCTCCATGATGTCCGAACTGGGTCGTGAGACTGTATCTGCATACGCTGCCGCTAAGGGTGGTTTTGAAGATGCTGACTCGTAACATCTGCTCCGAATACGGTGGATACAACATCCAATGTAATGGTATCGGCCCGGGTTACATCGCTACTCCGCAGACTGCTCCGTTGCGTGAAAAACCAAGCTGACGGCAGCCGTCACCCGTTCGATTCATTCATTTGCGCTAAGACTCCGGCCGGTCGTTGGTTGGATCCGCAAGAACTCACAGGTCCTGCTGTGTTCTTGGCATCTGAGGCTTCCAACGCAGTGAACGGACATATTCTGTACGTTGACGGCGGTATCTTGGCTTACATCGGAAAACAACCGAAATAACAGGTAATAAGGTAGTGAGGCGGTAAGTGATAGAGGATATTGCTTTACCGCCTTATTTTTTATAATAAGGTTGCTTCATCACCTGCTGCATTATCGCATTACCATCCTGTTACATTACCACTTTATCATATTATTATTCACTATGAAGAAACTTCTTTATTAGGTATGACGGCCTTGTTTTGCTTCGCTTGCAACGACAGCAGGACGGTGACCGTTACGGTAACCAATCCGTTGGCCATGGAGCGCTCCAATGAAATGGTAGAGGTGTCTATGGAAACTGTTACAGACCGCCTGGGCTTGGCGGACACGGCACAGATTGTAGTATTGAATGCCGACGGGCAGCAAGTGCCTTATCAGATTACGTACGACGGCAAGGTTATATTCCCGGCTGCGATAGCTGCTGGCGGCACCGCTACGTACACCATACAAACCGGTACGCCTGAGGCTTTTGATGTAAAGGCCTGCGGCAGATGCTATCCCGAACGTATGGATGATATGGCTTGGGAGAATGATTTGGTGGCTTTCCGCGCTTACGGTCCTGCTTTGCAGGCTAAAGGAGAGCGTGGTTTCGGTTATGACCTGTTTACGAAGTATAACACTACCGAACCGATGCTGGAGGCCATGTACGCCAAAGAACTGGACAAGGAAACGCTTGCCAAGATTGCCGAACTGAAAAAGACCGATCCGAAAGCTGCCGCCGAGTTAAGCCGCGAGCGTTCTTACCACATCGACCACGGTTACGGGATGGACTGTTATGCAGTAGGTCCTACATTGGGAGCCGGTGTAGCCGCACTGATGGTAAACGATACGATTATCTATCCGTGGTGCTATAAGAACCAGGAGATTCTGGATAACGGCCCGTTACGCTTTACGGTGAAGCTGGAGTTTACTCCGCTGACTGTAAAGGGCGATTCGACCGTGGTAGAAACACGTTTGATTACACTTGATGCCGGCTCGCATTTGAACAAGACTGTCGTATCGTACAGCAATCTGAAAGAAACATTGCCTATCGTTGCAGGCATCGTATTGCATGAACCCGATGGAGCTGTCGTTGCCGATGCTGCTAACGGTTACATTACTTATGTAGACCCTACGACCGGTCCCGATAACGGTAAAATCTTTATGGGTGCTGCGGTTCCCGCTGTTGTCAAAGATGCGAAAACCGTACTTTTCTCTGAAAAGGAAAAGAAAGAACGCAACAATGCCGACGGTCATGTGCTTGCTGTAAGCGACTACGAACCGGGTTCGGAATATGTATATTATTGGGGATTTGCATGGGATAAGGCAGATATCAAGACTGCCGATGCCTGGAACCGGTATATGGCTGATTTCGCCCAAAAATGTGCGTAATCCGCTGACGGTAAAAGTAAACTAAAAACATTGAGAGTTGAAAGTCAGGCTGCGCAATTGTGCTGCATGAAAACTTTCAACTCTCAACTTTATAACTCTATAATTCTATAACAGTCTGAACTCGTATCCCTCTTCTTTCAGAAATTCTATTGCCCGTGGCAGTGCATATTGCAGGTTGCCGTTGTTCCAGGACTTTAAGGAATCGTGAAATGTGATGATGGAGCCGTTGCGGGCGTATCTCATTACATTGGCAAGCACCTGTGGTCCGCGAAGTTTCTTACTGTAGTCACGGGTTACCCAAATCCCACATTATTATCTTATAACGGCGGTTTCAGTATCATGTACTGCGTCCATCCCATGTGGCCGTGCGGAGGGCGGAACAGGTCTGATTTTCATTACCTCGTTGGCTTTCTCGGCATTTGCCAGATAATCTTTGAAGTTGTATTCAAATCCTCTGAGATGGTTAAAGGTATGGTTACCGATGCGGTGTCCCCGCTCCACAACCATTTGGAATTCATCAGGGTGCTTACGGATATTGTCACCTACCATAAAGAAGGTGGCTTTTATGTCGTATTTGTCAAGCAAGTCGAGTACCCACGGAGTAACTTCGGGGATAGGTCCGTCATCGAAAGTCAGATAGACGGCTCTCTCGTCCGGGTCCATTCGCCATACGGCGCTGGGATATAACTTACGAACAAACTCGGGTGGCTGTTCTATAAACACGGTTAATCGGTGGTTAACGGTTATTGACTGATGCCGGGCATCCGGTGGCGAATGGGCAGGTTTACCGGCAGGATGTACCTGCGGTAATCCGCTCATTCGCTATCCGTGTACCGGCATTAGTTTTTTTCCATTTTTTGTAATCTTTCGTATCTTTCCGCATACAAGTTGTACAACTCTTCTACCTTCGGAGCGTAGATTTCCGCCAGTTTGGAATTGTATTTCCTCATAATCTTCACTTCAGCATCGAGCACTGCCCAGTGATATTCAAATTCACGGGTAGAGATGGAGAAGCGGTTGTCGTCCATGCTCAGATACCAGGTGAGGTATTCCACGGCTTTGTCGGCAAGGGCTTTCATCATGTCGTCGGCTTTTGTAGAATCGCCCAACTGGTAGTATGCTTCGGCCATCTGTACGGCACCGTTCTGCCAGTCGTATGGCACGTTGAAGGCGGGAATCATCTTCTCGGCATAGTCCAGTGCGGCTTTAGCCTTATCCTTCTTGCCTTCGCGTATCAACTGCTGTGCAAGCTGGGAGAAGATACGGCGATGCGAGTGACACATGCGCATGGCATTCTCATCGATGTAGATGCCCGGTTTGTCGATGCCGCCGAACTTGAACTTGTGCATCAGGTTGTCGTACATCTTTTCGCTGTCTATTTTCACACCCAGCTTGTCGGTATCGAATGGAGTGAAACGGTAGGTGAGACCCTCCTGAATGAAGTGGTTGCCCATGTTCAGTTGGTTCTCCGGCCCTACGCTGACTGCGATGTAGATAGGACGCTCCCAATTGGCTTCCGCCAGCATTTCGAGCATCATCAGCTCACTCTTGTAGAGGGCGCGTTTGCCTTTCAGCGAGATGTGCATGTAGTCGGGGATGGAATCGCCCGGTATCATCATTCCGCTGCGGCGTACGGCTTCCTTATCCACTTTCATCACGATGCTGTCGGTAGGAATTACCTTCAGGTCCTCGTTCTTGCTGCGTATCCAGTATTTCAGTATGTTCTTGAGTTCGTAAGGATTCTCGCCGAATTCTTTCTTCACGTTTACCAGTGCTTCGGTGTTGCCGCTCAGGGCTTGTTTCTCTGCTTCGGCATACAGGGCATCGATGCTCTTCTTGTATTCGGGACGTACCGGAACATATTCGTTGGTACCTTCTACATACTCCATACGGTCCCACGTGATAGGCAGGGAAGGAGAGTCGTAGGCGGGACGCTTCATCTGGTCGATGTACCAGTCGGTCTGCAGGTAGCTGAGGTTGCAGGTACGGGCGTCGGTGCGGAAGCCTTCCGTTTCTTGGTTGTACCACAGGGGGCAAGGTATCGTTATCGCCGTTGGTGTATATAATCGGATTACCCGTTTCCTGCAATGACATCAGGTAGTTCTGCCCGAAATCGCGTGCCACATAACGGCCGCTGCGGTCATGGTCGTCCCACGTCTGGCTTGCCATCTGTATGGGAACAAAAATGGCAGGCCACTGAAACGATAGCGGCGGCGGGAAGTTCCTTCATCTTGGCATAATGCTGCAACAGGCGGATAATGCCTGCCACGCCCATACCAATCCAGATGGCGAAAGCATAGAACGAACCTGCATATGCGTAGTCGCGTTCGCGCGGCTGGCTCGGTGTCTGGTTCAGGTAGAGCACAATCGCTATACCGGTCATGAAGAAGAGGAAGAACACTACCCAGAACTGCTGGATACCCTTCTGTCCGCGATAGGCCTGCCACAACAGACCGATAATTCCGAGCAGCAACGGCAGGCAGTAGAATACGTTATGACCCTTGTTCTCTTTCAGCTCTTTCGGCAGCAAGTCCTGATTGCCTACCAGCATATTGTCGATAAACCTTGATACCGGTAATCCAGTTGCCGTGTTCGATTTCTCCGCTACCCTGCAAGTCGTTCTGGCGTCCGGCGAAGTTCCACATGAAATAGCGCCAGTACATCCAGTTGAGCTGGTAGGAGAAGAAGAACTTAATGTTTTCCCACTGCGTAGGCATAGTCACCATAATCATTTCGCCGCATTTGTCGTAGGGTACGTCATATCCCTTGATGTCCTGCCATGCCTTATATTGGTTGGCATGAGCGCTGCTGTACATACTGGGGGGAAGAGCATATTCTGCGCATACTCGTATTCGATGCGTCCGGGAATTTCGATGTAGCTGTCTTTCTCGTCGTCAGTGGCCTTTTCCTTACGGATGTATTTGGTTCCGTTGTAGGAGATGCGCGGTTCGCAATATCCGTCTTTTACATCCAGGGCTACCTGTGAGGAGTAAGCCGGACCGTAGAACAGCGGGCGTGTACCGTACTGTTCGCGTCCCAGGTATTCGCCCAATGTGAAGATATCTTCCGGAGAATTCTGGTCCATCGGCGTATTGGCGGTGGAGCGGATTACGATAAGCGCGTAGGATGAATATCCGATAACAATCATCATGGTGCACAACAGTGATGTGTTCAGTGTGCGTGCCGATACGCGGTATCTCTCCTTAATCTTCTCCTGTGTGCCCGGTTTGAGATAGAGCCACAGCAGCACGATAACGATAATGCCGATAATGACAGAACTGCCGCCATGACCATAGAAAGGAATACCCAGCATGGCTATGGTCAGTATGAACGAGAGTGCCATACGCGACTTGCTCTTTTCATTGTAGCTTTCGTATACACCCCAGATGAGGCAAGCCGCCAGTAAGATGATATATACGATGACACCGCTGTTGAAAGACATGCCGAGCGTGTTGACAAAGAACAGCTCGAACCAGCCGCCCACTTTTACGATGCCCGGAACGATACCGTACAGCACAACCGCTACCAGCACCATAGATGCGAGAAGTGCTAACAGCGAACCTTTTGCGTTGGCATTGGGTACTTTCTTATAGTAGTATACCAGCACGATAGCCGGAAGACAGAGCAGGTTCAGCAAGTGAACACCGATACTCAATCCGGTGAGATAGGCAATAAGAATCAGCCAGCGGTCGGAATGCGGCTCGTCCGCCACATCTTCCCACTTCAGTATCAGCCAGAACACTACTGCCGTGAACAGGGAGGAGAAAAGCATACACCTCACCCTCTACGGCGCTGAACCAGAACGTATCACTGAATGTGTATGCCAATGCACCCACCAGACCGCTGCCCATGACAGTAATCAGTTGTCCTTTGGTGATGTTGTTTTCATCGGTAATAACCAGTTTGCGTACCAGGTGAGTGATGCTCCAGAATAAGAACAGGATACAAGCGCCGCTCATCAGTGCACTCATGTAGTTCACCATCTTGGCAACGGTAGAGGCATCGGAAGCAAACTGAGAAAACAGATTGGCTACTAACATAAAGAACGGTGCACCGGGCGGGTGTCCTACTTCCAGCTTATAGCCGGTGGTAATGAACTCCGGGCAGTCCCAAAAACTTGCAGTCGGCTCAATAGTCATCAATAAACCGTTGCTGCAATGATAAAGGTAATCCAACCAATCAGGTTGTTTACGGTTTTGTACTGTTTCATTCGGATGAAATTCGTTATGGTTTTATTTTAATTTCGGCATATATGGGCGCAAAGATAATGATTTCAGTTCTAAATAAGTGACAATAAGGCGGATTATTAGGATTGGTTTAGAGATATAGGGGGAATTTTATAGAAAAAAGGGAGAGGTTGCTCAAAACTCCTGAGCTTTCCGCGCAAAAGACCGGGACTTTCGGGGTAAAAACTCCCGGACTTTTCGTGCAAAAACTCCCGGTCTTTTTGAAGAAAAACGCCCCGTCTTTTGTCTGAGAACTCCCGGACTTTCTGCCGCTAAATATTTGTCGGGTGTAAACTATGCAAGACCGCTGAGGAAGCTAAACTGTTAAGGGAGAATATCATTACTGGCTTTCGTATCCAATATGAGAGAAATACAGTCAGAGAGGAAATAGGGCAAAATCAGTTATGGAGTGTAACCGTTAATGATGATGTTCCCCCGAGTACCCGGTGCGGCAATGTTCCATGTCCCAGCAGTTCTATGGGGCAGTTGAAATTGCGTTCCAGCCATTCGCCGGTAATGCCGGTATCGGGGGTGGTAGTCCAGTGTTTCGTTGACACAGGCAATGGATTTCACCTGCTGCAATACTGTGCCTATGTCGTGGCTGACGAGTATGATGGCGCAATCTTTGTTGATTTCTGCCAACAATTGGTATAGGCGTGCCTCAAACCGTTTGTCGATATAGGTACTGGGTTCGTCGAGGATTACCACTTCGGGATCGGAAATAATGGCGCGACCCAGCAAGGCGCGTTGAAGCTGTCCGCCGCTCAATGCACCGATAGCCCGTTCTTCCAGTCCTTCCAGTCCCATGCGTACAATGACTTGATGTGCCCTTTTCTTTATGTTCTTTCGTAAAACGCGAAATAAGTGGTTTCTTGCTGCTGAGTCCTGACAGAATCACCTCTCCGACTGTGATAGGGAACTTGCGGTCTATGCTGTTGTATTGAGGCAGATAGCCCATGGTGAGCTGTAAGTTGCCTGCCGTGCGGGAAGAGGTGAAAGATATTTCACCGGAAAGCGGTTTGAGCAATCCTAAAATACATTTGATAAGAGTGGTCTTGCCACCTCCGTTCGGACCGATGATACCCAGAAAATCCCGGTCGTAAACGGTGAGGTTTACATCGCGAAGTACTGTACGGCCGTCGTATCCGGCATTGAGGTTTTTGATTTCAATAATAGGTTTCATTGCTTCATTCTTGGTTCTTCATTGGGTTCAGCGCTTGGGCTATATTCAGCATTTCCGTTTCCCAATCGTAAGATAAGGGATTGATGTCAACAACCCGGGTTCCGGTTTGTTGGGCGATGAGTTCGGCATTGCGGCGGTCAAATTCCGGCTGTACGAAGATGACATGTACATTTTCGCTGCTGCAGGTATCAATCAAGGCTTTCAGATGTGCAGGAGACGGTTCTTTGCCACCGGCTTCGATGGGAAATCTGATGCAATCCGTAGTCGCGGGCGAAATAAGAGAGTGCCGGGTGGTAAATCATAAAGGCATGGTCTGCGCCGGGGGTCGCCAGCGTTTGCCGTATGAGGCTGTCGGTATGTTCTATCTTCCGGCAAAGAGTATTATAGCGTTCCAGATAAAAATCTTCGTTGCCTTTGTCGATATTACGTAAGGCACTTAAGATATTGCCTGCGATGATTTGGGCGTTGACGGCCGAGTTCCATATATGGGGGTCTCCACACCGATGGCGTGTTGGTGCTCTTTTTCCGTTGGCTGCGTGATGATGAACATGCGTGTTGTCATAAATCAGATCCACACCTTGCGACATATCGAAGAATTGCAGGTGAGGAGCGTTGTCTGTCAGCTTGTCAGTCCAAGTCTGCTCGAAACCGATATAGCCGATGCGGAAGTAAGCCTTACTGCGTGCAAGCTCTACGAGCTGTTGAGGCGTAGGGTCATAGGTTTCCGGACTTGTGCCCTTGGGCACCATGCTGACTACCGTAAAGCGGTCGCCGGCAATGGCTTCGGTGAGGTACCGCAGAGGCTCGAGGGTAACGGTGATAACCGGTTTTGCCTTCGCTCCTATTGTTGGTTTTGCTTCCGGGTTTGCAGGAAGCTATCAGTATAGTTGCAAGTAGTAGAAAGTATATCTTTTTCATTTATTCTATCTATGGATTTTTTTGTATATGTGGCTCTGTTGGGGCCGTTACTTTGTTTGATTTTTGTGTATGGCTCATTCCTTTGCTTTTGGATGCCCGCAGTATTTCGCGTTTGCCACCCGGCGGACCGGGAAGACGCTCTACCCTAAATCCGATGGCTTGCAAAAGCCTGCGGATAACGCCTTTTGCACAATATGTGGTCAGTATGCCGTTGTTGTTCATGGCGGCATATATGTGCCGGAAAAGCTCTTCGCTCCACATTTCCGGCTGTTTTTCGGGAGCAAAGGCATCGAAATAAACAAGGTCGAAGTAGTGATTAGTGGTTAGCGATGAGTGATGAACAGGTAATCTGTCACTCATCGCTGACTGCTTGTCGCTCATCACTTTATTTACGTCTCCTTGTATCTTGTGTAACGTGAAGTACGGTGTAATGTTCACGTCTTTGTGCCAGGGTGCCGTGTGTAATTCCTTAAACAGGGGATTGTCGCTATAATGTAAAACATCCACCTCTTCCCATGACAGAGGATAAAGTTCGATACCGGTATAGTGAACCGGCCTTTGCTCCAGTCCGGCTGTTTCCAGTGTGAGCAGAGCGTTCAACCCCGTGCCGAAGCCTATTTCAAGGATATGCGGCAAGGTAGCGGCGGAGGCTTTCAGTCCCATGTCGATGAAAATATGTTGCGATTCTGTGCGCGCCCCTTTTACCGAGTGATAATGCTCATTCAACTCCGGCACAAACAATGTGGTGCTTCCGTCTTCCGTCTGTTCTATAATCCGTTCCATACCCGCTAATCACTAAATATTAATTACCAACCGCTAAACACTCATCACCGACAAAGCGCCTTGAAGAGCCGATAACATAACGATGTACCGTATCAGTTTTTACCTGT
>ENA-OQES01000858-OQES01000858.1-human-gut-metagenome-genome-assembly--contig:-NODE-858-length-12211-cov-6.283433_pt1 | contig 12211 bp, 13 predicted proteins | sample MGYA00242798_ERZ504641 | MGnify/ENA primary metagenome ERZ504641 (study PRJEB26092, sample SAMD00036327) | human gut metagenome | host: Homo sapiens | study: EMG produced TPA metagenomics assembly of... | reverse complement strand
ATACAACATGGAAATGTGACAGTTTTTGAGCATAGTGTTAATGTCGCAGAGATAAGTATTGCATTTGCAGAAAAACTTCCGATCACAGTGAATGAAGAAAGCTTGATAAAGGAGCCTTATTACACGACTATTTTCTCTACGACTGGCATAATAAAGAACAATCACCAGGGTTACATGGATTCAAACATCCATATATCGCACTGAAAAATGCAGAAGAAGATTATGATCTGAATGATATAGAGAAAAATATAATCTTACGTCATATGTTTCCATTAGTTCCGATTCCACCACGTTGTAAAGAAGCATGGATCGTGTGCGTTGCAGATAAATACTGTGCTTTGGGAGAAACTGTGTTAGGATGGTTGAAGAAGGTTCTTCCGATAGGGGCTTAGAAATGAGAGTCTTAAACTTGCAAGAAAATAATTTTAATAATAATAATGATTACTATTATTGACAATCGAAAAGACTTCATGTATAATAATCATAAAAGATAAACACAAAACAAAAGGAGGTTTCCAAGATGAATAAAAAAGGCAATGTATAAATTAAGTTATGGATTGTTCGTGCTGACAGCGAAAGAAGAGAATAAAGATAATGGCTGTATCATTAACACAGCAATTCAAGCAGCATCAGAACCGAATCAATTAAGTATTTGCATAAATAAAGCAAATTACACACATAATATGATTCAAAGAACCGGAAAGTTTACCGTATCAGTGTTAAGTCAAGAAGCAACGTTTGACTTATTTCAACATTTTGGATTCCAATCTGGGAGAGATGTAAACAAATTTGAGTCATTTGAAACGTGTGCACGAGGTAACAATGGTATATTCTATATAACAGAAGGAGCCAATGCATATATTTCAGTGGAAGTTACAAAGACGGAAGACTTAGGTTCCCATACAATGTTTATCGGAAAGATCATGGACATGGAAGTTTTAAGTGATATACCTTCTGTAACATATGAGTACTATCAAGAGCATATCAAACCAAAACCACAAGCGGTCGGAGAAACGCAGGAAGGACAAACCATCTGGCGTTGCAGGATCTGCGGTTATGAATATGTAGGAGAAGAGTTACCAGAGGATTTGTATGTCCTTTATGCAAACATCCAGCATCAGATTTTGAAAAAGTAATCGAGTAAAAAGGAGGAAAAGAAGATGGCAGCAAACAAATATGAAGGAACACAGACAGAGAAAAATTTACAAGAAGCATTTTCAGGAGAATCACAGGCAAGAAATAAATATACGTATTTTGCATCGGTTGCAAAGAAGGAAGGATACGAGCAGATGTCAGCCTTATTCTTAAAGACAGCAGAAAATGAAAAAGAGCATGCCAAAATGTGGTTTAAAGAATTAGCAGGAATTGGAGATACAAAAGAAAACTTAGCTGCAGCAGCAGAAGGTGAGAATTACGAATGGACAGACATGTATGAAGGATTTGCAAAAATCAGCTGAGGAAGAGGGATTTCCAGAGTTAGCAGCGAAATTCAGGGCTGTAGGAGAAATTGAGAAGCATCATGAAGAAAGATATCGTGCACTTCTTAAGAATATTGAAACTGCACAGGTATTTGAAAAGAGCGAAGTTAAGGTATGGGAATGCCGTAACTGTGGACACATTGTCGTTGGAATGAAAGCTCCAGAAGTATGTCCAGTATGTGCACATCCACAGAGTTATTTTGAAGTACATGCAGAAAATTATTAATCTGAGAAGGAGGAGATCATTACGAAAAAGCAAGTGATCAATTCGAAAAAGCAGTCATGGTAGGATGTGGCTTTGTTGGTTCAGCATCTGTATTTGCACTCATGCAGAGTGGATTATTTACAGAAATCGTCCTAATTGACGCAGATAAGAATAAGGCAGAGGGAGAAGCCATGGATATCAGTCATGGAATTCCGTTTACCAGTCCAATGAAAATATATGCAGGTGATTATGATGATGTTAAAGATGCTGCGATCGTCATCATATCTGCCGGTGCAGGACAAAAACCAGGTGAGACAAGGCTTGATCTTGTCAATAAAAATGTAGCAATCTTTAAATCCATCATTCCTGAAATAGCCAAAAGAAATTTTGCAGGAATTTTGCTTGTAGTGGCAAATCCAGTGGATATCTTGACTCAGGTAGCAATCAAATTATCAGGACTTCCAGAAAACAGAGTCATTGGATCAGGAACTGTTTTAGATAGTGCAAGATTAAGATATGAGTTAGGAAAACATTTGTCTGTAGATAGTCGAAGTGTTCATGCATTTATCATAGGAGAACATGGGGATAGTGAAGTTGTGGCATGGTCATCGGTCAATGTATCAGGAGTTCCATTAAGTGAAATGTGCGAAATGCGTGGCCATTATAAACACAAAGAAAATACAGAAGAGATTGCCACAGCAGTGAAGAACAGTGCATATGAGATTATTAATCAAAAAACATGCAACATATTATGGAATCGCAATGTCAGTAAAAAGAATCTGTGAAGTGATTATGAGAGACGAGAAATCCATTCTTCCAGTGTCACATATGATGCACGGTGTTTATGATATTGATGGAGTTTCACTAAGTATGCCTGCGATCGTAGGTGCAAATGGAGTAGAATCCGACATTCCACTGAATTTAAATGGGGAAGAAGCATTGAAGTTGAAGGAATCAGCGGATGCATTGAAGAAGATTGTAGATTCTATTGAATTGTAAAATTGCAATATAGAAGTAAATAATAGTATAAAATGGGCAGTTTTTATTGAAACTGTCTATTTTTTCATAGGATTAGGGTGTCAAAAGGTCACTGATCTTTGATATATAGTTGTACCTTGAAAACTTAACACGATATACGAAATCATATCGATATCTGGTAAAATATAAGTATCAAATATCAAGGTGATACAAATGGCTTTTGTAGCGAATGATAATCAACAATTAACTCTGACAGACAGCACTCTTAATCTCACACAAAAAAAAGGGGTAAAAATATGGACATACGATTCAGTCTATGCTATTGGGACCAATTATGCTGATACTGCATTAAATCTGGTAAGGGAAGCGGGGGGAGCAGGCAAGTATCTGCCATATAAAGCCAGCAGTATGGCATATATCCAGTTTGCAAGAGAAGAATTGCCGGAAGGCGAGGATGCATCTTTCTTTCTGTGCGAAGAACTGATGCCGGGATATCTTAATGGAATTACAGGAGAGTATGCACCTCCGGCAGGGTATCTGGTAAATGAAAAAGGAAGCAGAGGCATTTGATAGAGAGTTCCCGTATATGGAGAAGAAAAAACTTCCGGGACAGATTTTTGAAGGAGATATTCGGTAAATTAGGACTTCGTATTTGTAACAGCTTTGCTGACTTCAGTGGAAAGCCGAGTTCTGATAATGATATTCAATTGATGGTTTATTCCATACCGAGAATAAAAATAGAGTAGACGAATTATTTAGCAATCTTCATCAAATCTTTACTTTTTTTCTGTTAGGTTATATTTCAGTAAGAAATGAAATATAGAAGGAAGGATAGTAAAGATGGAAATGATGTTGCAGACACAAAATTTGTGTAAATATTTTAGAAAACAGAAAGCGGTAAATAATGTTTCACTTAATATCGAAAAGGGACAGATTTATGGACTGCTTGGACCGAATGGCGCTGGTAAATCTACCACATTGAAAATGTTGACTGGTATGATGAAACCAACTGCAGGAAAGATTTACTTTGATGGAAAACTTTTGGATAGGAAAGATTTATCAAAAATAGGAGCGTTAATTGAAAATCCGCCTATTTATGAAAATCTTTCCGCCAGAGAGAATTTGAAGGTAAGACAATTATTGCTTGGTACAGATGAAAACAGAATTGATGAGGTCTTGCAGATTGTATCACTTACAAACACCGGAAAGAAGAAAGCAGGACAGTTTTCTTTGGGGATGAAGCAAAGACTAGGCATTGCAATGGCATTGCTTGGAGAACCGGAACTTTTGATATTGGATGAACCTACGAATGGATTAGATCCAATAGGCATCGAGGAATTACGAGAGCTGATCCGGTCTTTTCCGGAACAGGGAATCACTGTAATTCTCTCCAGTCATATTCTCTCAGAGGTACAGTTACTTGCAGATAAAGTCGGGATTATTTCAGGTGGAATCTTAGGATACGAAGGAGCATTAAAGCAGGGAGATAATCTTGAAGATTTGTTTATGAATGTGGTAAGAAAAAACCAGAAAGCAGGTGAAATCCATGGTTAATATTATAAAAGCAGAACATCAAAAAGCCAAAAGAACCATGCGAAAAAAGTTTATCTGGGGATTTCCTCTTCTTACATTTGTCATGGCATTTATATTTACTCTTGGGATGACAAATGCTTATGCAGAAAGTGTTTGGAACTGGTGGTATACACTTTTGCTGCCGGGGATGATTGCTCTATTTTGTTATCTTTCTGTGGCGCAGGAGAAAAAGATAAAATACTATCATTTAATGACTATTCCCACAGACAGAAGAAAATTGTTGCTGGGGAAAATTATTTATATTGGGTACATGATTTTGTTTTCTAATGTGATTGTGTTTGCAGGAGCAACGCTTGGAGGCTTTCTTCTAACGACACATGTTCCAGTTGGAGGAGCGTTGATTGCAGTATTGTTTCTGACGGTTTCTGAGTTATGGGAGATTCCGGTAGCTTTATTTTTAAGTGAACGATTTGGAATGATTGTAAACCTGTTCGTCTGCCTATTTATTACCGTCAGCGGTGTGGTAATATCACAAACCAGAATCTGGTATGTACTTGTTTCTGCAATCCCTATGCGAATGATGTGCCCGTTGCTTCATGTTTTACCAAATGGACTTGCCGCAGAAGCAGGGAATCCTCTTTTGGATACGGGAGTCATTGTTCCGGGAATGTGTCTCTCAATCATCTGGTTTGTTTTTGTAACGGTTCTGTTTTTGAAATGGTTTGAGAGAAGAGAGGTGAAATAAGATGATTGGAAGATCTCTTAATGCAGACTTGCGAAAGATGAAAGGAACATCTGTGATTCTGGCACACTTACTGATTCCGATTATAACCAGCGTTATATTTTTAATATATTACTTTTTTTCACCATGGAATGAAAATATGAAAGTGATTGCATTTTATCAGGCAATAGGAGCAGGACTTCCGGTACTTATTGGAATTTTTACAGCAAGTGTGATGGAACAGGAACAAAATGCAGGTGATTTTCAAAATCTGTTGTCTTTACCGGATAAACCTGCAGCATTTTTATCGAAACTGTTGATGCTACTGGTTTTGTGTCTGTGCTCTATCCTATTGACAGCAATCATATTCGGAATTGGATTTGGAAGAATCGCATCAAGCGATATCGAAATCATGAAAGGATGTATATTTGCAGCATTGCTGCTGTGGGGAAGCAGTGTTCCACTTTATCTGTGGCAGCTGATTCTGGCTTTTCAGTTTGGAAAAGGGGTATCCATTGGAGCAGGGATTATATCAGGACTAATTAGTGCATTGATGCTTACCGGACTTGGAGATTATGTGTGGAAATATGTATTTGTCTGCTGGACGGGTAGAGTACCATATACTTATCTGCAATCTGTATTGGGAGAAACTAGTGTAGGTGAATGGTTGTCATTCATACCAGGTTGCTTAATATTTACAGGGATTAGTATGGTATACTATTTTTGGTGGGTAAACCACTGGGAAGGAAACAGAATATCGGAATAGAATCGAGGGAAACTATGGCAAAAATACTGGCAGTTGATGATGAACCGGCAATTTTGGAAATGATAGAAAGCATTTTGAATAAGGATGGACATCTGGTTACCAAAGTAAGTAATCCACTAAAAATTAATATGGAAGAATTACATCGTTATGACCTGATTTTACTGGACATTATGATGCCTGGAATTGACGGCTTCGAATTATGCAAAAGAATCAGGGCACTTGTGGATTGTCCGATTTTGTTTCTTACGGCAAAAACGGAGGAAAACAGTCTGGTAAACGGACTTTCTTTAGGAGCAGATGATTATATTTCAAAGCCATTTGGAGTGATGGAACTTCGGGCAAGGATCAATGCACATCTTAGAAGAGAGCACAGGGAACATTCTGTCCGGATGGTTTTGGGGAGGGTCTGTATTCAAATATCTCAAAAGAAACTATTGGTTGATGATAAGGAACTTCCTCTTACGAAAGCGGAGTACGAAATCTGTGAATTTCTGGCTAAAAACAGAGGACAGGTTTTCTCGAAGGAACAGATATTGGAAGCGGTCTTTGGCTTTGACAATGAGAGTAATGACAGTACTATAATCACGCATATCAAAAATATAAGAGCAAAATTTGCGGATTATGATTATACACCGATAAAAACAGTCTGGGGGATTGGATATAAATGGGAAGAGTAAAGAGAAGCAATGCACTCAGCAGGATTTTTATGAGATATGTACTGGTCATGCTTGGATCATTAGTTGGTTTGGTGATTGTTGCTTATCTGCTGCTGTACCTTTTGATTAGTGTGGGCTGTATTTATCCGGCAAATTATGCAGAGCAAAAGATTAATGAAGCATATGATACGATTCTACGTGCAGATAAAGTGACTGCTGAGATGATTCCCGCACTTTGTGATTATGTAATCTTTTCAGAGAATGGAGAGAAAATAGGTGGAGATCTGTCAGAACAATACGAACAGATAGCATGGAATGTTGCAAAGTACGGAAACGCATCCGGGAAATATTTTTATAAAGTAATTGTAAGGGAAAATGAATATGTTGTATTGCAATATCGCCTGACACCTCAATATCATTCAGCTTTTTTGAGGGAGCATTTTATAGGACCACAGAATGTGATGAGTATTATGTCAGTGATTGGAGCGGTAGCGATTATCATCATTCCGTCCATACGTTTTGGAAAAAGAATCAAAAAGCAGATGCAGCCTGTATTAGACGCAATCAGACAAATAAAGGATCAAAATCTGGAATATGAGACATCCTGTTCCGGTATCAAAGAGTTTGATGACTGTTTATCGGCAATCGATGATATGCGAGATGCATTGCGAGAATCTTTAGAAAAGCAGTGGAAAACAGAGCAGGAAAAGAAACAACAGATGTCTGCTTTGGCGCATGATATTAAAACACCTCTTACGATTGTACGGGGAAATGCAGAACTACTTTCAGAGACTGAACTGACCACAGAACAGAAGAATAATATCACTTATGTTTTGAACGGCACAACACAGATACAAAGTTATGTAAAACAGTTGATAGATGTCACAAAATCATGGAATTGCAGTGATGTTACCTATACAACGGTGAGGTTAGAAGAATTTTTTCGCAGATATAAAGGAACAGGCACTCGGACTGGTAGAAATCTATCACCAGAAAATAGATTGGAAGGCGGGACAAAGTGATAAAAAGGTAACGATTGCTTATGATCCAATGTTCCGGGCCGTAATGAATATGATTCAGAATGCAGTGGAGCATACAAAAGAAAATGGAATCATTTATATTGACGCAAAGGAGCAGGATGGCCGGCTGACATTCATTGTGGAGGATAGCGGATCAGGATTTACAAAAGAAGCATTATTGCATGGTACAGAGCAGATTTTTTATGGATGACACAAGTAGAAATGGCGAAGCCCATTATGGGATGGGACTAATTTTTTGCAAAAACTGTGGCTGAAAAATATGGTGGAGGTATTAAACTTTCAAATTCTGAAAAGACAGGTGGGGCGAGGGTAGAAATATTTTTCCTGAGTAGTCAGGAAACAAGCTAAATAGACCGCAACTAAGCTATGTAAAAGAAATTTTACATGCTTTTATCTAATATGTAAAAAGCCTTTTGATAGACATTACTACTAGACAACCTTGTAAAAGCTGGCAATACCAATTGGAGAACGGCAATGTTAATTCCAAACCCTGTTTATCAAACGCTGTCAGAATGTTGAATAGGGATAAAATTTCACTGGAAGATCGAGTAAAACTTATAGGAGACGTAGAAAGCCTTCATACATTTGCCCATATAATCAATCGTACGCGCAGACGCGATATCGGCAATTTTACGTTGCGTGAACCAGAAACGTTAAAAGTATCTTTACACCCGAGCAGCAAGAACGTTTCGATAGGAAAGACGGCGATTTATACAACGAACTGTACTTTGACGATAGTCCGTATTGACGAAAAAAGCGCAAATTTAATATCAAATATTTTAAAAAGAGTGTTGACAACGGAAAGAGTTGCATTACAATAGTGGTGTGGGGGATAACTACTATGAATAGTTTTGAATTTTTGGAAAAACTCGGTTTTTCATCTAACGAGGCAAAAGTATACGGCACGTTGATAAAACACAAAGTGCTAAACGGCTACGAAATCGCCAAATTGTCCGGCGTTGCGCGTTCGTTGGTTTATGAGGTCATCAATCGTTTGATTGCAAAGGGCGCGGTCATCCGTATAGACGGAGAACCTAATTTATACAAGCCTATCGAGTATCAAGACCTTATCCGCAGCATTAAGGAAGAAAACGAAAAGAATATTGCCTGCGCCGAACGCGAACTTCAACAACTCGCAACGGAAAATGCCGACGTCGATTACGTAATGAATATAGTGGGCGAAGAAAAATACGTTGCCAAGGCAAAGAAACTTATCGACAGCGCGCAAGCGGAAATTTCGCTGTCCATTTGGCAGGAGTCGTTCGAAGTGCTGCGTAGTAATATCGAAAACGCAATATCCCGCGGAGTAAAGGTGTATATTTTTACCTTCGGAAGTATTTCGGTCGCCGGCGCAACGGTGTATTCGTACAATATCAACGACGTTTCCACTCTGTTTCCCTACCGCAGAACAACAATCATAATCGACGGCGGAGAGTGCTTAGTCGGCGAAGAGGGCGATCGCAACGTTTACGTGCATACGCGCAATCATTCGGTTGTTTCTCTTGCCACCGATGAAATTGTTTTGAATGATTTTTTGGAATAAACTTATCGAAAAAGAAAACCTGTTGTCCAAGGGTTGCTCCGGTGCGGATTTTTTGCAAGCCATACACAATTTGGCGGAGCGCTACGGCATTACCGACGAGATGACCAAGAATTTTCTTGTTTACAATTTTCAAAAGGAGAAAACTCAAAATGGCGAAAAAACGTTGAACGATTACAGGCGCGCGAAGCCAAAGAACTTATCCGCCGCGAAAAGCAGTTGGGCGCAAGAAGCAACAAGTTTTATCTGATTTACTTGTTTATGATTTTGTCGCTCATCTACATAACGGACGAAATGGCGTCTACGATATCCATTCAGTTTCAGGCGAATATAGTTACGGAATTCTTCGTAAAAAATACGGGTATGGAATACGGCGCGGGATTATCGCTCTTTTCCGCCATAGGTTTTATTTCCTATCCGGTAACGTTGCTTATTATTTTCTACCGTCCCCTTGCGGACAAATTCGGGCGTAAGCCGATTTTTGGTTATTAACACGTTATGTATGGGGTTAGGGCTGTTCCTTGTGTATTTATCTAAGGATATCTACGTTTACATGATAGGCAGCACGTTGATGGGTTTTATGGTGTCGCACGATATGCAATGTGTGTACATACTGGAATGCTCCGACGAAAAGTCCCGCGCCCGTAACTACGCAATCGTAAAAGCGGTGGCGATACTGGGTACGTTGCTTGTTCCGTTGCTTAGGGCTACGCTTATGCAAAATGTAAGCGAGCGTTGGCACGTTGTATATTTAGTTCCGGCAATTATCGGTTTTGTAATGGCGTTATTCGCGTTGCTTTTTGCAAAGGAAACAAACGCGTTTTTAATAAAAAGAATAGAGTACTTAAAAACTCCCATCGAAGAACGCAAACAACGCAGTAAGGAAGAGCGCGAGCAAAACGCTCAAGGCGGAATTCTGACCGCTGTAAAAATTCGCATTCAAACACAGGCAATTACGCTTTTTGATCATCGCCTGCTGTTGTTTCTATCTTGCTTCGTTAGGTACGGCAACCTACAGTACGGTTATGGCAAAGTCTGCTTTGATGACGGAAGAAGAAATAACTCTTGCTCTATTCTTGTATCCCGTAGGCAACGCGCTGTTTACGTTGATATCGGGTTTTGTGTCGGACAAATTCGGGCGCAAAATAACTATAATTGCGATGTCTTGTTCGGCGTTGGCGTGCTATTTGCTGTTTATTTTAAGCGGTATGTTCAAGTGGACTCCGTATTTGACAGGCTTTGCAATCGGCGGATTTATGGGCAGTTACTGGGGCGCGGGCGATACTATCGGCGGAATAATGTTCTCCGAGTCTTCTCCTACAAACTTGCGTTCGTCCGTAACTGTAATCAACACGTTGCTTAACGGAGTTATGGGCGGACTTGCAACGGTTATCACTATGATACTGCTTCCTATCATTCCCGAAAAGATGTTCGGCTATATGTACTTGGGTTTGACTGTGCCGGGGCTTGTGGGCGCAATCGTAATAATGTGGCTGTTTGTCGGCGAAACTCGCGGACTGGATCTTAAAACGGTAACGGGTACGGAATGGGATAAGCCTAAAAAAATTAAAGAAGAAACACAGGACGGTGAATAAAAATGGATAACAAATGTTTTGAACTCGGCGCAAACGAACAGCCGTTGGATATTATCAAGGAAACATGCGGTTTTGCAGGCATATTCAAACAAATAGGAGTGATAGGGGATTCTTTGGCGTCGGGTGAGTTCGAAAGCCACGACGAAAACGGCAGCATAGTTTATACCGATATGTACGAGTATTCGTGGCCCGCTGTTTTGGAGCGCATTACGGGGACGAAGTACAACAATTATTCTCGCGGCGGAATGACCGCGCGCGAGTATATGCAAAGTTGGGCGGATGCAAACGGATTTTGGCAATGGAATCAAGCGTATATCATTGCACTGGGCAACAACGATTCGTTTGTCTTCGGACATCCGTTGGGAAGCGTCAAGGACGTTAACGCAGAATGTCCGCAGGATAACGCCGATACGTTCTTCGGCAATATGGGCAAAATCGTTTGCAAACTTAAAACGATCGAGCCAAATGCGCGTATTTTTGTCGTTACTCCGCAACTTCGCGGTGATGCCTGCGATAAAGATATTCGTTATATCGCAAGCGAACTTGCCAAATTGTGCGATATGTTTGACTTTACGTACTTGCTGGATATGACTGCGCATGCGCCCGTATACGATGCCGAAATGCGTAAGTCGTTCGGGCTGGGCTTCCATCCGAACCCGATGGGGTACTATGCTTACGCATTGATGGTGGCTAATTATATCGACTACGTTATACGTAGTAACCCTCGGGAATTTGCAACGATACCGTTTGTCGGTACGTCGCTCAAAAACAAAGATTATAAATAGTATGTATTTGCTGAAATACACAATTAACTAAACTTGTAGATGTTTTCATTGCAAGTTTACAACAATTTATACTAAATATATAACCGTTTTGAGGACGAAGGCATTTGAGCATTCGTCCTTTCTGTTATGATTGACAAAGAAAATGCGATTTGTATGCTAGAGCGTGTCTGAAAAATCATTTCCGCAATCTGCAAGCCCCCACTTTGCGGTATAGTTTTACCCTCATTCGGTTGCCGTAGCCCGCTACGCCGCCCTCATTCGGATAAAATCTCCCACAAATTGAGACTCGCAGCTCACGAAAAGCCTTTTTCAGACACGCTCTAATTTAGCTGAAATGAAAAGTTAAAGTCCACATAGGTAGGGAAAACGTCCACGAGCGGAAGTTAGTTGTGCAAACAGGTTGGAAGTGAGATAATGTTAAATGTCCCGTAGAAGCCAAAGAGGAAAAATGATGGCAAAATACAAACATTTAACAATGTCGGAGAATAGAAATATATTCTCTGTTGAAAGAAGACAAAAGCATTCGCAAGATAGCGAAAGCGTTAAACCGCGATCCCACCACCATCGCCAAAGAGATAAAAAAGCATTTTTATAGATACCCTATCTGCCAGTGCATGAATACTTTCAAGTATCAGGAGTAAGTACAAGTAGATTGATAGATAATACTGAAAAGTGTATTATAATAATAAGAGGTGGGATTTCCCACACAAAATACTTGCGTAGGAGGTGTTGATAATGGAAGCAATGAAAGATTATGTTGCTCATCTGGACAATAAAAAAAGGGATTACCCTCAGAGGAGCTGCTTATCAGTATTATAATGTAAAAGAATATGGAAATGGCTGCATTAATTTTGGAACCTCGGGAACTGGCAGTGCCAGAGAGCATTTCAGCCAGAACCCTGGCAGATATGGAT
>ENA-OQES01000857-OQES01000857.1-human-gut-metagenome-genome-assembly--contig:-NODE-857-length-12231-cov-2.803866_pt1 | contig 12231 bp, 15 predicted proteins | sample MGYA00242798_ERZ504641 | MGnify/ENA primary metagenome ERZ504641 (study PRJEB26092, sample SAMD00036327) | human gut metagenome | host: Homo sapiens | study: EMG produced TPA metagenomics assembly of... | reverse complement strand
ATGGGGGCTGTTTAACCCTTACAGAAGAATTGGCCGACCAGCTTTACCCGGATATTGAGAACAGAGAGGCTGTCTGGAATGTTCATACATCGGAGGACTCTGATGCGCTCAGGGCGTCTATTTTCAGCCTGCTGGAAAATCCGGTGCTGACGGTATTTTCCAGGGCAGACCATGCGGCATCCCTGGAATCGCAGTTAAAGACAATGACCCGCGGTGTTTATCTGCTGCTGGCGTTCCTGTTTGTGTTCTCCATGGTAAATCTGGTCAACACCCTGATGACCAATCTGCTGGCAAGGCAGCAGGAGATTGGGATTTTGCAGTCTGTGGGCATGACAGGAAAGCAGGTTTCCCGTATGCTGATTGCAGAATGCCTGTGGTATGCAGGGGTTACGGTGTTACTGTCGGTTGGTATCGGCGGAACCCTAGGCTGGATTTTGGACTATGTGATCAGCAGTTTTAATATTTTCGGGGAACTGTCTTATCAGTTCCCGTTGATGGAAACGGTTGTTTTTGTTCTGGCACTTTTGGTTGTGACCGGAATCTTCTCTGTGGTTGCTGTCCGTTATTCCAAACGGCTTTCCCTTGTGGATCGGATTAAGACCATGGAATAACCAGAGGCGGCGGCTTCCGAGGCGGAAAGCCGCCGCTTTGCTGACAGCAGAAATATAAGACTTAAAGGAGATGATCAAAATGACAGTACCATTTGAGAATGATACAGGAAATATTGTCAGGAAACTGGCAAGAAAAAGTTTGAAAAGTGAGAAGCGCCGGAATCTGATGGTGGTGATTGCCGTTGCGCTGGCATCCTGTCTGATCTGTTTTTCGATTGTGATGGCTTTGTCTACCCGGCAGATAGAGAAAAATCATGTGGAGGATACCTATGAGGCAGTCTATACCAGGATTACCGAGGAAGATGTGTCCACCCTGAAGGGGCTGGATGACTTCTCAAGGGTAGGAGAGTATTATATGCTGGCTGTGGAACCTGCGGAGCAGGGATACAACGCCTCCTATATTTATTGTGATGAGGAAACGATGTATATTGCCCGTGACCAGATGAAGCATTTTGGAAGGCCGCCTGCCCCAAAAGGAGGATGAGGTAGCGGTCAGCCGTTATTTCCTTTCCGAATATGGTGCAGACGCCGGGATTGGCGAAAAGGTTATGCTAAGCAGCGAGAGCTTTCACGGAGAATATACGGTGACTGGCATTCTGGAAGGCTATAAGGAAAAAGAGGTAAATGGCTGTTCCATTCTTCTTTCCAAAGAAGCTTTGAAAGGATGGAGCGGCTATGACCCCGCTGATTATCGCGCTTATGTGCATTTTCAGAATGAGCAGCAAATGGATGAAACAGAACTGACTGCCCGCAGCCGGGAGATTGCAAAGGAATATCAGCTGGAAATGCCGGTCATGAACCTCAGCTATATGAAATTCTATAAGCAGCCTGTGAATGTCAGTATGCTGGCGCTGGTTGCCGGCATCGCAGTTCTGGTCATCATCGGAGGATATGTGGTGATACAAAGTATCTTCCGGATCTCTATCAATGACAAGATCCAAAGCTATGGACAGCTGCGGACCATCGGCACAACGCCCAAGCAGATCCGCCGTATTGTCAAAAAAGGAAGGCCGTTTCTTGGGATGGGCCGGCATTGGAATCGGTATTTTTCTGGGGTGTGCAGTCGGGTTTGCCCTGTTTTCCCGTGGATTTCATCTGCCGTTTTATGCAGCTGCGATTGTTTTGACGGCACTGCTTGGCTGGTTTATGGTATCTATTGCGATCCGCAGACCGGTAAAGATTGCCGCAGGTATCTCCCCGATTGAAGCAGTCCGCTTTACCGGCAGTCAGAGCAGTAAATCCCACACACATAAGAAGAATATGCGGTTAAATCCGCTCTCTATGGGAATTGCAAATTTTAGGCGTGACCGCAAAAAGACGATCAGCATCGTGGCTTCCCTGAGCCTGGGCGGCGTGATTCTTTTGGTGACAGCATCTATTCTTTTGGTCCGCTCGCCGGAGCGTATCGCAAGACAGTTTTTCCCGGATGGGGATTATAAAATCTATATCAATTCCGAAGAATCAGAATATGAGGTGATGTCGGAAGGAAATCCGTTGAATGAAACGCTTCGGCAGGAAGTGCTGGCCGTAGACGGCGTAACAGATGTGATAGAAAATCGTCAGGCGGTTCATGTGCGGTTTGAGAATGAGGAAAGTTCTTCCGGTGGAATGTGCGATCTGTTGAGTGACCGAAACAGAGATCAAAATGGAAGCAGCGCTTGTGTCGGGGACTTTGCCTCAAGATTCCCATAGTATTGCACTGGATATGGAATATGCGGAAGATATGGTCGGTGTAGATGTGGGGTCAGTTATCAAACTTACCATAGGGGATCAAGAGATTCCTGTCACTGTTTCCGGTCTGCTCATAAACGATGGGCTTAAAAATGGTCATGGTCCTCTGGCATTGGACAGCACCTGCATGGTTGCAACCAAAGAGCTGTTTCAGGAAGCAATGCCGATGATCGATTGTTTTGATTATTCCTGGAGCATTGTCGGTGATCCTAAAAAGGCAGAGCAGATTGAAAACAGCCTGAATGCAATCATTTCTTCCAATCCGGATCTTAAATTGGATACCATTGGGATACATAAGGATTATGAGGAAATGGAGAACAGGGTTGTTTTCGGAGGGCTTCAGGCGCTGTCGTGGTTGGTATTCCTCTTTGGCGTGGTCAATCTCATCAATACCACACTCTCCAATCAGATGTCCAGAAAGAGGGAAAACAGCGTCTTTCGCGCCATCGGTCTGACCAGAAAGCAGCTCTGTCAAATGACCATCTATGAGGGAATTTGCTATGCGTTTTCTGCTGCGCTGGCAACTCTGGCAGTCGGCCTCCCGATTGCAGTGATAGCTGCCCGAAAATTCAGCGAAATGACTTTCCATGTAGCAATGCCATATTCGTTCCCTTTCCTGCAAATGGGGCTGTTCGTTCTGGTGCTGTTTGGCCTGGAGGTTATCCTGTCCTTCTGGACAATGCGCAGACAGAAAAATCAATCTCTTGTGGAAGAAATGCGAGCGATGGAATAACCGTATAGGATTGGCGGGGCGGCAGCGTGCTGGCCCCGGCTTTTTTAGGCTTGTCGTTATATTTTGGCTCATTATTGACTTCTATTACGGTTAGTGATATATTTATTACAGTAACCGTAATGAGGAGGTAGGTGTTATGCGAGACAATGCGGAAAGGTGGTGCGCTCACAGAGGTGACATTCTTTATTTTGCTCTCCCTCTATACCCCGAAACATGGATATGCTGTCATGCAATTTATTGAAGATAGTACAAAAGGGCGGCTCACGCTGGGGGCAGGTACTTTATATGGTGCGTTGAACTCGTTGCAGGAAAAAGGCTGGATTGCACCTTTTGGAGATAGTGCGGGACGGAAAAAAGAATATCTCATTACAACGCAAGGAAAAGAAATTGCAGAAAAGGAACTTATAAGGCTCAATGAACTTGTAGGCGTGGCTAATGGAATTATTGGAGGTGCAGTATGAGCAAAAGTATTATCGTTTCTTTGGCGGTTTGTTGACTGCCCAGGAACATTGGCTGAATAAAATGTCTGAAAAGGGCTATCGTCTGATTCGGGCGGAAAAAATGTTGTATGAATTTGAGGAGTGTAAACCGGATCAGGTAAAATACTGTGTGGAGTTTATCGGGCAAAAATCGAAGGTCGATGCGTCAGATTATCATGAGTTTTTAGAGGGGATGGGTTACAAAGTATTTTATAAAAACATCAACCTGAACTACTCTGTTGGTAAAGTGCGTCTACGGCCATGGGCTGAAAGAGGAGGACGCATAGCAACAAATGCCACCACCTTTAACCGGGAACTGTTGATTGTAGAAAAGGATAATGACGGTAAGCCATTTGAACTTCATACTTCTTATGAGGACAAGGAAAACTATTACAGAAATCTGCGTAATCCGTGGTTGCTGATACTGCTCATGTTCGCAATATTTGCGGTTGCAAAACGCTCGGTAGCTTTTTTGGTGTGCTTGCCCTGGTTTCTCTGATTCCTGTTCTCGTATATCAAACCAAGGTTATGCAGAACAAACGCGAAGGTAAGACAAAAGAATGGTGAGGTGTTTATATCATGAATGAACGAGCAAAAAATAATCCGACTATGGTTTGATATGTGGCTCAATCAGCAGGATATGGGGATTGATGATATATTTGCAGAAGATGTGATTTATACAGAAAGTTGGAGTCCCCAGTATAACAACCGAAAAACAGTAAAGCATTGGTTTCAGGAATGGAATACCCGTGGCAAGGTAGTTGTTTGGAAAATCAAGCAATTCTTCCATAAGGGAGATCAAACGATTGTAGAGTGGTATTTCAAAAATGAAATGAACAATGGAAGTATAGAGGAATTTGATGGAATCTCGCTGGTTGAATGGACAGAGGATAATAGAATAAAGTCGTTGAAAGAATTTGGGTGTAATCGCAATACCTATAATCCATACCAGGAAGGCGATACTCCTCAATTTAGAGCAGAAAAAGTGAATTGGTTTTGATTGAAAGCTTAGGGAGGCGAAAAGGATGAAGGTATTGGTTAGTGCCTGTATTATGGGAGTGAACTGTAAATATAATGGGAAAAACAACGAAAATATAGCGGCTATCAATTTCTTGAAAGATAAAGAAGTTATTTCTATCTGCCCAGAAGTATTAGCAGGTATGAAAATTCCCAGATCCTGTGCAGAAATTGTGGATGGGAGAGTAGTTGATGAAAACGGAAATGATGTTAGTTTAGAATATGATAAAGCAGTGGCAGTTGCATTATCGAAAATTCAGAATGAAGAGATTGATTTAGTTATATTACAATCCAGAAGTCCTACCTGTGGTGTTAATCAGATATATGATGGTAGCTTCACTGGGAAGTTAATTCCCGGAATGGGCTTGTTTGCAAAGGCATTAAAACAAAGAGGATATAATGTCATTGATGTTGAAGAAATATAAGTTTACCATTTTTCATTTGTTGAGGGACAAGGTTCCTAACGCATTAAGGCTGCATTTTTTATATTCGCCTGATGCAAATGTCAATGGGAGCATGAGCAACTACATATAGTAGTTTTCTTCACGGAGGCTGATATGAAAAGAAAAAAGTATTGATAATAGAAGATGATCCGTTGATACGGAATGAATTGAAAACGCTGATGCAAAGTAACGGCTATGAAACGGTGGCTCCGGAAGATTTTTCTGATGTGATCGACCGGATCAAAGCTGAACAACCACACTTGGTTTTGCTGGACATCAAGCTGCCGGGAATCAGCGGCTTTTCTCTCTGCACCGAGGTTCGCACATTTTCCGAAGTACCAATCATCTTTGTGACAAGCTGCAACACGGATATGGACGAACTGAACAGCATCATGCTGGGTGGAGATGCTTTTATCACGAAGCCCTATAACACAGCAATCCTGCTTGCGAAAATTGCTTCTCTGTTGAAAAAAGCCTATCCCACACAGCAACGGGAACAGATCGTCTATGGAGATGCAGTGCTGCATATGGAATTCAGCAGTTTAGACTATAATGGACAGAGCGTAGAACTTACCAAGAACGAATTGAAAATTCTCTATTACCTTTTCAAGAACGGAGGAAAAATCTGTTCTCGTGCAGATATGATTGAGTATTTGTGGGACAATCAGTTATATGTGGATGACAATGCTTTGAGCGTTAATATCAACCGTATCCGGGAAAAAATGGCGGGCATTGGTCTGACAGATTTTATTAAGACAAAGCATCGACAGGGGTACACGATATGAACAGCAGACGATATTGGAAAAACAGACTGCCATTTCTGCTGACGAACCTTGTTTGTATGGCTGCGCTCACTGTATTTCTACTGGTGTGCGGCAACTCGGGTTTCCGCAGTATTATTGATCCTGATTGTATGGGCATTGAATTTTGTTGGCTGGACTTGTCCTTACTTACTGGAAACGGAAGCGGCAGATGAAAAAACTTCTGGATATGGCGGAACAGCTTTCAGAACGATACCTCATTTCCGAAGTGATGGAGTTGCCGGAACAGGCCGAGGATCAGGTTTACTATCAGCATTTTGAAAATGGCTGGAAAATCCATGTTGGAGCAGATTGGAGAGGTCGAGCGGGAACGCCTGGAGTACAAGGAATACATTGAGCAATGGATTCACGAGATCAAAACCCTATTACTGCCATGAAACTCCTATGTGAAAATCATCGGACGGACTGGACAAAGGAACTCCTGCTGGAACTGGAAAAGACGAATCGTTTTACCGAACAGGCTCTTTACTACGCTCGAAGCGAGCATACAGAGAAAGATTATTCCGTTCGGGAAATGGCGTTGTCTCAGGTGGTGCATCAGGCGATTGCAGATAACAAATATCTATTGCTCCAAAGTGGTATGCACCTGGAAGTGGAGGAAATGCAGGATACGGTTTATTCAGATGAAAAGTGGGTGCGCTTTATTCTGAACCAACTGATTGCCAATGCGGTCAAGTATCGTATTGAGCAGCCGATCCTCCGCATTTCTACCCATAAACGGCAGGATCAGGTTGTCCTTGTCGTGGAGGATAATGGAATCGGAATTGCTGCATCCGATCTGCCTCGCATCTTTGAAAAGGGATTTACCGGTCAGAATGGTCGTATGGTACAGCAATCCACAGGAATTGGTCTGTACCTATGCAAACGGCTTTGTGAAAAGCTGGGTATTGGCATTACGGCGGAGTCGTCGGAACATGGCACAGCCATTTCCCTTTCTTTTCACATCAACTGTCTGATTCATGAAGTGCAGGACTGAAAAGCGTTCTGCACTTCTTACATTTTTGTTAGAACTTTGTAAGAAAACTTGATACAAACGAAGTCGTTCTTATTCTACAATAGAGATCAGAGGTGATAACAATGAAAGAAATTTTGAAACTGGATCATATCCCAAAAATATTACGGAAATGGCGGGAATGTTACAAAAGCAATTCAGGACATCAGCTTTTCCGTTCAAGAGGGAGAATTTGTCGGAATCATGGGAGCATCCGGCTCCGGCAAGACCACCCTGCTCAACTGTATTTCCACAATTGATACCGTCAGTGCGGGACATATCTATCTGGATGGGATCGATGTGACGGAAATCAATGAAAAACAGATTGCCCGGTTTCGTCGGGAAAATCTTGGCTTTGTTTTCCAGGATTTTAACCTGCTGGACACGCTGACCATTTCGGAAAACATAGCCCTGGCGCTGACCATAAACAAGGTTCCAGCAGGCGAGATTGATGGACGGGTGCGGGAAATGGCCGGAAAGCTGAATATCACGGATATTCTGGATAAGTACCCCTATCAGGTGTCTGGTGGTCAGAAGCAGCGGTGCGCCTGTGCCAGAGCCATTATCAACCAGCCTAAGCTGATCTTGGCGGATGAACCCACCGGTGCGTTAGACAGTCACTCGTCCCAGATGCTGCTCTCTACGATCCAGAGTATCAACGAAGATCTCGGAGCCACAATCCTGATGGTGACACACGACGCTTTTTCGGCAAGTTACGCCAATCGTATTCTCTTTTTAAGGGATGGGACAATCTTCACGGAAATCCGTAAGGGCGGTGATTCCCGTAGGACTTTCTTTGAAAAAAATCCTGGATGTCCTCACCATGATGGGAGGGGGAATGAATGATGTACGCTAAACTGGCACTTCGTAATGTCCGCAGAAGCCTGCGGGATTATATCATTTACTTTGTGACGCTTACCTTGACTGCGGCATTGATGTACTCATTTTTGGCATTGGGCTTTTCATCAGATGTTCTTGCTATGGCAGAGAATATGTCGATGCTGACTACTGGAATTTTGCTTATGTCAGCTCTGGTTGCTTTTATGTCCTCGTTTGTGATCGGTTATGCGATTCGCTTTATGCTGGGACGACGGAAAAAGGAATTTGCAACCTATGAACTGATCGGCATGGAAGCAAAGATAGTACGAAATTTGTTTCTTGCTGAAAACAGCATTATCGGCATAGGAGCCTTTCTGCTTGGTTCTTTGGTTGGCACAGGGCTTTCCGGTTTGCTAAATCAAGTGGTAAAAAATATCTTTGAGGTGCCGCATACCTATCAGGTTTCCTTTTCTCTCCGGGCGTGGGCAGTAACCTTTTTATTTTTTTGCCTTGATGTATGGTTTTGGGATGCTCCGAGCAGCAAAGATTATCCGGCATCAGAAAGTGATTGATCTTCTGTATGATAACCGTAAGAATGAAGAATACCGTTTCAAATCATTCCGCCATAGTCTTTTGGTAGTATTGCTTTCAATAGCCGCAATGGTTGCAGGCGTGATTTTGCTTGGGCGGATGCTTCAGACACAAACCAATGAAGCATTTTTGTACCTTGGCGGAGCCTGTTTGCTCATTCTGGCGGGTGTTTACGAGCTGCATCGCCAGATTCCACTTTTGCTGCACCGATTTGCAAAACAAAATCTGCGCCATAAGTACAAAGAAGAAAATCTGTTCTTTTTGGGGCAGATTGGACGGCGCATCCATTCTGCTGGTCGGACAATGGCTGTGGTGGCAATTCTTTTGACCGTATCTCTGGCAACCATGTTTGTGGGGCTTACAATGGGAGCCGGCTACAAAGCCAATATGAAAGCCTATTATCCCTATGATGCAGGCGTGGCGATTGATGCACCTCTGGAAAAATCCAGCATGGATTCCATCGTTTCCTTTACAGAGGATCATTGTGGAGTCGAGGATTCTGTGAGCTATTATTTGTATGCGGTTCCTGAAAAACCGATTGAAGCCTTGTCCTTGTCCGACTATAACCACCTGCGCGAAATCCTGGGGCTTTCTCCTGTTGTCATGGGCAACAACGAATTTTTGGTTCATTGTGATACATGGAACTATATGGACGGAATCCGACAAGGCTTGGAGCAACAGCCGGAGATCACATTAAATGGTCGGACATTGACCGTTGCAGAAACACCGATCCTGACAGAGCCGATGGAGCAGTATCAAATGGCTGGAACGAAGGGATATGTGCTTGTTCTGCCGGATGAAGCAGCTTCACAATTAGTCGGAGAAAAAAGTCGTCTGGCTATGAAACTGGAAGATGGCGGATACCCGGAATTGAAAAGTGACTTGAAGCAATTCCTGAACAGTGGGAAATGGCAGCCGGAATTGCAGTCCAGTCAACAGCTCCCGGAAAAAGTAACGATGGGTGTTACAGTAAAGGCGTGGGGTGTTGCCAATTCGCTGACTGGATTTACAGCCATTTCGTTCTGCGGATTGTATTTAAGCATTATTTTTATCATTCTATCCTGCTCGGTGCTTGCATTTGAGCAGCTTTCTGCCATAGATAAAAACCAGAAGAATTATGCAGTTATTGACCGTTTGGGTGTACCGGGGCACAGGCAAGCCTCCCTGATACGCAGGGAACTGTCCACAGTCTTTTTGATCCCACTGCTATTCCCTCTTTTGCTGACGGTTTTGCTGATAGCAGGGGCACAGTTCTTTTTCGGAGAGGCAATCTTGCAGCAGGGACTTGTGCCTCTTTATGGTTTGGTGACGATCCTGCTATTCTGTGCAATCTACCTGACCTATTTTGGTGCAACAATGTTCTTATTCAAACGGGTTATTCTTCGACCGGAAAATGAGATAAAAAACTGAATTGCTACAAAAATGAAGCAATTCAGCCTGTTTTCTTGCCGAAAAAGAAAGTGGTTAGGAGATTTCTGCAACATTTGGTCTTTATTATAGAATTACAAGTAAGATAGAAAGTGTGATTAAATCTACCGGATGACGGCAAAAGAAAAAAAGCCGTCGTACAGTAGACACATTCCTACGCGCTCATGGAGCGGCGGTTTTGAGTAGATCAAGGCCGCCGTTTCTTTTTGCGAAAAGCAGAAACCCGACGACCCTCGTGCAATCAGCAGGGGCGGCATTTTAGGAGGATGCCGTCATGTCTGTGTTAGTGGTTCACAATACCCATGAGTTACATCAGTTAAAAAAAGCCTTGCCCCGCCACCGGGGCATTATGTTTTTATATCGGTATTATCAATCTGTGTAAACCAGTATAATCATAGGTTTTCTTGTCGCGCCAGTATCCCTTTGTGGGGAGCTGGCGATTTTTGCTTGCCGCTTTTTTAGATAGACGAGCGGTTTGTTACCGCTGCCGGTCTCCGCCTCCATTCGATTCACCCGTTAACTACCCGTGAATCGAAATGGAGGTACACAATGAAAAAATGTCAATCTTCGGGATCTATATCCTGATGTTTATAAAACAGATCACTTTGTAGAAGTAACAGAAGATGTGCTGGAGGCGATTCGTGCCACCGAGCGTGCAGAAGCTGCCTATGACCGGAGAATGTATCGCTATAAGGCGCATTACTCTCTGGACAGCGACAACGGCATTGAAAATGCGGTCCTGATGAAGCCCCAGACGCCGGAAATGTTCCTGGAGGAAAAACAGCTGCGGGAACAACTCTACACCGCAGTAATGGCTCTGCCGGAGAAACAGGCCAAGCGGATTTATGCCCGGTATTATCTGGGTATGAGAGTAGGAGAGATCGCCGCAGCAGAGGGTGTAGACCCAAGCCGTGTCCGGGACAGCATCCGGCGCGGTTTGAAACAGCTGGCAAAATATTTTTGATAAAAGTTTCGTTTGAAGCGCCTGTTTTTTCGCTTTTTTTGGTCAGAGTTAATAGAAGGACAAGTTTTCCCCCTTCAACAGCACTTTGACAATTTCATAGACAGCATAACAGGTACATAACCCGTGTACGAGCGAGTGTGGAACGCCGCGAAGATGGAGCAGCCAGGGAGGTGATGAACAACGCTGTTTCGGAGCGATCTACGATTTCACAAAATCGGATGGTGGCAGATCCGGCGCGAGGACCGCACGGGGGACTTAAAGATACTTCCTCACGGCCTCCTAAAGACTTGGGGGGTAACCCTGCGGCGCACGAGTAAAACGACGCTGCGGAGTTATGACAACCGCGCCAGCGGAGACCTGCTATGTTCCCAGCGTCAGGGTTGCGTGGCAAATGTGACGAGAATTGAATCATATTAAAATTAGGAAGCGATTACTTTCTTTGTTGGTCGTTTTCTACTCAAAATCAGATACCATGCGCTGGCAGTTTCGGCTGCCAGCGTATTCATGTGATTTTGAAAGCACGATGATAACCTTGACAGATTGGAGGGAATATGGTCTATGGAAAAACTCATTACACGAAAAGAAGCGGCTGAAATCTTAGGAATCAGCATCGCAACGCTGGATGCCGCCCGTAACAACGGCTTGATCTCTTATGTGCAGTATGTTCAGAATGGCTGTGTGTATTTTACTGCGGCGGGTCTCCAGGAGTATATCGCAAAATGTACGCACAGGGCAAAGCCTGTTGAGAGAAGCACAACTTACCGTAAGCCTCGAAGCGGAAGATCGTGAGCCAGTCCGTATCCTTGATGGAATCAGAGATGTTTGATAAAACAAAGGTACAGCGCTGGAGATCTTTTTTAGGAGGTGGAGGAATTGGCAAATAGAAAAATAATGCTTCCCCAATATGGCACAGTTATGAAAAGAGGTGTCCTATATTATAGGACCAGAATCAAAGATGCGAATGGAAAGCTCGTAGCTCTCTACGCAAAAACACCTGAAGAACTATATAACAAAGAAACTCTTGCGTTGGAACAGATTGAGAATGCTACTTTTCATCGGAAAACGCCCACAGTTGCAGAGTATTGTGAAAAGTGGCTGCTGATGCAGTCGGTTCATGTACGAGCCACTACCTTGACGGATTACACTTCAAAGGTCAGGCGACATATTATAGCGGAATTGGGAGATAAACGGATGGGCGAGGTTAGCCTGGATGATATTCAGCTTGCCCTTGTTCCAGTTTCCAAGAAATCTACATCGGTTTATAAATCTGTGGTAATCCTTTACAAGTCTATCTTTCGCGCAGCGATGGAAAGCAGGATTATTGACCATAACCCAACGATTTATCTGACAACAAAGGGTGGTGGTGTTCCACAAGAGGATCGTCAGGCTTTGACAGATGAACAGGCAGAGCGCCTTTTGGATGCTATCCGAGATTTGCCGCCTTATGTCTTTGTCATGATCGGTTTGTACGCGGGTCTACGCCGGGAAGAAATTCTTGCTCTGCAATGGGATTCAGTATATCTGGATACAGATACTCCATATCTGACGGTAAGACGGGCATGGCACACCGAACATAACAGACCTGTGATTTCGGATGAATTGA
>ENA-OQES01000856-OQES01000856.1-human-gut-metagenome-genome-assembly--contig:-NODE-856-length-12233-cov-2.476128_pt1 | contig 12233 bp, 15 predicted proteins | sample MGYA00242798_ERZ504641 | MGnify/ENA primary metagenome ERZ504641 (study PRJEB26092, sample SAMD00036327) | human gut metagenome | host: Homo sapiens | study: EMG produced TPA metagenomics assembly of... | reverse complement strand
CTGGGCGGGGTGAATCATATTTTTTATCATGGCACTTGTTTCAGTCCGCAGGAGGCTCCCTGGCCGGGATGGTTATTTTATGCGGCAGTCCATTTTCATCCGAACAATCCGTTTTGGGAGGATTTTAAATATTTGAATCAGTATGTTACTCGTGTGCAGTCATTTTTTACAGGATGGCACTCCTGACAATGATGTTCTTTTATACTATAACATAGCCGATGTGATGTCTGAACAAGGGAACAGAAGTCTTCAACACTTTAGCGGATTGGATCGTAATATGTTGGAATCTTCGGTCAGAGAAAGTGCGGTAACTTTAACAGAGAATGGTTATGCGTGGGATATGATTTTCTGACAAGCAACTTCTTAAAACTAATATTGAGAAAGAAATGATTGTAACGCCCGGTGCCGCATATAAAACCGTTCTTGTTTCGGCGGCGCAATATATTCCTTATGAAACAATGGAAAAAACCTGATGGCTTTGGCTGATGAAGGTGCTACCGTTGTGTTTTATAAGGGAATTCCTCAAGATATGGCCGGAATGATTCTTTCGGAAGAGAAACAGGCTCATTTTAAAGAAATGCTGGATGCTCTAGACTTTCATGCTGAAGGTGCTGTTAAATGTGCTCGTGTAGGTAAGGGGAAGATTTGTTTGTCAGATGATATTAATGCTCTGATGAATGAGGCGAATGTGGGTGCCGAGAAAATGTATCAAGCAGGTCTGCAATGTATCCGAAGAAATAGTGCGACGGGAAAATATTACTTTATAGAAAATAGTAGCGACCGTAAAATAGAGGATTGGATTCCACTTCGTACAGAAGCTCGGAGTGCGGCGATTTTCAATCCAATGACTGGTGTCAGTGGTTTGGCTGCTTGATGAAACGCAATGAACGGGCAAATCGAGAATGTTTACCTGGAATTTGAATGCCAGGGTTGAAATCGTGATCATTGTATCAACTTCCAGTCAGAATTTTACAGGAGATGCCTATGCTTATTATCAAAATGCAGGTGAGCCAAATCCTGTTTCCGGCAGTTGGACTGTTTCTTTTGTTCAAGGAGGTCCTCAACTTCCTGCTTCTATAACGGTTGACAGTTTGGGCTCATGGACTGATTTTGTAGGGGATGAATATAAAGCTTTTTCTGGAACAGCCGTTTATACGACTACTATAAATAAGGTGCCTGTAGCGGATGTGATCAAATTGGATCTTGGCTCTGTAGCGGAAAATGCATCTGTCTATTTGAATGGAGATTATATCGGTACAGTGATTGACTCTCCTTATCAATTGTATATCCCTGCTGAAAAATTTCAAAGGACAGGATGAGTTAGTTGTCAGAGTAGCCAACTCTATGGCGAATCGAATTGCTTATATGGATAAGAAGGGAGTGGACTGGAAGATTTTCTATAATGTAAATATGTCTGCAAGAAAAAAGGAAAATGTGAAAAATGGTATCTTTGATGCTTCTGATTGGGAACCAAAATCTTCAGGGCTATTGGGACCTGTAACGTTGACTCCGGCTATGGTGAAGCAATGAATTATATAGTCCTGATGTTGCAACCTATAGAATAAATGTTTCAGGGTGTTTGTGTAATGTGTTTATTATTAATGTGATATGTGAATGTGCGCAACATGAATACCCTGAAATTTCGTTTTGAACGAATTTCTATATAAATGTATCTTATTCTATGGTAAGAGAGGGAACTTTATGCTAGTTTTGCAACAAACAATTTGAGATAGCTATGAGAAACAAATTCTTTTATTTTATTGACTTTTATAGGAATAAGTCAGATTGCGGCAGCATCAGCTGTCCGTGATAAATACAATTTTAATTCTGAATGGTTACTTTATGTCGGCGATATACCGGAAGCCAAAGAGGTACGTTTTCAGGATACGGATTGGAAGAAAGTAACATTACCCCGTCCTTTTAATGAAGATGAAGCTTTTCGTTTAAGTATAGAACAACTGACAGATACTGTGATGTGGTATCGTAAACATTTCCGTCTGCCTGCCGGCAGCAAGAACAAAAAAGTCTTTGTTGAATTTGAAGGGGTCCGTCAAGGAGCTGATTTTTATATCAATGGCGAATATATCGGATTTGCATGAAAATGGTGCGATGGCTGTAGGTTTCGATTTGACTCCTTATATTAAATATGGACAAGAGAATGTAATGGCGGTCCGCATTGATAACAATTGGAATTATAAGGAACGTGCTACCGGCACCAAATATCAATGGAGTGACCGTAATTTCAACGCCAATTATGGAGGTATACCTAAGAATGTATGGCTTCATGTTACTGATAAACTTTATCAGACACTTCCCTTGTATAGTAATTTAAAAACGACCGGTGTCTATATCTATGCGGAAGATATCCGTGTGAAGTCTCGTAAGGCCGTGGTTCATGCAGAGTCTGAAATGAAAAAATGAATATAATCGGGATAAGAAAGTCGCTTATAAGGTTGAAGTGTTTGATCGTGACGGGAAAAGCATAAAAAGTTTTGAGGGTACTCAGACGGTAGTAAAACCGGGTGAAACTGCGACTTTGGAAGCTTCGGCAGAAATAGACGGACTTCATTTCTGGAGTTGGGGATACGGATATTTGTACACAGTAAAAACCAGTTTATGGGTGGATGGCAGAAAAGTAGATGAAGTGGCTACCCGTACCGGTTTCCGTAAAACTCGTTTCGGCAAAGGAATGATTTGGTTGAATGACCGGGTGATTCAGATGAAAGGTTTTGCACAGCGTACCAGTAATGAATGGCCGGGAGTCGGTATGAGTGTTCCTGCATGGCTGAGTGATTATAGCAACGGTCTGATGGTGGAAGATAATGCCAACTTGGTTCGTTGGATGCATATCACCCCTTGGAAGCAGGATATTGAATCGTGTGACCGTGTCGGATTGATTCAGGCGATGCAGGCCGGTGATGCAGAAAAGGACCGTGAAGGCCGTCAATGGGAACAACGTACAGAATTGATGCGTGATGCCATTATTTACAACCGTAATAATCCGAGTATTTTATTCTATGAATGTGGAAACGAATCAATCAGTCGTGAACACATGATAGAAATGAAAGCGATTCGTGATAAGTATGACCCTCATGGAGGCCGTGCCATCGGTTCCCGTGAAATGCTTGATATTCGTGAAGCCGAATATGGTGGCGAGATGCTTTATATCAATAAGAGCAAACATCATCCGATGTGGGCCATGGAATACTGCCGTGATGAAGGTCTGCGCAAATATTGGGATGAATATTCTTATCCTTATCATAAAAATGGGGAAAGGAAATAATTCATTCCGTTCTGCAATGACTAATAAGGTCCAGAAAAAGGGTGGATGCCCGTGCTTATAATCACAATCAGGATTCCTTTACTATTGAAAATGTAATTCGTTGGTTTGATTATTGGCGTGAACGCCCGGGTACCGGTGACCGTGTCAGCTCGGGAGGTGTGAAAATCATCTTCTCGGATACGAATACACATTATCGTGGTGTGGAGAATTATCGTCGTAGTGGTGTGACAGATGCCATGCGTATCCCTAAAGATCCTTTCTATGCACATCAGGTGATGTGGGACGGATGGGTGGATATAGAGAATCCCCGTATTCATATCGTTGGTCATTGGAACTATAAAGAAGATGTGGTGAAACCTGTTTATGTGGTATCCAGTGCTGGAAAAAAGTGGAATTGTTCCTGAATGGTAAATCTTTAGGAAACGGTCAAAGAGATTATCATTTCTTGTATACTTTCAAAGATGTGGCATTTGTTCCGGGCAAGTTGGAAGCTGTAGGGTATGATAAGAATGGAAAAGAATGTTGCCGCGCTGAATTGCAGACTGCCGGCAAGCCGGAACAGATTAAACTTAGTGTGATTCAAAGTCCTAAAGGCTGGAAAGCGGATGGAGCTGATATGGTATTGCTTCAAGTGGAAGTGATGGATAAAGATGGCAGACGTTGCCCGCTGGCTAATGATCTGATACATTTTGACGTAGAGGGACCGGCTGAATGGCGTGGTGGAATAGCACAGGGCAAAGATAATTATATTCTTTCAAAAGATTTGCCTGTAGAATGTGGAATCAACCGGGCTTTGATACGCTCTCTTACGACTCCGGGAACAGTTCGTATAACAGCCAAGGCTGATGGATTGCAATCTGCCGAAATCAGTCTTTCTTCCGCACCTGTTGAAGTGAAGAATGGCTTGAGCAATTATATTCCGGGAGATGAACTGGAGGGCAGGCTGGCCCGTGGAGAAACTCCGTTGACTCCTTCTTACAAAGATACGAAAGTCGATGTGAATATCTTATCGGCGGTTGCCGGAGCCAACCAGGATGAAGCGATAAAAAGTTTCGATGATAATGAATTGAGTGAATGGAAGAATGATGGCAGGTTGAACAGTGCATGGATAACTTATAGTTTGGAACGTGCGGCCCGTGTGGATGAAATTTGCATGAAACTTACCGGTTGGCGTTTGCGTAGCTATCCTTTGGGAAATATATGCAGGTGATGAACTGATTTGGAGTGGTGAAACTGAAAAGAGTTTGGGATATATCCACCTGAATGTAAAACCTGTATTGACAAATGAGATAACCATTCGTTTGAAAGGTGCCAGCAAGGAAGGTGACGGTTTCGGACAAATTGTAGAAGTTGCTGCCCCTGCTGCGGGTGAGTTGGATTTGTTTAAGGCTAAAAAATGGCGATAAGACTAATCACGAGTTACGTATTGTTGAAATAGAGTTTAAAGAGAAATTTGTGGCAATAGAAAGATAGGATAATACGTATTTGTCAATAGGTAAAAGGTTGGTTGAACGAATAAACAGGAAAATGAATGAATTTCTATTCTCCGGTTTGTTCGTTCATCTTATTTTTGTGAGAAATTTGAAATGCAATAAAAGAAAAACACTATAAATGTCATGAAAGGAAACAAACTTTGTTTATGCTTTTTGTTAGCTGCCGGAGTAGGATTGGGAGCACATGCTCAAAATAAAATAGCTGCTCCGATGAAGGATGTGAATCAAGTCGTTGATAATACACTTGATAGTTTGAATGTGGCGCGTTCCGCCCGTCCTGTTTCAGGTTCCAGCCGGAAAGGGGATAATCCGGTGTTGTTCCTTGTTGGAAATTCAACGATGCGTACCGGTACTTTGGGCAATGGAAATAACGGTCAATGGGGATGGGGATATTTTGAACACGAGTATTTTGATGAAAATAAGATAACCGTTGAAAATCACGCATTGGGAGGAACCAGTAGCCGTACTTTTTATAACCGGTTATGGCCTGATGTCTTGAAAGGAGTTCGTAAAGGTGACTGGGTTATCATAGAATTGGGACATAATGACAATGGTCCGTACGATAGTGGCCGTGCCCGTGCCTCTATTCCGGGAATTGGCAAAGACAGTCTGAATGTGACTATTAAAGAGACAGGAGCAAAAGAGACCGTATATACGTATGGGGAATATATGCGTCGTTTTATTCATGATGTGAAGAAAAAAGGCGCTCATCCTATTTTGATGTCCCTAACTCCTCGCAACGCTTGGGAAGATGCAGACAGCACTATTATTACCCGGGTAAATCAGACATTTGGATTATGGGCGAAGCAGGTAGCTAAAAAATGCGAGAGTTCCTTTTATTGATCTGAATGATATCTCGGCACGCAAATTTTGAGAAATTCGGCAAAGAAAAACGTAAAGTATATGTTCTATCTGGACCGCATTCACACAAGTGCTTTTGGCGCACGTGTCAATGCAGAATCAGCTGCCGAAGGAATCCGTAATTATAAAGGGTTGGAACTGGCGCGTTATTTGAAACCGGTAGAAAAAGATACGGTTACGGGGGCTACCCGTAAAAAGGGGAATCCTGTATTGTTTACGGTGGGAGACAGTACTGTGAAAAATGCCGATAAAGATGAAAAGGGTATGTGGGGATGGGGAAGTGTGATTCACGAACTGTTTGACACGGAAAGGATCTCTGTAGAGAATCATGCGAAAGCGGGCCGCAGTGCGCGTACTTATTTAGATGAAGGGCGTTGGGATAAAATCTATCATGCACTTCAGCCGGGAGATTTTGTTTTGATACAATTCGGACATAATGATGCAGGTGACATAAACACAGGGAAAGCGCGTGCGGGAAATTACCCGGTTCAGGAAATGAAAGCAAGGTCTTCAAAATGGAGAAAACCGGCAGCTATCAAGTGGTTTATTCTTTCGGCTGGTATTTGCGTAAGTTTATTATGGATGTAAAAGAAAAGGGAGCTGTTCCTATTGTCCTGAGTCATACACCCCGCAATAAGTTTGATAATGGTGAGATAGAGCGCAATACCAGTTCTTTTGGTAAATGGACGCGTGAAGCGGCAGAAGCGGCCGGGGCTTATTTTATAGATTTGAATGAAAATATCAGGAGACAAGCTCCAGGATATGGGATACAATCAAGGTTTGCGTGTAGTAGGAACGTATTTCAATCATGACCATACCCATACCTCTTTGAAAGGTGCCCGTATGAATGCCCGGAGTATTGCTGACGGGCTGAAAGCTACGGACTGTCCGTTAAAAGACTTTTTAAAGTAAATGAAAACAAAACAACATCGTATGAAAAATCTGTTTCTGTTTTTTATTTTCTATTAGTTGTCTTTACGTCAAAGGCACAGGATAATAGGGTTTCCGGTTTAAATTCCCGTCAGTTTACTAAATACTGGAAGGTTGAATCGGAATCGCCTGATTATAAAGTGACGTTTCAGGGAGATACCGCTGAAATAGTATCTCCCAAGGGATTGACTCTTTGGAGAAAAGAGAAGATGAGTGGAAAAGTGACCATTGAATATGATGCATGTGTGGTGGTGGAGTCGGATGGAGATCGTCTGAGTGATTTGAACTGCTTCTGGATGGCATCAGACCCTCAATATCCCGATAATTTATGGAAGCGAGAAAAAATGGCGTAGCGGTATATTCCTGAATTGTTATTCTTTACAGCTTTACTATTTGGGATATGGTGGCAATCATAACTCTACTACACGTTTCCGTCGTTATGATGGGGATGAGTCGGGTATTACAAATCCTAAAGCCCGTCCTGCTATTCTAAAGGAATATACGGATGCCGGACATTTGCTGAAACCGAATCATTGGTATCACATCAAGATTACCAACGAGAACAATAGGGTCAGTTATTACATAGACGGTGAGCGCTTGGTGGACTTCAGGGATGCTGAACCGTTACGGGAAGGCTGGTTTGGTTTTCGTACCACCTTGTCGCGTACTCGTATTACAAATTTCAGTTATGAATGCTCATCGCAAGAGGCGACTGCTGTTCCTTTGCAATGGATTGGTGAGACTCCCCGGCAGGATAAGGCCGTAAGTTTCGGAGTGCCTTTTGATAAAGGGGAAGTTTTTTCCGGAAAACAAGTTACGGCTATCTGCAGAGAGTGGTGAGGATATTCCTATTGATACCTGGACTTTGGCTTATTGGCCGGATGGTTCTGTAAAGTGGGGAGGAATAGCTGGAGTTATTCCTGCCGGAACAGAAAAACTGACTCTGGAAAAGGCGGTAAAGAAATCTAAAGCGAAATCCAAACTGCCGGATACAGATAAAAAAAAGTCCGTTTCTGTGGCAGAAACATCACAGGGTATTCATATTTCTACCGGAGTCATTTCAGCATATATACCTCGTCAAGGCGAATTTTTGATAGATAGTCTGTTATATAAAGGTGTGAAAGTAGGAGAAAAGGCTAGGCTTATCTGCCATACGCAAAGTGAACCGGTACTTGAAAGTACTTCTCAAGTTTCTTTCACTAATTATATAGGAGAACTGAAATCTGTGACTGTAGAGCGCGCCGGTTCTGTGCGTGCGCTTGTTAAATTGGAAGGGGTACACAAAAGTCCGAAGGGTCGTGAGTGGTTGCCCTTTGTGGTACGGCTTTATTTTATGGTGGCAGTGAGCAAGTGAAAATGGTGCATAGCTTTGTATATGACGGAGATCAGAACAAAGATTTCATTCGCGCCTTGGGAGTTCGTTTTGACGTTCCTATGCGTGAGGCTTTATACAATCGCCATGTAGCTTTCTCTTGTGCCGATGGTGGAGTCTGGAGCGAGCCCGTTCAGCCTTTGGTGGGACGACGCATACTTACATTGGGTAAAACCGGAAATGGAGAATCTTCGTTACAGCAACAGCAGATGGAAGGAAAACGCATTCCTCCTTATGAAGCTTTTGACGAAAAGAACCGTGCTTTGCTTGATCATTGGGCTTCTTGGGACAGCTATCGTCTGTCCCAACTGACAGCGGATGCATTTTCAATCCGTAAACGTGCCAATGACAATAATCCTTGGATAGGTACTTTCTCCGGTACACGTAGTGAGGGTTATGCCTTTGCCGGAGATATAACCGGAGGCATGGGGCTTGAGTTGCATGATTTCTGGCAGTCTTATCCGTCTTCTATTGAAATCTCGGATGCAAAAACTCCGGTGGCTGCTCTTACCGCATGGATATGGAGTCCGGATGCTGAACCGATGGACTTGCGCCATTATGATAATGTGGCCCATGACTTGAATGCCAGTTACGAAGATGTGCAAGAAGGAATGAGCACCCCTTACGGGATTGCCCGTACAACGACTCTTACCTTGATACCTCAGGGTGGTTATAGCGGAAAGAAAGCTTTTGCAGAACAAGCTAAACAACTTGCCGGACCGGGAGTGCTGATGCCTGTACCTGACTATTTGCATGCCAAGCAGGCGTTTGGTGTTTGGAGCCTTCCCGATCGTAGTACTCCTTTCCGTGCCCGGGTGGAAGACAGGCTGGATGCTTATATCAGCTTCTATCAAAAAGCGATAGAACAAAATAAATGGTATGGTTTCTGGAATTATGGGGATGTGATGCATGCATACGATCCTGTCCGCCATACCTGGCGTTATGACATCGGAGGTTTTGCATGGGATAACACGGAACTGGCTTCTAATATGTGGCTATGGTATAATTTCCTGCGTACCGGACGTGCTGATATCTGGCGCATGGCAGAAGCTATGACCCGTCATACGGCGGAAGTGGATGTGTATCATATCGGTCCGAATGCAGGATTGGGTAGCCGGCACAACGTCAGTCATTGGGGATGTGGAGCCAAAGAAGCACGGATCAGTCAGGCTGCCTGGAATCGTTTCTACTATTATCTTACTACGGACGACCGATGCGGTGATTTAATGACCGAAGTAAAAGATGCCGATCAGAAATTGTACACGCTGGATCCCATGCGTCTGGCGCAACCTCGCAGTCAGTATCCTTGTACAGCACCTGCACGTCTCCGCATCGGTCCCGACTGGTTGGCATACGCCGGAAACTGGATGACTGAATGGGAACGTACCGGCAATACGGTTTACCGTGACAAAATTATAGCCGGGATGAAAAGTATTGTGGCACTGCCCAACCGTATCTTTACAGGTCCGTTGGCTTTAGGTTATGATCCGGCTACAGGGGATTATTACCAGCGAATGTGAACCCAAGTTAGAAAGTACAAATCATTTGATGACCATCATGGGAGGTTTGAAGTCATGAATGAAATGATCCGTATGGTTGATTATCCCGAATGGAATGAGGCATGGCTTGATCTTGCCGCCCGTTATAAGCAGAAAGCATGGGAGTTAAGGAAGAATCGTTTCCGTATATCCCGTTTGTTGGGATATGCAGCCTATCATACCCGTAATGCAAAAATGGCGGAAGAGGCTTGGACAGATTTGCTTTTCCCGCTTGGAACATACTCCGGCTCCACCTTTCCGTATAGAAACTGTTCTTCCGCCGGAAGTTCCCGCTCCTTTGGATGAATGTACAAGTATCAGTACCAATGATGCCGCCCTTTGGAGTCTGGATGCCGTTTATATGCAGGAAGTGATTCCGGTGGATGATATGAGATAGGATATTTTCGTATCTGTTTGATGATATCATTGTATAGCTTATCATCCTGAACATGAGTGAAGAATCTGTTTACAACAACTCTTTTATTGTTTACAGATTCTTCACTGATATTCAAAATAATAGAAATGACAGAATCATTATTCAACAATCCATTTTTCAATATTCCGTGTTTCAGCACTGAAGTTCACTCCTATTTTTAAACAGTCTTCGTCCGTCTGTTTCAAAAGGAAGTGCGTAATGCTTGTCGTTAATCTGCTGTAAGGCTTCTTCCGCTGTTCCGTTCAGTTTAAACTCCATTATATAGATAAACTTGTCTGTCTGCAAAACGAGGTCTATGCGGCCCCTGCTGGTGTGATACTCCACTTTGACATAGAAACCTACCAGCTTAAAGATGATGAAAAGTACATTCTCGTAATGCAGTTCCTGTTCACGGATAATCTCGTATGTAGTGTCTGCAAAGAAGCTTTGCAGGCGTTGGAAGAAAGAATTGTAGTCGCCGGAACGTATTTCACGGACAAACTTTTGTATCTCAAATGGAGATTCAACGTTGTTCATGCTGGTATAATAAGGTACAAGAAACTGTATGAACCCTTCTTCCACTTCTTTGTTTGGAAAGCCCAAATGATAGATACCGAACTCTTCATCATATCCTTTTATAGTAAGATATCCACTTTGATAGATAACAGGAATGGGACTGGTTGACTCCGAATCAATGCTGTTCAACACTTGGGCATTGGTCTCTTCGTGTGCCATCCGTTCCAGATTGTAATGATGTCTTTTTAGCAGTTCCACCAAGTAAGTAGGAGTCCCCGTCTCGAACCAGTAACTGCCAAATTCCTTGCGCTTGAAAGCATTGAGCAGACTGAACGGATTATACATGCCGATGGAGTTGTGGGTGAAGTGATAGCCATCATAATATTGTCTTAGTTTTTCGCAGAAGCTGTCATAGGTCATCTTTTGTACATCTGCAAATTCATGAAGTTCGGTTTCCAAATTCTTATGAATTTCTTTTTCGCTGATGCCACATAATTCTATATATTCATTCCACATCGAAATATCATCCAGGTTATTCAGATCACTGAATACACTTACTTTTCCAAACTTAGTTACTCCTGTCAGCATGGCGAATTTGATGCAGCCATCCTTGCTTTTCAATGCTCCGTAGAATGCTTTAAGTGTTTCGCGAAAACTATTTTGCAATTCTTTATTGCCGATGGCTTGCAACATGGGCTTGTCATATTCGTCTACCAGAATCACTACACGTTGGCCTGTTTGTTCATAAGCGCGCTGAATGGTGCCTTCAAAACGCATGGACAAGGAATCTTCGGCAGGCTCGCTTCCATATAGCTTTTCCCAGGTTACCAATGTACGGTTCAGTTTGCTTTCCAAACTTTGCGGACTATCATATTTCTGTGTATTCAGGTCAATGTGCAGTATGGGATATTTTGTCCAGTCCTTTTCCAGTTTTTTCCATAGCCAGTCCTTGAAAAAGTTCCTTTTTCCCTTGGAAATAAGCTTCCAGAGTGGAGATAAGCAGGCTTTTTCCGAAGCGGCGTGGGCGGCTCAGGAAATAATAGCGTCCGGATTTCACCAATTGATAAATCAATGCTGTTTTATCAATATAGAAATAGCCATCCAGGCGGAGACTTTCAAAATTCTGTATACCGATAGGATAAATCTTATTGCCCATACTTTTTTGTTTTTAAATGATAACATACAAAGTTACTGATTTCCTTTTTATTTCCTGTATTTTCAGCGAATTCTTTTGGAATAATGTTTTGTTTTTAAGTAGGTATGTCACAGAGGGGAATACAGAAACTTTTCATCTTTTGTTCTCTCCTAAAAGGATTTTATGATCTTTTGTTTCTTAATTTATGTCGATGGTTGATGTGGATAAAGTATAATTTATGAGATACCTTATTAGAAATAATCAGTAACAGGCAAAAATGGGTTCATCTGAAGAAATTTATTGGAACATGGCAAAAAACAATAGAAAGTTGGACGCGAAAAATGCCCATCATGCCCTCATTTTTTGCCATAACTTATTTATAATGAACTGCTTATTAGTGGTGGTAGCATCGGTGTTAGTGAGGGCATTGCCCTCACTAACACCGATGCTTAAAAATAAATTATTCAGACTTTATCGCATGATACAAAGTACTTTTATTGCTGGCTTTTGGGGGAATGCTCAGCTTGCAGGGAATGCGTCTGGAATAATTTATATTGTTGATTTATAGTTCTTTTTATGCGTATGTCCTTTCGGGTAATTGAAAAATCTTCATAGCGGTCTCCCTTCTTCCTTCTTCTCTGAAGTAGCAGAAGAAAAGTGATATTTGAAAAACTGCTCCAAAGGCAAAAA
>ENA-OQES01000855-OQES01000855.1-human-gut-metagenome-genome-assembly--contig:-NODE-855-length-12237-cov-2.492238_pt1 | contig 12237 bp, 19 predicted proteins | sample MGYA00242798_ERZ504641 | MGnify/ENA primary metagenome ERZ504641 (study PRJEB26092, sample SAMD00036327) | human gut metagenome | host: Homo sapiens | study: EMG produced TPA metagenomics assembly of... | reverse complement strand
GGGGAAGATTACACAGAAGAAAAGGTGTAAAAATGTCTTCTGAGAGCATTGAATCTTCTGGATTATGAAAAAGGAAAAATTACAACTTATTCTTGCCGGAGGTGCCGGAAACCTCGTTGAATATGAAGAGATTAAAGAACTGGCAGATGGATGCAGATATCCGGTAGTGTTTGCTGGATGTGTAACGCAATCAAGGCTTGCAGAGCTATACAATGACTGTGATATTTTTGTGCTTCCGTCTATGTATGAGGGCCTTCCGTTGACTGTGATTGAGAGTCTGGCCTGTGGTGACAGGGTAGTAATGACGAAATTGGAAGGAATTGCAGAGTGGCTTGCTGATATGGTCCCGGACGCAGATATCCGGTACGTGTTACCTCCGGGGATGAAAGGAACGGATGAACCGCTGGAGGAAGAATTACCGGAATTTGAAAGCAGACTTGCAGAAGCTTTACGGGAAGCAATTGAGGAAAAAGATACAAAAGAATGTGATGTCAGCAGGATTTCCTGGCAAAAAATTCGCACGGGAAGTAATCCGGTAAAATGCCAAAGAGCCTGCCGATGCCAACATTGTTTCCATACTATGGTATTATAAAAAGGTGGGAAGATGATTGATTTCATCTTCCCGCATTTTTTGATGCTGTACGTTCTACAGTGTATCATTTCTTCTTACATATCCAGGACGATCCTCGGAAGATGTAAGCTCTTTTACATGTGTGATCTTGGCGTGTTTGTCAACAACCTGATTTTCAATATGTACATTCTCACCGATGTATGCGTCAGAAAGAACTACGCAGTTCTTAATAACAGCCCCTTTTTTGATGATACATCCACGTCCTACAACAGAATGTTCCAGAGAGCCTTCAATCAGACATCCGTTTGATACAACAGAATTTTTAACATTTCCTGTTTCAAAATACTGTGTCGGGCAGGAATCATTTGTTCTTGTGTAGATTGGCCAGTTTGGATCAAACAGATTCTGAGCAGTTTTAATATCTGTCAGAGAAAGGTTTGAATCATAATAACTCTTGAAATCAGAGATTGCAGCGAAATAACCTTTGTGAGAAACACCGCGGATATCGAGTTCATCACAGGATGCATTCACGATATCTAATAAAGTGTATACAGAAGAAGTCTTTTTTGCTTTGTGGATCAGTTCGATGAACAGATCTTTCTTCATAACATAAGTATCCATGAAGATATTTTTATTCTTTGCATTTCCGTGATTCTGTTCCAGAGAAAGAACTCCTTTCTGCTTGTTCAGGTTCAATGCGTAACAGTTCAGGAAATATTCATTTTGCAGTATCTACAGAATGATACAGTAATGTAATATCAGCACCGGATTCGATATGATCGTTTAACAGTTTCTTGTAATCCTGTGTGTAGACCATGTAACTTGGTGCAATAACAACATATTCGGCCAGTTCTTGTTCGATATATTCCAGGTTTTCAATATAAGAAGCAATGTCATTGTTATACAGACTCATGTTCATTCCGAGACCGGAATAGAGAATCTGAAGATTACCGCTCTTTGAGTTGATATTGTAGTGGCGTCCTGTTCCAAGATGCGCAGTCAAAGACTGTGGATTTCTGCGGATATAGACCTGAATGTGGTCGATACCACTGTTACTCATATTTGAGATAGGGAAGTCAATAACACGATAACGTCCAAGAAAAGAGAATGCACCTACCGGACGATATTCCTGCATGCCTTCCACTCTGATGTGATTTCCGGCAAAGTTTACGATTCCAAATGCTTTAGCCATATTATTCTACCCCCCTTTACACGTTTGGAAATGAGCTCGATATGTTCGCTCTTTGCGTCGCCGACAACAGCGCCTGCACCAATTTTAACATTATCAGCAACCAGTGCACGTGTAACGACAGCATTTTCATCTACTACTACACCAGGCATCAGTACACTGTCGATAATCTTAGCACCTTTTCCTACTTTTGCACCTGTGAAAAGTACGGAAATTTGTAATTTCACCTTCGATTACGCAGCCCTGATTGACGAATGCATGGTTAATTTCAGCATCCGGTCCGATATACTGAGGAAGAGCAGTAGCATCCTCTGTGTAAATTTTCCAGGTAGGATCGTTCAGATCCAGCTCGTTGTTCTTACTGAGCAGATCCATGTTGGCTTCCCAGAGAGAATCAATCGTTCCTACATCTTTTCCAGTATCCTTTTGAATTTGTATGCATATAATTTTCTTTCCGTCATTCAGAAGAGTTGGTATGATATCTTTTTCCAAAATCATGGTTGGAATCAGGATCTTTCATATCGGCAATCAGTTTTTTTGCGTAACAGTTTCCAGTTGAAGATATAGATTCCCATAGATGCAAGATTACTCTTTGGATGTTCTGGTTTTTCTTCAAATTCTATGATACGGTTCTCATCATCTGTATTCATGATACCGAAACGGCTTGCTTCTTTCATCGGAACTTCGATAACTGCAATTGTTGCATCTGCTCCGTTATCTTTATGTTCCTGCAACATCTTATCATAATTCATCTTGTAGATATGATCTCCGGAAAGTACCAGAAGATATTCCGGTGAGTATGTATCGATAAAGTCGATATTCTGTGAGATTGCGTCAGCAGTACCTCTGTATACATCCAGATTGGCATCTGCTTTCTCACGTGGTGGAAGAACAAAAACACCACTTTCTTTTGCGTCTAATCCCCAGCGTCTGCCTGCAGCAACATAACTGTTTAACAGAATGGATTCATACTGGGTTAATACTCCTACAACATTGATGCCGCTGTTGGCACAGTTACTGAGTGGAAAATCAATGATTCTGTATTTTCCACCATAAGAAACAGCTGGTTTTGCAACTTTATTTGTCAGTTCGTGAAGACGTGAGCCTCTACCGCCGGCCAATATCATCGCTAACATATTATTTTGTTTCATAATATATCCTCCTTATTGCTTATGAATATATTGTATAATTTTTTGGCAAATATTTGCCATATGATTTTTGAAAAAAGTGGGAAAAAGTCACAATTTTTTAGAAAAAGTACACTTAAATTTTGTGGAAAGGATGAAAAATTTTAGACAGATTATGGTAAAAAAAGGCATGACAAGAAATTAACGAAATGAAAAGAGTTGACAATATTGTAGAATATCACATATAATATTTTATAAATATTCAGTGAATGCTATGACAAGGAGGAGTACATAGATTCCCGAAGCAAAGAGAGAAGACGGAAGGTGCAAGTCTTCGTGAAGGATTTATGGAAGTAGCCTTTGAGCTGTGAACCGAAAGGATATAGATAAAGTGTAAGAATATCTGAGTAGACTTCAACGCAGTCCCAGCGTTATCAGGGAGGCAGTATCGGAAAGTGAAACCAGGATAAGGAAAACGTTCCTGTACTGAACAGAGAGCAGAAAGTAATTTCTGAATTTAGGTGGTAACACGGATGTAATATTCGCCCTGAGCTGACAGCTTGGGGTGATTTTTTTATTATATCCGGTATGAAAATGATCAGATTTCAAGGAGGTAGTATATGAAGAAGATCAGTGGCAATAAATTACTGGTAAAAGCACTGAGTGAAGAGCAGGTGGATACAATATTCGGTTATCCGGGAGCATGTACAATTGACATCAGTGACGAACTTTATAAACAGGATTATACAAAGGTGATCCTTCCAAGGCAGGAAGTGGCATTGGTGCATGAAGCAGATGCTTATGCAAGATCAACGGGAAAAGTAGGTGTATGTCTTGTTACGAGCGGACCTGGAGCAACGAATCTTGTAACAGGACTTGCAACAGCATATTACGACAGTGTACCGCTTGTATGCTTTACAGGTCAGGTATCCAGACACCTGATCGGTAATGATGCATTTCAGGAAGTTGATATCGTAGGAATTACCAGAAGTATCACAAAGTATGGTGTAACAGTAAGAAACAGAGAAGATCTGGGACGTATTATTAAAGAAGCTTTTTATATTGCAAGAACAGGAAGACCGGGACCGGTACTGATCGATCTTCCAAAAGATGTGATGGGTGAACTTGGAAATGCCGAATATCCGAAGGAGGTAAATATCCGGGGATATAAACCGAATACACATGTTCATGTAGGACAGTTAAAACGTGCGATCAAGATGCTTTCAAAAGCAAAGAAACCATTATTCCTTGCCGGAGGAGGCGTTAATATCGCACATGCCAATGAAGAATTTACAAAACTGGTTGACATGACGAACGTTCCGGTAGTCACAACTGTTATGGGACGTGGAGCGATTCCGACGACACATCCTTTATATATTGGTAATCTTGGAATGCATGGCGCATATGCGTGTAATATGGCGGTAAATGAGTGTGATCTGTTATTCTCGATAGGAACCAGATTCAATGATAGAATTACCGGAAAGCTTCATTCATTTGCACCAAATGCACAGATTGTACATATTGATATTGATACAGCTGCAATTTCAAAAAACGTACAGGTAGATGTACCTATCGTGGCAGATGCAAAAGAGGCAGTATCAAAAAATGCTGGAATATGTATCTGAGTGTGAGACGAAGAAGTGGCTTGCGACGATCAAAGAGTGGAAAGAGGAACATCCACTGATGATGAAGAAGAAACCAATCATGACACCACAGGATGTGATAGAAACGATCAACCGTATCTTTGATGAGGCAATTATTGTAACAGATGTTGGACAGCATCAGATGTTTACGGCACAGTTTATCGAGATCACGGAAAAGGAAAAAACTTCTGATGTCCGGCGGTCTTGGAACTATGGGATATGGTATGCCGGGAGCTATCGGTGCGAAGATTGGTAATCCGGATGTGCCTGTTATTTCAATTTCGGGAGACGGAGGATTTCAGATGAACAGTCAGGAGCTCGCTACAGCGGTGCTTGAAGAACTCCCGATCATCAGTTGTATCTTCAATAATAATAATCTGGGTATGGTACGCCAATGGCAGAAATTGTTCTATGGAAAGCGTTATTCGATGACCTGTCTTCGTTCCGGAGCAGCCTGCAGGGGAAAATTGCGGAGAGGTAGAGTGTCCGACGTATACACCGGATTTCATGAAGCTGGCTGACAGCTATGGCGCAAAAGGGAATTCATATTACAAAGAAAGAAGATATCGAACCTGCATTCAGAGAGGCAATGAAGAGTACAAAGACCCCGATATATCCTTGAGTTCGACATTGATCCGGAGGATCTGGTGTATCCGATGGTAAAATCCAGGTGGAACACTGGAAGACCTGATCATGGATTGTTAAGAATAAGAGACGAAAGGAGATAAATAATGAATAATAATGGTATGAAAAATGCGCTGGATTTCATTATATGTAGAGAACCAGGTGGGAGTTCTGTCAAAGATTTCCGGTCTGTTTTCCGGAAAATCTTACAATCTGGACAGTCTGACAGTCGGTACGACAGAAGATCCGACTGTATCCAGAATGACGATTGCGACAGTCAGCGATGATGAGACATTTGAACAGATCAAAAAGCAGCTGAACCGTCTGGTTGAAGTGATCAAAGTAATTGATTTTACGGATGTCTTTGTACGTATGAAAGAAATCTTATATGTAAAAGTACGTAAATGCACGAAAGATGATAAAGTGGAATGCTTCCAGATCGCAGAGACGTTCAAGGCGAAGGTGATTGACTATGGGAAAGACAGTGTTCTCATGGAATTTGTTCAGACGGCGACCAAGAATGATGCAGTTATCAAACTGATGAAAGAAGAGTTTGAAAGTATCGAAGTTGTGCGCGGAGGAAGTGTTGGTATCGAATCGATCAGCATGATGGAAAGATAGAGATTCACGGTCGAAATAAATCGAAAATTAAAATGTATAATAAAAAAATCAGAGTGCACTCTTGAATTTTGAAAACAGTAGTATTATAATAGGACAAGATGATAAATCAAACAGTTGTTAAAAGGACGGAGGAGTCAAAATGGAGAAGAAAAATATTGACTGGTCAAACATTGGATTTGGCTATATGAAGACAGACAAGAGATATGTTTCCAATTTTAAAAATGGAGCATGGGATGAAGGTACACTTACCTCCGATGATCAGATTACAATTAGCGAATGTGCAGGCGTACTTCAGTATGCACAGACATGTTTTGAAGGAATGAAAGCGTATACCACAGAAGATGGTCATATCGTAACATTCCGCCCGGATCTGAATGCAGCAAGAATGGCAGATTCAGCAGCAAGACTTGAAATGCCTGTATACCGGAAGATAGATTTGTAGATGCAATCAAACAGGTTGTAAAAGCGAACGCAGCTTATGTACCGCCATACGGATCAGGAGCAACATTATATGTAAGACCATATATGTTCGGTTCCAGTGCCGTTATCGGTGTAAAACCTGCAGAAGAATATCAGTTCCGTGTATTTGCTACACCAGTTGGACCATACTTCAAAGGTGGAGCAAAACCAATTACTATTAAAGTTTCTGATTTTGACCGTGCAGCACCGCATGGAACAGGTCATGTAAAAGCCGGACTGAACTATGCAATGAGCCTTCATGCAATCGTAACAGCACATGAAGAAGGATACGATGAGAACATGTATCTGGATGCAGCAACAAGAACGAAAGTAGAAGAGACTGGTGGAGCTAACTTCATCTTTGTAACAAAAGATACAAAGTTGTAACACCAAAAATCATCTACCATTTCTTCCATCTATTACAAGACGTTCTCTGATGTATGTTGCAGAGCATTATCTTGGACTGGAAGTAGAAGAAAGAGAAGTTTACTTAGATGAACTTGGTGATTTTGCAGAGTGTGGACTTTGCGGTACAGCAGCAGTTATCTCTCCTGTAGGAAAGATCGTTGACCACGGCAAAGAGATCTGCTTCCCAAGCGGAATGGAAGAGATGGGACCTGTTACAAAGAAACTGTATGAGACATTAACAGGAATCCAGATGGGACATATTGAAGCTCCGGAAGGATGGATTTGCAAGATCTGCTAATACCAGATACCAGAAAAAGTATCAGGGCGGACATCCGGTGAAACGGATATAAAACAAAGATATTATAGAAGAGGCAGGGAACTGAGAATTTTCTCAGAACCTTGCCTCTTTTTGAAAATGCGTGTAAAGTATAGAAAGAATAATCAGGTGAAAGGGTTTGATGTATGAAGGATTTAGTATTTTCAACACTGAAAGGTTATAAAAAGGAATATCTTCCCAAGGATATCTTTTCGGGGATTATTATGGCTGCGGTGTCCATTCCTATTTCAATGGGATATGCACAGATTGCGGGACTTCCTGCAGTATATGGACTATATGGTTCGGTGTTCCCGATTCTGTTCTTTGCATTATTTTCAACGTCCAGGCAGTTTATCTTTGGGGTGGATGCGGCACCGGCAGCGATTGTTGGGGCAGCACTTGTGTCGCTTGGAATAGAAAGCGGAAGTAAAGAGGCAATACAGTATGTGCCTGTGATCGCACTTCTTACGGGAATATGGCTATTGTTGTTTTACTTTTTGAAAGCAGGAAGAATCGTGGACTTTATATCAACACCGGTTATGGGCGGATTTATCAGTGGGATTGCGCTTACGATCATTTTAATGCAGATCCCGAAGATATTAGGCGGGAAAGCCGGATCCGGGGAACTTCCGGAACTTATCAGACATATTGCACAGACCGGTAAAGAGATTAACTGGTTGTCAGTGATACTTGGTGCAGGTGCGCTGATATTGCTTCGTGTGGCAGGAAAAATGATACCGAAATTTCCAATGGCAATTGTTATCATGGCAGCCGGAGTGGCGGCAACCAGAATATTCCATGTAGATGAATATGGTGTGGTCCTTCTTGATGCGGTGGGAAAAGGACTTCCGAAACTGGTCCATTTCCGTTTTGTGGGAATTGATCTGAGACAGGCTTTGGGAAGAAGTTTGATGATCGCGGCAGTTGTAATGGCGGAGACACTTTTGTCAGAGAATAATTTCGCAATGAAGAACGGATATAAGATCGATGAGAATCAGGAAATCTTTGCCTGCGCGATGGGAAATATCGCGGCGGCATGTGTAGGGTGCTGTCCGGTGAACGGAAGTATATCCAGAACATCTATGAATGAGCAGTATGAAGGAAAGACACAGGCAGTGTCTGTTGTGGCAGCAATTACAATGGCCCTGGTTCTTCTTGGCGCAACCGGGTTTATCGGCTATCTGCCGGTTCCGGTCCTCACAGCCATTGTAATTTCTGCACTGATGAATGTAGTAGAACTGCATCTGGCAGTACGCCTGTTCAGAGTGAGCCGTAATGAATTTTATATCTTTGTGGCGGCATGTGTAAGCGTGCTGGATTTTTGGAACTATCTATGGTGTGGTAATCGGACTTTTGCTGTCCTTTGTGGCGGTAGTGCTTCGAGCGACAAATCCACCGAGATCATTCCGGGGAATGATTCCCGGAAAAGAAGCCTATTATGATCTGAAGAGAAACCGCAATGCATATCCGATCCGGCATACAGTGATATACCGTTTCAGCGAGAATCTGTTCTTTGCAAATATAAAAGTCTTCCAGACAGATATTGAGAACAATATTAAGGAAGATACTAAGGTTGTGATCGTAGATGCGGCAGCAATCAACAGCATTGATATTACGGCGGCAGATCGCCTGGAGATGATGGCAGAGAATTTTGAAAGGAAAGGAATAAAGTTCTACATTACAGAACATTCCGAAAATGTGAATGAACAGATGAGAAAACTTGGAATCGGGCATCTGATTGAAGAAGGAAAGGTTAGAAGAACGATTCTTGCAGCGCTACAGGATGCCGGCATTCCTTCAATGGGAACAACCGCCGGTGCAGATAAAGCGCGGGACCCTTTGGTCTGGATGCCTTGGCAGCTGGAGATACCGGCGGCTGTTCATGCGGTACATGAGGCGATGGTTCCGGCAGAAGAGGAAAATACGCTGGAAGAATTTGCCTGGGCATTTGGAGATGATGCGGTTGAAGAAATGGAGAAGAAAGTACACCAGGTCATGGAACAGATTCACAAACTTCCGGATCTGGAAAGACTTGCAGACGTAGGGTTCGAAGAGAAACTCAAAAACTGGCATTCGCTGGGCGTTTTGGATGAAGATGAGATTTTAAGACGAATGGAAATGCATTTGGATGAACTTCCGGAGAATTTAAGAGGAGACAGAAAGGTGATCCTTCAGTTGATTGAAAAGAGAAGACGAAAGATCGAACAACAGCTGTTATTACATCATCCGGAAATTGTAGAACATTTGAAGAAGAGCCGGGAAATGACTGGAAAAGCGCCTGGAAAAAGCAGAATCCGGAGGCAGCCAGAAAACTGCATGAGTGGGAAGTGCAGATCAGGGAGAAGGAAGAGGAGTAACGGTAGAAAAAAGTAATCACTGTATTGAAAAATGTGATTGACATAAATGATTTACAGTGGTACAGTGATAGTGTTGTAAAAGATAATTAAATAGATAGACATAGAGAATTTGCCAATGGCAACTTTTCTTGCATACTTTGGGATATAGAAAGCGAAGAGGCTTACAGGATAGTGAGTCACTTCGCCTTTTTGCTCCCATGCATTCGCAAGGAGCTGTCGATGGCAGGTTCTGGGGTATGTTATAGATATGAAAAATGACAAAATGTGATCTTTTACAGGATAGTATCAGATATATGGAAGAAGGGATGAGACAATGTCACATTTGGTAATTACAATTGGATGCGAATATGGAGCAAAGGGAAATCAGATTGGAAGGAAAATAGCAGAAGACCTGGGATTTCAGTTTTATGACAGAAATATAGTAGATGCAATTATTCATGAAGTTGGAATCCCCGGAGAAATCATGGAAAAGGTCGAAGAAGGCGTAACAATTGTTGGAAAAGGTGCAGAAGGAGAGGAACGAGGAGAGTTTTCACAATACGCAGATCTTACAAAACGTGCGATTCATGTACAGAAAACGATTATCCGCAAGTTGTCGGACAGAGAATCCTGTGTGATTATTGGTCGTTCCGCAGATTATATTCTAAAAGAACATAAGCCGATTTTAAGAGTCTTTATCTATTCGCCGGATGAAGTAAGGATAAAAAATGTAATGGAAAGTCATAAGGTTTCAGAGAAAGAAGCAAAACAGATTATTCTTGAAACGGATAAAAGGTACCATAAGCGTCACATGGCATTAACCGGAAGTAACCGAGGAGACCGACATAACAGAGATATCTTAATTGACAGTAGTCTGCTGGGAGTAGATGGAACAGCTCGATTAATTGAGACACTTGCAAAACAAGTAGAAAAACAGTAAGGAGTTGATTATATGAATAAGAAAAAATCAGATTTTGACAAGGTATTCAGTGCCTGGGACATTCTTGTGATTGCATTTGGTGCAATGATCGGATGGGGCTGGGTTGTATCGACCGGAGGATGGATTGAAAAAGGTGGTGTCGTTGGCGCGGCACTTGGATTTGCAATCGGTGGTGTTATGATATTTTTGCGTAGGTCTTACTTATGCAGAGCTTACGGCGGCTATGCCACAGTGTGGAGGGGAACATGTCTTCAGTCACAGGGCAATGGGTCCGGTTGGTTCATTCGTGTGTACATGGGCGATCATTCTTGGATATGTCGGTGTTACATGTTTTGAAGCATGTGCATTTCCAACGATCATTACATATCTGTGGCCTGGATTCTTAAAGGGATACCTTTATACAGTAGCAGGGTTTGATATCTATGTATCCTGGCTGATCGTTGCGATCGTAGTAGCATTTCTGATCATGGTCATTAATATTATGGGAGCGAAGACAGCTGCGATCTTACAGACAATCTTAACGGTAATTATAGGTGGCGCAGGAATCCTGCTGATCATTGCATCTGTACTCAACGGAACAGTTGATAATCTGGACGGTCAGATATTTGCCGGAACAACCGGAGTATCGAATGTAAAAGCTGTTCTTGGTGTAGCAGTGCTTTCGCCATTTTATTTCATTGGATTTGACGTAATTCCGCAGGCATCGGAAGAAATCAATGTTCCACCGAAAAAGATCGGAAAAATTGCTGATCCTTTCGGTCATCCTCGCCGTTTATATTTTTATTTCGTTTCGTTTATTTCTGGCTGTAGGTATGGTTCTGGATTCCGGAGCAATTGCAGCATCACAGAAAGGAACCGGACTTGTAACAGCAGATGCGATGGCTGTGGCATTCCGTACATCTGTTATGGCAAAGGTAATTATTGTTGGAGGAATGTGTGGAATTATTACATCATGGAATTCGTTTATGATCGGAGGATCACGTGCAATGTATTCCATGGCAGAGTCTTATATGATACCTAAAAATGGTTTTCAAAACTGCATCCAAACATAGACACCGATCAATGCACTGATACTGATCGGAGTGCTTACGATGCTGGCTCCATTTGCAGGAAGAGTTATGATGGTTTGGATCTGTGATGCAGGAAACTTTGGCTGCTGTATGGCCTACTGCATGGTATCTTTATCATTTTTAATCCTGAGAAAAAAAGGAACCGGATATGCCAAGACCGTATAAAGTAAAGCATTACAAATTTGTAGGAACTATGGCGGTTCTGATGTCTGGATTCATGGTGTGTATGTACTGCATTCCGGGATCCGGCGGTAACTTAATCCTCCCTGAATGGGGAATGGTTGTGGCATGGAGTCTGCTTGGAGTAGTATTCTATGCAATTTGTAAGAGTAAATATAAAGAGGACTTTGGAAGTCTTGTAGAGCTTATTTCCGATGAAGATTCTGCTACGCTTATGCCGGAGGCAGATGAGGAGGAATTGGATGAGGTAATTGATCATGCGATAGATGTAGTACTTGGTGTTTAATTCATCACTTTGGATACCCGAATCTACATCAAAAAGCAATCAGATCTTTCTGTGCAACTCCAGCTATGACTGCGAATGCACAGAAAGACCTGGTTGCATTTTTATTCTGTGTGTATCGAATGCGTAAGATATGACGAATGAAACGGAGGACGTAACTGTGAGTACTTACCATAAACACCGATAAACAGAATATAACAGTTGACAACAGTTCTGCACTGTTATATACTGTTAACAACGGAGGAATAACGTTATGAACATAATCATCAACCACTCATCCATGCAGCCCATCTATGAACAGATCATGGGACAGATTAAAGAAAGAATCATGCATGGGGAATTGAAGGAAGATACAGCACTTCCTTCTGTACGTACATTTGCAAAGGTAACTGAAGTCAGTGCACTGACGGTCAAGAAAGCCTATGATGGACTGGAAGAAGAAGGATTCATTGTTACAGTTCATGGGTAAA
>ENA-OQES01000854-OQES01000854.1-human-gut-metagenome-genome-assembly--contig:-NODE-854-length-12242-cov-2.345027_pt1 | contig 12242 bp, 17 predicted proteins | sample MGYA00242798_ERZ504641 | MGnify/ENA primary metagenome ERZ504641 (study PRJEB26092, sample SAMD00036327) | human gut metagenome | host: Homo sapiens | study: EMG produced TPA metagenomics assembly of... | reverse complement strand
CTATCATCGGCTCTTTATCTCCCAAAACAAGTGTATCGGGGGCAATGCTGCGGCAATAGTTCAGTTTATGTCCGTGGTGGTCAAAAGAAAGATGAAGATAGCCGTCGCCGTCCACCATCATACTGATAATGTTATGTGCATCTTTTACATGTCCTTTGTATTGGGTACGGTGCAAAATCCATTCCCCAGTGCCCAGACGGCGTTTGCCTAACATCAGCCATCCTTCAGCGTCATAATAAGAAATGTATTGTGTGTTTCCATGCGTCACAATGGAGTTATTACGGAATACAGTAGTATTTACCGAAGTACTGCTAAAGCCTTTCCCCACTTCAACCAGACGTTGGGCACGAACAGAAAAAGCCACACAGCATAATGCGATTAGTAGAAATAAGTTCCTCATAGCAATTCTATTGATAACATTGCAAAAGTAACTGATTTCTGTAATAACACGGGATAATAATTCGGCAGGAAGGAGTCAGAAAACGGTCAAAACCGATTATTATATCTATTTTAAAGAAAAATTCAGAGAAATAATAAAGAAGAAAGATTCTATGATTACATTTACCATAGAGGCAGACTATGTGAAGGATCATTTCCCAAAGGATCTTTGCCATTCATGTTTCCATGCAGCATATATAGAAATCCCACCTGGGTAGAATGGGCATTTCACCCAGGTGAGAGCGTAGTGCCACCTTTGTGAAATGGCAGTTCCACCCAGGTGGGACAATATACCTATACAGGTGCAAACAGCACATTTAATAGTTACTTTGGACTTTTGACACATTCATCCTCCTACTGTGAATGAAACTGCCAACCGGTTAACTATAATATTTCCTGAAGCTGGCCCAACTTCATACTGTTGGAACCTTTAATCAGAATATAATATCCTTTCGGCTTATATCTTTCCAACGACTCTTTCAATGCAACCACATCTTTAAAATGTTCAAAGGACGGAATCACTTTGCCAAACTCCTCTCCTGCCAAAAGTACCCGGTCAAATTTTACATTCATCCAGATAATCCGCAATCTTCTGATGTTCCTCATGACTGGTTTCTCCCAGTTCTTTCATATCACCCAGAATAACCATTTTATGAGCGACATTCATCAACCGGAAATTCTCCAAAGCCGCCATCATACTGGTAGGATTCGCATTGTATGCATCAACTATCAGTTTATTATCCGTGGTTTCTGTCAATTGCGAACGGTTATTATGAGGAACATACGCCTCCAGTGCCTCACAAATCTGCCGGGACGGTACACTGAAGAACCGGCCCACCGTAATGGCGGCCAATGCATTCTTCATGTTATAACTGCCGATAAGGTGGGTATTCACCTCGAACTTCTGTCCCTCGTGTTCCCACTCAAACGAAAGAAACGGAGCACAAGCGCCCAGCTTGCCGCTGATATAAAGTCCCTCTCCTCCTTCCATACCATAACAAATACGGGTAAGGCCCTGAGAGATAGCTGTGAGATACTCATTGTCCTTGTCTATGAAAATAATATGCTTGCCATTGTAACGCAGATGCTCATACAACTCACCTTTAGTCTTGATGACCCCTTCAAAAGACCCGAAGCCTTCCAAATGCGCCTTGCCCACATTAGTGATCATACCGTAATCCGGTTCTACAATACGGGTCAGTGCCTTAATTTCACCCGGATGGTTCGCTCCCATCTCGATGACAGCCAGTTCATGCTCGGGAGTCAGCCTCAGCAAAGTCAGAGGAACACCGATATGGTTATTCAAGTTACCCTGTGTATAAAGCACTTCATATCTTTTTTGCAGCACTGAGGCTATCAATTCCTTGGTAGTAGTCTTCCCATTGGTTCCCGTGATGCCGATGATTCGGGTACCCATTTTATGCCGGTGATAATTAGCCAGTTCCTGCAATGCTTTCAAGCAATCGTCTACTAACAAGATACGCGGATGCCCATCGGCGGCATATTCTTTTTCATCTACTACGGCATACTGGCAACCTTTTTCCAGCGCCTGAAGCGCGTATGCATTTCCATTGAATGTTTCCCCTTTCAGAGCTATGAACATAGAACCCTCGGGGCAGTTACGGCTGTCGGTAGTTACCTTGCCGCATTCCGTAAAACACTTATATAAAGCTGAAATATCCATCTTTCGCTTTGCTTTTAAATTAAGTTGCAACAAAGATAACTGAAAATAGTTCATGAAATAACAAAAACTCAAGAATTGTGCGTACTTTTGTACGACCTAAATGACAAGCCGTAAACAATGGAAACCAAACCGTCAAATATATTAATGTTAATGGGAAACTGATGGATCTCTCCCATCCGCAAGTAATGGGAATCCTGAATGTGACACCCGATTCTTTCTATGCCGGCAGCCGGCAGCAAACGGAAAAAATGATATTATCAACCGTACCTCCCAAATTAATAGAAGAAGGAGCTTCCATCATTGATATAGGTGCCTATTCCTCACGTCCCAAATGCCGAGCACATCAGCCCCGAGGAAGAGATGCGCCGTCTGCGTACCGGACTGGAAATCATCAATCGCTATCATCCCGGTTGTGTGGTGTCCGTGGACACTTTCCGTGCGGATGTAGCCCGGATGTGTGTAGAGGAGTACGGAGTGGCAATCATCAATGACATTGCCGCCGGAGAAATGGACCCGCAGATGTTCGACATGATTGCCAGGCTGGGAGTACCTTATATTATTATGCATATGCAAGGCACGCCGCAAAATATGCAAATGAATCCGCATTATGACAATCTGTTGAAAGAAGTCTTTCTCTATTTCTCGGAAAAAGTACAGAAATTACGCGACTTAGGAGTAAAAGATATTATTCTGGACCCTGGTTTCGGTTTCGGAAAAACAGTGGAACATAATTACCAGTTGATGAATCATTTGGAAGAATTCAGCCTGTTCGAACTACCGTTACTGGTCGGCATATCACGTAAATCAATGATTTACAAGCTGCTAGGCGGAACCCCTGATGATGCCTTGAACGGAACAACAGTGCTGGATACCATTTCCCTACTAAAAGGAGCGGATATTCTCAGAGTGCACGATGTAAAAGCTGCTGTAGAAACCGTGAAGATAGTACAGAAGATGAAAGACTCCGCTGCCTTTTAATTCTTAATTTTCAATTTTTAATTCTAGAAAGATGTTTATTGATTTTAGTATAAAAGACCTCATCGATATCCTGCTGGTAGCCTATCTGCTTTATCAGACTTACCGTCTGATGAAAGATTCGGGTTCTATCAATATCTTCATCGGTATCCTGGTATTTATAGGTATCTGGCTGATTGTATCTCAGGTTTTGGAAATGAAACTGCTAGGGTCTATCTTCGATAAATTGGTCAGTGTAGGTGTCCTAGCCCTGATTATTCTTTTTCAGGATGATATACGCCGGTTCCTTGTCACACTGGGCTCGCATAAACAGTTGGGACGTTTTTTTCCGCTTCCTGACGGGAAACAAGCAGGAAAAGACGGAAAAAGCGGATATTATGCCGATTGTACTTGCCTGTATGAGCATGAGCAAAGGGAAGGTGGGGGCACTGATTGTCATCGAAAAAAAGTGTACCTCTGAATGACATCATCCGTACAGGAGAAATTATCAACGCCAATGTGAACCAACGACTGATAGAAAATATTTTCTTCAAAAACAGTCCATTACATGACGGAGCCATGATTATCCGCCATAAACGGATAGAAGCAGCCGGTTGTATTCTCCCGGTATCTCACGACTTGAATATCCCTAAAGAATTGGGATTAAGGCATCGGGCTGCCATGGGCGTATCGCAGGAAACAGATGCATTGGCCATTATCGTTTCAGAAGAAACAGGTGGCATATCCGTGGCTTATAAAGGACAATTCCATCTCAGACTGACTGCCGAAGAGCTGGAACGTATTCTGACAAAAGAAGACTAATGACCTATCCGGATTTTTTACTCCACTGATTATCAATCTTAAACATAGAAATTCAACCTAGGCAACCAGTAATAAAGATCAATTCAGCATCAAACTCATATAAGGATGCTCCGCTTCCAGTAACAACCGGGTAAAACCATCCAACGTATAAGTGTGATATTTTTTTTCCGGTACTCTCTCACGAAAACAGAAACCATCCCGTACCGTATAATAGCCGTTATTCTCCTGAATCGCTTCATCTCCCTCAATATGTATATAAAGTTCGGATGCCGGATACTTATGGGCGCAAAACCTTCAACAACTCCTCTGCACGGATAACTCTTGCCATCCCCAAAAACAAAGTATCGGCAGACGACGGAATGAAATAATCCATACGCTGTACCTTATATATATGGGCCGCTTCATACAATAAAGTATCCTGCACCGCATCCGTATCTGCCAGCAATTCCTTTATATATAATGTATCATCCCCCATTACCGTAAATGCCATCCCCACTATTTTATCCGCTTCCCAGGCAACCAGCAATTTGCCATTACCCAGTCTTAAATCGGCCATAATAACCAGAAAATCTTCTTTAGGATGCTGAATGCAACTCCTGCGTCCATGCATACGGGAATCAAAATAATGATAATGTTCCACACCGGGAAATTCGCATACTTCTATCCGGCAACCGGGCGCAGGGCATAATCTGTCTACCCTTACCTGCTCAACCGCATACCCAAAAACTGGAGCATATCCCGACCTGGCATAATAACCGAACAACCATTCCTCTGCAGGAATCAACGAAGCCAGCAAAACTCCATCTTCATACATACACCGATGTGTTTCCTTCAGTAGGCGTTTCATGGCTCCATGCTTCCTGTAATCCGGATGCGTACAAGCACCCGATATATACGAAGTAGAAATCACCTCATCACAAAAAGTCATAGGATAAGGTATCATCTGCAATGCGGAAATAATCTTTCCGTCTTCACGAATCACCCTGTTCATTTCATCCTTATATCTCATCTTGAAATATAAGTCGGTAAACTCATCGCTATCATTGAAGCAGAGTTTCCATAATGTTTTCACTTCATCCTTTGTGGTCATTGAGCTCTGCTATACATTTCTCGAGTAAAATAACGGGCTGATAAGAAAGTTTTGCTTTGCGCAAACCTTCCAGACCAAGGTCTTCCTCGCGGTTTACATATATATATTGTTCGTCGATATGATTTGCATATTCATAGTTAATCATGGCATACGACCCTTCTATTCCCGTATCCGCCTTTTCAACACAAGTATCCCATGTTTCATGATTGATGGGAGCACCGTATGTAAAAGCGGCAATCTTCCCGTTGACATGAAGCACGCCACCCGTCAAACCCAACGCCTCCATATGGTTCAAGGCATATGTCATGGACTTACGTTCTGCCCCCAATGCCAATTGTTCCTCGCAGTTATTGGCACGACACCATTCCTCTTCCAGCTTCAAACATTCGGGAACCAGATCTGGAGTCAACGGTTTGTATTCATAATCAGGATACTGCTTCTTGAACTTGTTGATATGATTACGTTTGGCTTGAAACTTCTTTCCTTTCAAGGTTGCCAGGTCAGTACGCAAGTAGATATAATCAAAGTAATCCCGGTCTTCTGTAAAAGTGAAACGTCCGGGCATCGCCGCCTCTATGTCCGCTTTCATCCCCACGCATACCCCCCAGCATACGCAATTTTTGCCCCCCATCTCTTCAGCATCCTTTATCAATGCTTCAAGAACTGGTTTCACATCTCCAGTTCCGACGGGCATCATGTAGGCCAATTCTTCTCCCGCATAGAAACGCAGCAACAGGTAATTATCCATCACGGCATATTTAGTCTGGTACAGGAAATCCAACTACACAGATTGGCAAACGACAAGTCGCAATTACGACGCAAACTGCCTAAGGTAAAGGACTGTATCAAGTCTTTATCCGCTAAAGTTATATCTTTAAATTCTATCATAAAATATGGGTTGCTTGTTTTCTCACCACAAATCACAGAATCTTCATTTCATTCAAAGTGACAATAGTTATCAGACTGCTGTAAGAATGCTCTGTTACTACTAAATGCGGATAGACTTTTTATAAGCAATGCTCACCCCAATGACCATACCTATTGAAAATCAAATCAATCCTCTATAATCTGTGATGATTTTCTATATATAACAAAGATAACAGCTTTTTTGGTTAAATCACACCTAATAATCTAAGAATTGTCGGTGTGAAAATCGCTGTCATAATTCCGTTCAAAGTCAATCCCAGACTAGCGTATGCTCCATATTTCCCACTGACTTTCCATTGCTGTAGAAGTACCTACCGCATGAGTAGCCGTACCCATAGAAAGACCTTGCGCAATAGGACTCCCCACATGACCTACCCGAAGTACCTTGAAACCGAACACCGCCCCGAACAGACCGACTACCACCACAACAGCGGCCGTCAAAGACGGAATTCCTCCCGTGGCTTTCGAAACCTCCATAGCGATAGGAGTAGTCACAGATTTAGGAGCCAATGAACAAATAATCTCCGGAGTGGCACCCAGCAATTTGGCAATGACCACCACGGCCACCAATCCCACCAAACAACCTGCCAACTGTGAAATGACAATAGGAAGCAACTGTTTCTTTATCATCTCCAACTGCAAATAAAGTGGCACGCCCAACGCTACCACCGCTGGTTTCAACCAAAATTCAATCAGGTGACCTCCTTCATTATATGTTTCATAACTGATACCGGTAAATTTCAAAAACAGAATCAACACGGCAATGGTAAGCAGGATCGGGTTTAACACCACCCATCCAGTCTTTTTCTGCAAGACACGTGACAAAAAAAACACCCCGAAGGTGAATGCCAGCAAAAAGAACTTATTTTCTAAATATTCCATTTGATTTTCTAACTAATTGGTGAACCCATCCTGTTACGACCAGTACCAAAACCGTACTGACCACTGTCGCAATTACTATCGGCCAAAACTGTGCTTCAATGACATCAAAATAAAGCATCAGTGCCACACCGGGCGGAACGAAGAAAAAGCCCAGATTAGCAACCAAGAAATCGGACAGCCCCTGCACCCATTGCAGTTTTATCCAACCCAATTTGAGAAAAAGGGTGAGCAACAGCATTCCTATAATACTGGACGGCAGCTTGATACCCGTCAAAAAAATCAATCAATTCACCCAAAGCCAAACAGCCAAATAAAATGGCGCACTGACGAATCATACCTTATAAATTTATTAAATACTTATTGAAAACTGCGCAAAGTTAAGGAAACATCCCGTTTGGTGTTCAATAACATACACTTTTAGCATACTTTAAACCAAAATAATATTGATTTTGCAATGTAGATATTGCAAAATTAGCTAATTTTGCATCGTGAAAAACAACACTCGTCTTTAGAACGTACATAATTAATATATTATCATGGATTTAATTTCTCAAATCGTTGAGCGCGCGAAAGCAAACAAACAGCGCATTGTTCTTCCGGAAGGAACTGAAGAACGTACTTTAAAAGCTGCCAACCAAATATTGACAGACGGTGTTGCCGACCTTATTTTATTGGGAAACCCCGATGAAATCATGAGCCTGGCTAAACAATGGGGGTTAGGGAACATCGGTAAAGCCACTATTATCGATCCCACAGACCACCCGAAAAAAGAAGAGTATGCACAATTGCTGTGCGAACTCCGCAAGGAAAAAAGGTATGACCATCGAAGAGGCCCGCAAACTGGTTGTCGATCCGCTGTATCTAGGATGTCTCATTATCAAGGCTGGTGATGCCGACGGACAGTTGGCCGGCGCACGCAACACAACAGGTAACGTACTTCGTCCCGCTTTACAGATTATCAAGACTACTCCGGGTATCACTTGCGTATCCGGTGCCATGCTGTTGCTGACTCATGCTCCCGAATACGGAAATAACGGTGTAATCGTAATGGGTGACGTTGCTGTAACCCCGGTACCGGATGCCAACCAACTGGCTCAAATTGCAGTTTGTACCGCTCAGACCGCCAAAGCTGTTGCCGGAATTGATCCTCGCGTAGCTATGTTAAGTTTTTCAACCAAGGGTTCTGCCAAACATGAAGTGGTAGATAAAGTGGTGGAAGCTTTGGCAATCGCTAAGGAAATGGCTCCCGATTTGAAGATTGACGGTGAACTGCAAGCTGATGCAGCTTTGGTTCCGCACATCGGTGCAAGCAAAGCCCCGGGATCAGAAATTGCAGGTAAGGCAAACGTATTGGTTGTTCCTTGTCTGGAAGTAGGTAATATTTCTTATAAATTAGTAGAACGTCTGGGACACGCTACCGCTATCGGCCCGATCCTGCAAGGTATCGCTCGTCCGGTGAATGACCTGTCACGCGGTTGCTCTATCGACGATGTTTATAAGATGATTGCCATTACTGCCAATCAAGCAATTGCCGCTAAAGAAAACAAATAATCATTCTACCGAAAAAACAACAACATCATGAAAATATTAGTGCTCAATTGCGGTAGTTCTTCTATTAAATATAAATTATTTGATATGACTACCAAAGAAGTCCTGGCACAGGGCGGTATAGCAAAAAATCGGCTTGGTAGGCTCATTTCCTGAAACTGACATTTGCCCAACGGTGAAAAGAAAATATTAGAAAAAGACATCCCAGAACATACCGCAGGTATCGAGTTCATTCTGAATACATTGGTGAGCCCGGAATATGGCGCAATCAAGTCATTGGATGAAATCAACGCAGTAGGTCACCGTATGGTACATGGCGGAGAACGTTTCAGCGAATCCGTATTGCTGAATAAAGAAGTACTGGATGCTTTTATCGCTTGCAACGATTTAGCCCCGCTTCATAACCCGGCTAACCTGAAAGGTGTGAATGCTGTTTCTGCCATTCTGCCCAACGTTCCCCAAGTAGGTGTATTTGATACGGCATTCCATCAAACAATGCCCGACTATGCATATATGTATGCCATTCCATACGAACTGTATGAAAAATACGGTGTGCGCCGTTATGGCTTCCATGGAACTTCTCATCGCTATGTTTCACAACGTGTATGCGAATTCCTTGGCGTTGATCCGAAAGGAAAGAAAATTATCACTTGCCACATCGGTAACGGTGGTTCCATTTCAGCTATCAAAGATGGTAAATGTATAGACACCAGTATGGGGCTGACCCCATTGGAAGGTCTTGTAATGGGAACTCGTAGTGGTGACATCGATGCAGGCGCCGTTACTTTCATCATGGAAAAATGAAGGATTAAATGCAACCGGCGTATCCAACTTACTAAACAAGAAGAGTGGTGTATTAGGCGTTTCAGGTGTATCCAGCGATATGCGCGAACTGGAAGCCGCTGTTGCCGCCGGAAATCCGAAAGCTATTTTGGCTGAAAAGATGTATTTCTACCGCATCAAGAAATATATTGGTGCATACGCTGCCGCTCTAGGTGGTGTAGACATCATCCTGTTCACTGGCGGTGTAGGTGAAAATCAAGCCAATTGCCGTTCTGAAGTTTGTGAAGGTTTGGAATTCATGGGTGTGAAGATTGACCTTGAAAAGAACAAGGTTCGTGGAGAAGAAGCTATTATTTCTGCCGATGACTCCAAAGTGACAGTAGCTGTTATCCCAACTGATGAAGAGCTGATGATTGCCAGCGATACTTTGGCTATTCTGAATAAGTAATTTTATTGTTTGGTTAAATATATAAATTATAGAAGGCTGCTACGCGTGATGCATAGTAGCCTTTTTTAGGAATATTGACTTTCTCCCTCAACATACTGCTCAAGGAACATATTTTCACCATCAAATACAGCATACGAAAAATCTTGTATCCAGTCACCAAGAATCAACATACGTGAAGTACGGCTCAGCATCAAGTCTAGCATAATGTGGCGATGACCATAAATAAAATAATTGATATCCGGATGGTCTTTAAGGTAATTTTTAGTAAACAAGACCAACGGTTCCTTATCCTCTCCCATATACTCGGGTTCCTTACCGCCTTCACGCTTCAGACGGCTATGCTTGGCCCATTCCAAGCCAAGTTCTATGCTCCAACGGGGATGTATGGTAGAAAACAGCGTTTGTAAAGTGGTACTATGAAACATGGAACGCAACAATTTGAACTTGGCATCTTTATCTCCCAATCCGTCCCCATGCGCCAAGAAAAACTCCTTCCCATAAATCTCACAGGTCAACGGCTGACGATGAATAGTTACCCCGCACTCTTTTTCCAAATAATCACCACACCAGATGTCATGATTACCGATAAAGAAATGCACCTCCACTCCCAAATCGGTCAACTCGGAAATCTTCCCCAAGAAACGAGTATAGCCTTTCGGCACTACCAGTTTGAACTCGTACCAAAAGTCGAATATATCTCCCAACAGGTACACTGCTGCAGCATTATGTTTTATACTATCCAGAAAATTCACCAAACGGCGCTCCTGTGTCCGCCCGTGTGCTATGGCACGAGAACCTAAATGTGCATCGGAAAGGAAATATACGTTCTTCATAATCTTACTAAATTAAATACCTCATAAATTCAAAAATCCGAGAATAGAGAATTCAAAAAACAACACCTTGTCCAATAACTTAGACATATTGGCAATTCTTATTTTCCAATTTTAATTCTCAACTTTCAATTTATTAGAGGAAACCCAATTCCAATTTAGCTTCTTCACTCATCATATCTTTATCCCATTCGGGTTCAAAAAACCAAGTTCACGACCGATGAAGTAACTCCTTCCACAGAGTCGACTTTCTGACGAACATCCTCCATAATAAAATCAGCAGCAGGACAATTGGGGGCAGTCAATGTCATATCTAACACTACTTCTCCATCATCTTGCAAATCAATCTTATATATCAAGCCTAAATCGTATATATTCACCGGAATCTCGGGATCATATACGGTTTTCAACATGGCTATAATCTTTTCTTCTGTTTTTAAACGGGTATCTGCATCCATATCTCTCGTTGTTTTAATTGCAAATTTAATGATTTTCTATATTTTTCCTTCATCAGCATAGCTATAAAATTTGCCATCCGTTAAAATAACATGATCTATCAGTCTTATGTTCATTACTTTTGCCGCCTTGTCAAGATGTTCCGTCAACCGATCATCCTCTGTACTAGGTCGCATACTGCCGGAAGGATGGTTGTGACAAAGCGCCATAGCAACAGCCCGCTTCAGTAAAGCCTCCCTCAAAATACAACGGACATCTACCGCTGTAGATACCAATCCTCCGGAACTTATCTTTATACGGTCAATCACTTTGGAAGCCTGATTCAACAACAATACCCAGCATTCCTCTGTAGGCAAATCACACATCAACGGATAAAAACTATTGATAAACATCACGGGAGCTGAGAATGACCTTACGTTCTTTTCCTTCTTCCTCCTTTCGGCGCTTTTCCCAATTCGGAAGCCGCCAAAAGTGGTGATAGCTTTGGCAGGACCTATTCCTTTATAGTGACACAGTTCATCTACGGTGGTTTTGCCCAATTTCATTCAAACTATTATGATAATCACTCAACACTTTACGCATTAACTCCACAGCAGAATCCTCCGTATTTCCCGAACCTATCAGAATAGCAAGCAACTCAGCATCCGAAAGTGTCCCCACTCCATGCAACATCATCTTTTCACGAGGACGATCTTCTTCCGCCCATTGGTTTATGGTTAGTTTTTCTGCCATCTTTCTTTATTTTCCCCGCCATAAAGACGCCTAAAAAGTCCATCACTTTTAACACCTCTTCATGGTAAAATTCTATTTATAAAAATTCTTCTCAAATGCGGCAAATTCGTTTTTTGCCCCAACACACAGCGTTTCCACCAGGCCCGCAGGAAACCAGTTCCATAGCCAATCAACTGAATAAAAGAAGCAAGGATGGATAATAATCCTATTTTGAAACTTTTATTTCGCAATGTGGAGTCTACACAAATGATAAGAGCAAAAAAGCAGCAGCAAAGACAAACTCCAGCTACAAACCAACGAACATAACAACAGGAATACAATTCCTATAGTAAAAAGTGCCGGTAACAAATGTACAACTTTCAATGATTCAGGATACTTTTTATACAGATTGATACGGGCAATACCCGAATTATGCACTTGCTTGAAAAACTTCTTCAAATCGGTACGACGCTTGTGCCACACCCATGCTTCAGGGAACAACCGACAAGCATATCCCCCTTGAAAGATACGGATACTGAAATCAATATCTTCTCCAAAACGCATCTTAGAAAATCCTCCCAACGCTTTATATACCTCAGCCCGTACCCCCATATTAAAACTACGGGGATAGAATTTATCCATTTTTTCTTCCCTCCACGGATACCTCCG
>ENA-OQES01000852-OQES01000852.1-human-gut-metagenome-genome-assembly--contig:-NODE-852-length-12255-cov-4.088061_pt1 | contig 12255 bp, 14 predicted proteins | sample MGYA00242798_ERZ504641 | MGnify/ENA primary metagenome ERZ504641 (study PRJEB26092, sample SAMD00036327) | human gut metagenome | host: Homo sapiens | study: EMG produced TPA metagenomics assembly of... | reverse complement strand
GCCGGTTTTCCCTGACATGCCGCATCGAATGCACGAAGCGCATCCCTTTTGCTTCCTCGGAAAGTTTGGTCGGTACCTGAACAACCAGTGTAACATATTGATCACCGCGAACACTTTTTGATTTCTCAGTGACGGTACACCTTTTCCACGCAGACGGATCTTGGTATCGGTCTGTGTTCCCGGTTTTACTTCGTATTCTACTTCACCGTCTACCGTGCTGATGCGGATCTTGCCACCCAGTGCAGCCTGTGCATAAGTGATCGGTGCCGTGGAGAAGATATTCATATCCTGTCTCTGGAAAGATCGGATGGCGAGCCACCTGTACTTCTACCAACAGGTCTCCTCTCGGTCCACCATTAGTTCCGGGTTCTCCTTTTTCACGGATACGGATACTCTGTCCATCGTCAATACCAGCCGGAATAGATACCTGAATCTTCTTTCTGCTTGCGGTAAATCCGGTTCCCCGGCAATCCGGGCATTTGTCTTTGATGATCTTACCGGTTCCACCACAGTCCGGACAGGTCTGTACGTTTCGCACCATACCAAACATGGACTGCTGGGTATATGTTACCTGACCGGTTCCATGACATTTGCTGCAGGTCTCCGGAGAAGTGCCCGGTTTTGCACCGGTTCCGTTACACTTGGTGCAGGTATCCTTCAGTGTCAGTTCCAGTTCTTTCTCACAGCCGAAAACTGCTTCCTGGAAGGTAATGTGAACCACTGCACGCAGATTTGCTCCGCGCATCGGACCATTGTTCGCTCTGCGGCTTCTTCCGCCACCGAACAAATCTCCGAAGATATCTCCAAAGATATCTCCCATATCTGCGCCGTTAAAATCAAATCCACCGAAACCGCCACCCTGTCCGGCTCCACCATTTTCAAATGCTGCATGACCGTACTGGTCATATGTTCTTCTCTTTTCCGGATCACTCAGTACAGTGTACGCCTCTGTCGCCTCTTTAAATTTTGCTTCTGCTTCTTTATCCCCTGGGTTCATATCCGGATGATACCTTTTTTGCCAGTTTCCGGTATGCCTTTTTTCAAGGTCGCATCATCAGCTCCGCGCTCTACACCCAGAACCTCATAATAATCTCTTTTCTCTGCCATTTTCTTTCACCTTATCGAAACGCCTCGTACCCCTGGGGGATACAACTGCGGAATTATCTACTCATATGATGCCAGGATCAAAAGTTCAGAAATCTTCCTGCAAGCAGGCTTATGTCAGATTTCCGATTCTGAAACCCCGGCATTATCACATTATGGGGACGGTGACCCTTCCGGTATCCCCGTCCCCTGTATTTACTTACACGACTTGTATAACCATCCGGTAAGTATGATTTATTCTTTATTTGAATTAAACTTCTTTGTAGTCAGCGTCTACTACATCATCACCGTATCCTGCTTCGCTGGATCCCTGAGAAGCACCGCCTGCTGCTCCGCTCATGTCCGGACCTGCACCCTGAGCACCTGCTGCTCCCTGTGCCTGTTCATATACTTTTGCAAACAGTTTCTGTGCGCTTTCCATCAGTTTTTCTTTTGCAGCTTTGATCTCTGCAACCTGCTCATCTGTCATGTTATCTACAGGAGCTTTTGCGATCAGATCTTTCAAAGCTGCCAGATCAGCTTCTACTGCTGTCTTATCGTTGGCATCCAGTTTGTCACCTACTTCTTCGATGGCTTTCTCTGTCTGGAATACCATAGCGTCTGCATCGTTTCTTGTATCGATAGCTTCTTTTCTCTTCTTATCCTGTGCTTCGTACTCAGCAGCTTCTTTTACTGCTTTGTCGATATCGGAATCAGACATATTGGAACCAGCTGTGATAGTAATGTGCTGTTCTTTTCCTGTTCCCAGGTCTTTTGCAGATACATTTACGATACCGTTGGCATCAATATCAAAAGTTACTTCAATCTGCGGAACACCTCTTCTTGCTGGCGGGATACCATCCAGACGGAACTGTCCAAGAGATTTGTTATCTTTCGCAAACTGTCTCTCACCCTGTACGACGTTGATGTCTACGGCTGTCTGGTTATCTGCTGCTGTGGAGAAGATCTGGCTCTTCTTGGTCGGGATTGTTGTATTTCTCTCGATCAGTCTGGTTGCGATACCACCCATTGTCTCGATAGACAGTGACAGTGGAGTTACATCCAGAAGCAGGATATCGCCGGCACCGGCATCGCCTGCCAGTTTACCACCCTGTACGGAAGCTCCCAGAGCTACGCACTCATCCGGGTTCAAGCTCTTGCTTGGTTCATGTCCTGTCAGCTGTTTTACTTTATCCTGTACAGCCGGGATACGTGTAGAACCACCAACCAGAAGGACTTTGCTCAGTTCAGAAGCGGTCAGTCCTGCATCTGACAGTGCTCTTCTTACAGGTTCTGCTGTCAGTTCTACCAGATCATGTGTCAGTTCATCGAATTTTGCTTTTGTCAGGTTCATATCGAAGTGTTTCGGACCTTCTGCTGTAGCTGTGATGAATGGCAGGTTGATGTTGGTTGTTGTAGAAGAAGAAAGTTCGTTTTTCGCTTTCTCTGCTGCTTCTTTGATTCTCTGCAGAGCCATCTTATCCTGAGACAGGTCTACACCTTCTGTTCTCTTGAACTCTGCCAGCATGTAATCTGCTACTTTCTGGTCGAAGTCATCACCACCAAGACGGTTGTTACCTGCGGTAGACAGAACTTCGATAACGCCATCACCGATCTCGATGATAGATACATCAAATGTACCACCACCTAAGTCGTATACCATGATCTTCTGTTCCTGTTCGTTGTCCAGACCATATGCCAGAGCTGCTGCTGTAGGCTCGTTGATGATACGTTTTTACATCCAGACCTGCAATCTTACCTGCATCTTTGGTAGCCTGACGCTGCGCATCGTTGAAGTAAGCCGGAACAGTGATAACTGCTTCTGTTACATTTTTCACCCAGGTAGATTTTCTGCATCGGATTTCATCTTCTGCAGGATCATAGCGGAAATCTCCTGTGGAGAATATTTTTTGTCATCGATGGTTACTTTGTAGTCAGTACCCATATGTCTTTTAATAGAAGAAACTGTTTTATCTGCGTTGGTTACTGCCTGACGTTTTGCAGGTTCACCTACCAGTCTTTCTCCTGTTTTTGTAAATGCTACTACAGATGGTGTTGTTCTTGCTCCTTCTGCATTTGTGATAACGGTTGGTTTACCACCTTCCATAACAGCTACGCAACTGTTTGTTGTTCCTAAGTCAATACCAATGATTTTTCCCATGACTATTTCCTCCTCATGAATTATAATCTATATTCTGATAATTGTTAATTGGCTACTTTTACCATACTGTGGCGGATTACACTGTCTTTATACATGTAACCCTTCTGGAACTCTTCTACTACGATGTTCTCTCCGACTGTTTCATCTTCCACATGCATCACTGCATTATGAAAATCAGGATTGAATTCATTTCCTACGGCTTCGATAGCTTTTACTCCCATGCCATCCAGTGCGGTAAGGAACTGCTTGTAGATTTTTTCCATTCCCTGTACGAAAGGATCTTCTTTGTCTTCTGCGACATCAAGACCTCTTTCAAAATTTATCGACTACCGGAAGGATCTTTTCGATCACATCCTTGGCTCCCACAGCATACATACCTGCTTTTTCTTTTTCGGTACGTTTTCTGAAGTTTTCGAACTCGGCCATCTGGCGTTTTACGCGATCGGTCAGTTCTTCGATTTTTTCATCTTTTTTTATCTTTTTTCCTTTTTTCCAAAAAGTTTTTTACTCTTTGGTCTCTTCCACTTCTTCGCTTCCTGCCTGAGTTTCAGGAGTTGCTTCGGTGACTTCGTCTTCAGCTGCCTCGGTTTCTTTTACCTCTTCGGCTGTCTCCTCAGCAGTCGTTTTATTTTCTTCTGCCATCTCTCACATTCCACCTTTCTACGGCTTTTTGAATATGTTGTCCAACTGGACTTTCAATGTTTTCAGATTATCTACTACATTTTCATAATCCATTCTCTTCGGTCCGATAATTCCTATCGTTCCTTTCATTCCCTCTCCCAGATCATACGATGCGGTTACTACACTACAATCTTTCATGGTCTGTATCGGGCTTTCATTTCCTATATATACCTGAATCCCTGTATTCTCTCCGGAATCAGAAACGGTATCCTTGATCATCTCAACCAGTTCCTGTTTATCCTCAAATGCGGATATCAGTTCGCTGGCCTTACTGCTGTCTGCCAGTTCCGGGTATTTGAAAATGTTGGTCGCTCCGCTTGTATACACCGGAACTTCCTCATCGTCCACTGCAATGGCATCTGCCACCGCGTCTAATACGGTACTCACCACACCACTGTGGACACCTGCCTGTTCTTTCAGCTTCGTGATCATGCCAAGACTGATCTCTTCGATCGTCAGACCATTCAGCTGTGTATTCAATAACAGGTTCAGTTTCAGAATCTGTTCATCATCGATCGTCTCATCCAGATTTACGATCTGGTTCTTTACCAGGTTGCCTTCCACAACGATCACTGCCAGAAGCTGTTCTTCGTTCAGCTTAGATAACTGGATGAATTTTACTTTGTTGTGATGATAGGTAGGACCGGTAATGAGTGTCGCATAATTCGTATTGGATGCGAGCACCTTGACCACCTGTTTGAGCACCCGTTCCATCCGATCTGTTTTCTCGATCATCATTTCCTTCATCTCGGAAACTTCCTGATCTTTTTCTTTCATCAGTTCATCGACATATAATCGATAACCGAGATCCGATGGAATCCTGCCCGCTGAGGTGTGAGGCTGTACAATGTATCCCAGATCTTCCAGATCCGACATCTCATTTCGAATGGTGGCAGAACTCAGATTCAAATCTGTGTACTTGGAAATGGTTCTCGAACCAACCGGCTCACCAGTTTCCAGATAGGTCTGGATAATCGCTTTTAAAATCTTGCGTTTTCTTTCATCCAAATCCTGCATCTTCTCTGCCTCCTTCTTTGTCATTTTTTGTTGTGTTAGCACTCGTTTAAGTGGAGTGCTAACATCTATGGTTTAAAGATAGCACTGCCTCTTTTATTTGTCAATGGGTATTTTGAAACTTTTTTGATTTTTTTCTTCGTCTTGGATTTCTAATCACCTTCAGTAGAGCGTGTCTGAAAAAGGCTTTTCGTGAGCTGCGAGTCTCAGTTTGTGGGAGATTTTATCCGAATGAGGGCGGCGTAGCGGGCTACGGCAACCGAACGAGGGTAAAATCTCCCGCAAAGTGGGGCTTGCAGATTGCGGAAATGATTTTTCAGACACGCTCTAAGGCATTTTGACTTGTATGTCTCTGGATTTTGGCAAAACATGCAAAAGCACCTTGCGGAATGCTACCTACTGAATAGTTACTCCTGTACATAAAAATGAAAGAATCTTCTGCTGTAAATATCCGCTCACACATTTCGGGGACATTTTTTTCCAGAAAATTCTTTCTTTATATAATATACAAATTTTTTCGAGTTGTATTCCTACCTGTCCAGTTCTTCCAGATTCTTCTTCAGTTCGATCATCTGGTCGCGCAGTTCGGCGGCCATCTCGAAGTTCAGGTCGGCCGCTGCCGCTTTCATCTGTTTCTGTACTTTTCCGATCAGTTCTTCGAGTTCCTCTCGGCTCATGGATTCCATATCTTTTTCCAGCTTCTTCTGCGTCTTCGCCACCTCTTTGGATATGCTGATCAGATCTCTGACTGCCTTTTTGATTGTCTTCGGTGTAATTCCGTGTTCCTTATTATATGTTTCCTGCAATTCTCTTCTTCGAAGTGTCTCATCGATGGCGCGGCGCATGGAATCTGTGATCACATCTGCATACATGATGACATGTCCCTCCGCATTTCTTGCTGCACGGCCGATTGTCTGGATCAGAGAAGTTTCCGATCGCAGGAATCCTTCCTTGTCCGCATCCAGGATCGCCACCAGTGAGATCTCCGGGATATCCAGACCCTCTCGAAGCAGGTTGATACCCACCAGCACATCAAATACATCCAGACGCATATCGCGGATAATCTCTGATCGTTCCAGCGTATCGATATCGGAATGCAGGTATTTGACACGGATACCCAGATCTTTCATATAATCGGTCAGTTCCTCTGCCATTCGTTTGGTAAGCGTTGTCACCAGAATCTTATTATGTTTTTCCACTTCTTTGTTGACTTCTCCTACCAGATCGTCAATCTGTCCCTCCACCGGACGCACTTCCACATAAGGATCCAGAAGTCCGGTCGGTCGGATAATCTGCTCTGCACGAAGAAGTTCATGATCCTTTTCATATTGTCCCGGCGTTGCCGACACGAAAAGCACCTGATCGATCCGTTCTTCAAATTCCTCAAAATTCAGCGGTCGGTTATCTTTTGCCGACGGAAGACGGAATCCATAGTCCACCAGCGTCGATTTTCTTGACTGGTCACCAAAATACATACCGCGCACCTGTGGTACCGTAATATGTGACTCATCAATCATGATCAGATAGTCATCCCCGAAGTAATCCATCAGTGTATACGGCGGCTCTCCCGGTTTCAGTCCTGCCAGATGCCGGGAATAGTTCTCGATACCGGAACAAAAACCTGTCTCTTTCATCATTTCCAGATCAAAATTGGTCCGTTCGCTGATTCTCTGTGCCTCGAGAAGTTTGTCTTCGCTTTTAAAATACGCCACCTGTTCTTCCATTTCTTTTTCAATGGCCTTGGAGGCCTCCAGGATACGTTCCATCGGCACAACATAATGAGACGCCGGATATAAGGCGATATGATTCAGTTCTCTCCGGATCTCCCCGGTCAGCACATCCACTTCCGTGATCCGGTCAATCTCATCTCCGAAGAATTCCACCCGGATCGCCACATCCGATTCATACGCCGGAATAATCTCCACCACATCCCCTCGCACCCGGAAGGTTCCACGGTGAAAATCCATATCGTTTCGGTCATACTGCATGTCAATCAGACTCCGCAACACCTCATCCCGATCCTTCTCCATCCCCGGTCGCAGTGAGATCATCATGTTCTGATAGTCCTTCGGACTGCCGATTCCATAGATACAGGATACACTGGACACGATGATAACATCTTTCCGTTCGGAAAGTGCCGCGGTAGCTGAGAGCCGGAGTCTGTCGATTTCCTCGTTAATGGCGGAGTCCTTGGCAATGTAAGTATCCGTGGAGGGGACATAGGCTTCGGGCTGGTAGTAGTCGTAGTAGGAGACAAAATATTCCACTGCGTTATTCGGGAAAAAATCTCCTTAAATTCTCCGTATAACTGCGCTGCAAGCGTTTTGTTATGTGCAATAATCAACGTTGGTTTGTTTAATTGCTGAATGACATTTGCCATGGTAAATGTCTTACCGGAACCGGTGACACCCAGAAGTGTCTGACACTGGTTGCCTTCTTTGAACCCTTCGACCAGCTCTTTGATCGCTTCAGGCTGATCGCCGGTTGGTTTGTATTCGGATACTAATTCAAAATGATCCATATGATTTCTCCTGATCCGCTCTGGCTGGCGGTGATATTTTAGAAATAGTAGTTGTATTCTTAGTATTGTTACTTATCCAGTATAGCATTCGGAAGAAAAAAATGTACAGAGCAAAGCCGAATGTTTGTTCTGTGAAATTTAATTGTAAATTTTAAACACATTGACAGACCATCCTTTTCCGATATATACTATTTTTATTACACACGTAAGATTTGGAGGAATATCACATGAGCAATCTGCCTCAAATTTCAGAAGCTGAATTTGAAGTTATGAAAATCGTTTGGAAATACGCACCAATCAGCACCAATGAAATTACTGAAAAATTTAACACAAATTTCCAGTTGGAGTCCTAAAACAATTCAGACATTGATTAAACGTCTCGTTTCTAAAAAATGCACTAACCTATGAAAAACAAAGCCGGGTTTTTGTCTATACTCCATTGGTCAAGGAAGACGAATATATTCGGCAGGAAAGTAATTCTTTTTTAAAGCGATATTATAATGGTAATATCACTTCTATGCTTGCCTCTTACATTGAGGATGATAAATTGTCTGAAGAAGACATTGCCAGCTTACGGAATCTTCTTTCCAATCATTAACCATGGGAGGAGCATATTTTGATATATTTTAGTTTTCGATTTTTACTCTGTAATGCCATCATTTGTATTTTTTAGGTAGTTTACTGGGATTAAAAAATTTATTGCAAAGGCAATTATCCGCACGTATGCAATATAATCTTTCGATTATATTTCTTGCCGTTCTAATTGTTCCCTTTTTACCGATAAACTCTGCCCCATCTTCTATATCGTGGAGACATTTGCTGACAGCCAGTTCAAGTACCAATGGTGACATTCAAACCACTTTTCTTTCTGGTAATGGTTATAATTTGGATAAAATAAATGATTTTGCTGTCTCTGTCAGCACCCAAATACCAACTTTTATTCACACATTACTTGTATTTTTCTGGAGTATCGGTATATTCATAATGTTTTTTCTTCTCTACCGCTCAGTAAAACAAGTAAAAGCCTTACATAGTTCTGCTTTACCTCTTCAAAATGAAGAACTAAACGCTCTTTATATAGAATGTTTAAACGAAGTGAACAGCAAGCATACCATTCCGATTTATAGTACAGCATTTTTGAAATCTCCTGTTTTGGCTGGTTTCCTGCATCCTCGCATTTATCTTCCAATTCACTTGATTTCAGATTTTAACGCTGGAACTATAAGCTCAACTGATATTCGATATATGCTTCTTCATGAACTGCAGCACTACAAGCATAAAGATATTCTAATTGGATATTTGATAAATACAGTAAATGTTTTCTACTGGTTCAATCCCCTAATCTGGTATTTTCTGAAAAGAATACGTCAGGAACGGGAACTTGCCTGCGACAGTGCTGTATTACAATTATTGAAAGAAACAGAATACAAGTCATATGGAAATACACTGATTAACTTTGCCGAAACAATAGCTCTGTCTCCATTCCCTTTTACTATGGGAATCAGTGGAAATATAAAACAGTTAAAAGGACGCATTTTAAATATTGCATCATTCCACCAACCTACTTTTAAACAAAAAATTTCGTGGATATCTTATATGCATATTCGTCTCTACTATCATCATTGGATGCATTCCCATACTTTCTGTTTATGCTTCTGATCAGACTGGCTATCATTTTGACACAACCGAAAAGAATATTACTCAGCTAAATCTTTCTTCCAATTTTGGGGACTACACCGGAAGTTTTGTTTTATATGATCAGTCTGCTGATAAATGGAATATTTATAATATGGATCATGCTTCCACACGTGTATCACCGAATTCGACTTATAAAATATATGATGCATTACTTGGCTTGGAATCTGGAATTATTACACCAGAACATTCCACTTTCACATGGAATGGAGAACCATATCCTTTTAATTCATGGGAAGCCGATCAAGATTTAACCTCGGCTATACATAATTCCGTAAACTGGTATTTTCAGGCAATTGATTCACAGGCAGGTTTTGAAGCCGTAAGAACATTTTTACAGACAATAAACTATGGGAATCAGAATACTGGAACAAATCTAAATCTCTATTGGACAGATTTCTCTCTGAAGATATCACCCATAGAACAGGTGGAATTGTTACAGGATTTCTATCAAAATAATTTTCATTTTGACAGTAAAAATATCCAGGCAGTAAAAAAAGCCCTGCTGCTTTCCACTACTTCTTCCGGTTCTCTTTACGGGAAAACAGGAACCGGGCGTGTCAATGGTAAAGATGTCAATGGCTGGTTTATCGGATACATTGAAACAGCGAATAATACTTACTACTTCGCAACAAATATTCAATCCTCTTCTGGTGCAACTGGAAGTCAGGCTACCGAAATAACAGAATCTGTACTTTCTAATCTTGGTATTTGGAAATAAATAAAGAGAACTGATAGCATAATTTCCCGTTATCAGTTCTCTTTATTTATTTCTTCTCTACTGATCAATTCTGCAAATTACCTAACCGGTACTGATACCTCGGTATATTATCAATACCATTATCTAAAATCCTGTTTCCAACATACTGAATCGTTCCATCATCCTGAATTTCCATCGTAAGTTCGTGTGTAATAACAACATCATTACATACAACAGAATCACATACTGCATGAATTGTCAAAACAATGGTTCCATCTTCATTGTGCCTGACTTCTGTTACTTCCGGTAAAGACAAGCCAAAATGTGTTGGTGAATAATTACCACATCCCAATCGTTCCCAGATAAACATATTACTTTGTTCGTCGTAGACCGCCCATTCTTTCAATTCTTCTTTTGTAACAGGAAGATATGTCATAATTACATTTTCGAACTCTTCTGCTGGGATTCCCACAACCTCTTTTTCTGCAGTAAATTTTTCTCCATATTTCATTTGATAAAAATATTCATAAAGTCCATTATAATCCAACCCCTGCATATCCTCCGCATTCCAGTTTGAACATAACAGATTGTTTCCCTGATAGCCGAACGTACTCACATATTTTTTTGGAATATTCCCGACACTCCTCACTCAAAGGCTTTACCCGGATAATACAACTTCCATCTACAATCTCTGTCACTTCCGGTGGTTCAGGTACGCATAATTCATAACAGAAATTCCCATTTTCAGTATATGCCCATTCTTTTATTTTTGATAGCGATATGTATGTAAGTACAGGCTCTGTATCCTCACTCCAGATCATTTTTGCGGACATCACACTCATTTCTTTTCCATCATAACTATATTCTTTTCTGGTAATTCCACCATCTGTATCTGCTTCATATAAAATTACACTTCCTTTTTCTTCTTGTTCTGCAGATTTTAAAAATTGTTCCATCTTCTGATAATTATCCATAACAGAATAATGATCGGAACCAATGACCGGATTCCCATTTTGTTTGATAATTTCTTTCATCCGATTCATCATTTGCTCAGCAGTATTCTGATCTGCTTCTTGTATTCCATTATATTCAGAATAAATATCTCGGATAATGCCCATAATTTCTTCACAATCGTTCACAGCTTCCTTTTTCTTGTCTTCATCGATTGGCAGATTATATCCCTTATCCGGATTTTCCATGGTAGTGTTTTTCTGATTCTCTCAGTTTTTTACATCTGTGCTGTTTAACGATATCTTACTTTCACAGGAAGTCAGAATCATTCCTATACAAAGTACTAACAAAATACTTTTTCTTTTCATATTGCCCCCTAATTATTACTGTAATTCTCTTCCCACTCTTCTTCTGTTAACCTTGGCATATACCACCCTGCATTTGCATTTTGATCTGACCTGATTACCTTATTTGATAAATACTGGAAGCTTCCGTCTTCCATAGGTTTTATCATCAATTCACTGGTGATTGCCTGATCTAACATTCTGATTTCCCATACTGCTTCTATCGTAAGTTTTAATGTTCCATCTTGTAATTTTTCATATGAGATAACTTCCGGATATGGCTCATATGGGAATTCACAATCATATAACCCTCGCGGTCTGTATCTAAAAGTTCTATTATCAGAGTTATAAAAAGTTCCTTTTTCAATCTCGGTATTACTAAATGGTAAATAGGTCTTTATAACCTCTTCAAACTCATCTTCTGGAACTTCATATTCTGCTCCACCATAATTTGCTTCATATGGAACTTGCTTTCCATATTTCATATAATACATTTTTTCATAAAGATCATAAAAATCAAGTTCCGTATAATTCTGGTTATCCCAATTTGTAATCAACAGATTATTAAGTGCATACCCCAACGGCATAACATATTTTCGATTCAATTCCCGGCATGTTTTATCTAATGGCTGCACTCTGAATCCAGTTTCACCCGGTGCTCCATCAAATCCCGGTGGGTGATATTCCTCCAGAAACAAGTATCCTTTTTCTGTATATTTCCACTCATATGCTTCATATTCATCATAATAATTAGCCTGTGGACTATTATCCTTCCATTTAACCTGACATAATCGAACATTTATCTTTCCATTCATTGACTCTAAATGATATTGTATAATTTCCCCTTCATCAAATACAACAACAATATCAACTGCTGCCTGTTCTTCTTTCTCCGCTGCTTTGCAAAATTCTTCTACTTTTTCCACGATTGACCATATCAATCTGATTATCACCATCTACTGCCGCATATCCTTTCTCTTCCAGACAATTGATAATTTTTCTTTTCGCCTTTAATGTATTTAACTCCGACTTCTCCTTCATATAAATCAGACCGAAAAGTTTGCGCTGCTTTTTTTGGCTTCTGCATTCATTTCAGATTCTACGG
>ENA-OQES01000851-OQES01000851.1-human-gut-metagenome-genome-assembly--contig:-NODE-851-length-12269-cov-2.452973_pt1 | contig 12269 bp, 17 predicted proteins | sample MGYA00242798_ERZ504641 | MGnify/ENA primary metagenome ERZ504641 (study PRJEB26092, sample SAMD00036327) | human gut metagenome | host: Homo sapiens | study: EMG produced TPA metagenomics assembly of... | reverse complement strand
GATGATATCGTGGATGAACTTTTTCGAAGAAGTGAAGACAACACTGATTGATTTTATTGCGGAAAATTAAAGGAGAGCAGGGGGGTAGAGGCAATTGATCTGATCATGGTTGCAAAAGTATCTGGAACGTATCGCAGACCATGCAACAAATATCGCAGAGTGGGTGGAATTTTCTATCACAGGAATCCACAAGGCTTCTGTAGTATAAAGAAGGAGAAAAATGGAATGATTTTTTCGTGTAGAAGATGACAGTAACATACGGGAACTGGTGGTGTATACCCTGGAGAGCACAGGGTTTCAGGCGCGCGGATTCGAAGATGGAAGTTCATTCCTTGAAGCTCTGGCATTAGAGACGCCAGAGCTTGTTTTGCTTGATATTATGCTTCCGGGAGAAGACGGAATGGAGCTTTTGAGAAAGTTAAAAGCATCTAAGAAAACGAGAGAGATTCCGGTCATCATGGTTACAGCCAAAGGAGCAGAATATGATAAAGTAAAAGGACTGGATGCCGGTGCGGATGATTATGTTACAAAACCATTTGGCATGATGGAACTGATCTCACGTATCAAGGCTGTATTAAGACGCAGCGCAAACGGAAGCATATCTGGTGAGGATACATTTGAGATTGGAGAGATCCGGCTGGATCCGAAGAAGCATGAAGTGACCGTTCACGGAGATGTGGTGAACCTGACACTGAAAGAGTATGAATTACTGAAACGCCTGATGAAAAATTCAAATATTGTCCTTACAAGAGACCAGCTTCTGGAAGATATCTGGGGATATGATTTCGACGGGGAGACGAGAACCGTGGATGTGCATGTCAGAACTTTAAGACAGAAACTTGGAGATGCAGGCGAACAGATTGAGACGGTCCGGGGAGTCGGATACCGTATGAGTAGGTAATAATATGAAACAAAGTATGAGAAAAAAGATCCAGAGCAGTATGATTCTTGTCATTACCCTGACGTTGATCATAGCTTATGGGATCACCACGCTGGTTGTATACCGCCAGACGATCCGTATCATGGAAGGGGAAGTAAGACAGGAAGCGGACTATATTAACGTAGCACTCGACACTTCCGGGGAGTCTTATCTGAAGACGATGGATAACGTGCATGTGGACACGAGAATTACCCTGATCGATCCGGATGGTAATGTGAAATATGACTCAAAAGAAGATGATGTAACCCTTCAGAACCACAAGAACCGGCCGGAAGTAAAAGCTGCGCTGAAAAACGGAAGTGGTCAGGATATCCGTGAATCAAATACATTGAATAAAGAGATGTTCTATTATGCAGTGAAATTGGAAAATGGAGATATCCTGCGTGTATCAAAGACGGTAGATACCGCATTCCGGACAGCGATGAAAGTATTTCCGGTGATGGGACTGATCGCAGTGATCATGCTTGCATTTGCAAGTGCACTTGTAAAATGGCAGGTAACGAGACTGATCCGTCCGATCAACAGACTGGATCTTGAGAATCCATTGGAGAATGACGTGTACGAAGAATTAACACCACTTTTACAGAGTATCGATAAGCAGAATAAAGAAAAAGATGCGGTTGCCAATATGAGAAAAGAATTCTCGGCAAACGTGTCGCATGAATTAAAGACTCCGCTTACATCTATTTCAGGTTATGCGGAGATCATGAAAAACTGGATTGGTAAAACCGGAAGATATGACGGGGTTTGCAGAACGTATTTATAATGAAGCAAGCCGCCTGATCACGCTGGTAGAAGATATTATCAAGCTATCCAAACTGGATGAGGGCAATGTAGAGCTGGAAAAAGAAGAAGTAGATCTTTATAAGTTGACAAGAGAGATCCTGACCAGACTTTCGCCACAGGCAGCGAAGAGAAAAGTACATGTAGAGGTGACGGGAGAGCCGGTAGAATACGTGGGAATCCGCCAGATCCTGGATGAGATGATCTACAATATCTGTGAAAATGCGATCAAGTATAACAAAGAAGGCGGAAAGTTAACCGTCTGGGTAGGCAATACCCTGCAGGGCAAGAAAATCTGTGTCACAGATACTGGAATCGGAATACCGGAAAATGAAACGGATCGTATCTTCGAACGTTTCTATCGTGTAGATAAAAGCCATTCCAAAGAAACCGGCGGAACCGGCCTTGGACTGTCAATCGTAAAACACGGAGCCATGCTTCACGGAGCCAAGATCCATGTAGACAGTAAACTGGGCGAAGGAACGAAGATAGAGCTCATATTTTAATTGAGAAACTACAGACAGGTTATGAAATAAGAAGTAAAAAGATAGAATATAGCAGAAAAAGCGGATTCCAGGCCCAGCACACGGAATCCGCCTTTTTAAAACTATATAGCATGACAAGAACAGGGACATAATATCTTTTCTGGTTCGTCCTTGTTTTACACAACATAGTTTTTGGAAAAATATAGAAGTTTTTTAAGAAATCTTAAGAATTATTTGCGTATGTCTTTAAGAAATCAAGCCTACAATAACTTCAAGAAATAGGTAAGGAGGCTTATAGTTATGGACAAGATCAGTATTATCATTCCGTGTTTCAATGAAGAAGAAGCATTGCCGATCTATTATACCGAAATGTAAAAAAGTTATGGACACCATGAAGAAACAGACCGATTTCGAATTGATATTTGTAGATGACGGATCATCCGATAGAACATATAAGGTTATGAAAGAATTACACAGAAAGGACGGAAGATGCCAGTATCTTTCCTTTTCCAGAAACTTTGGAAAAGAAGCGGCTATTTATGCAGGACTTCAGAATGCAGGCGGTAATTATGCGGCAATTATGGATGTGGATCTGCAGGATCCGCCGTCACTTCTGCCGGAGATGTACAGAATTCTGAAAGAAGAACCATATGACAGTGTGGCAACCAGACGTTCAACCAGAAAGGGAGAACCAAAGATCCGGTCATTTTTATCCAAAGAATTTTATAATGTGATCAATAAGATATCGAAGACAGAGATCGTAAGCGGTGCCAGAGATTACCGTCTGATGAACCGTAAGATGGTAGATGCGGTTCTGGAGATGAGTGAATACAACCGATTTTCAAAAGGAATCTTCGGCTGGGTCGGTTTCCGTACGAAATGGCTGGAATATGAGAATATCGAAAGATCTGCCGGAGAAACAAAATGGAATGTAAAGAAATTATTCATTTATTCTCTGGAGGGGATTACGGGATTTTCTGTGGTGCCATTGTCGATCGCATCGTATATGGGAGTTCTGTTTTGCGGATTATCATTCCTGATGATCGTTGCAATCGTAGTTCGTACACTGATCTGGGGAGACCCGGTGGCCGGATGGCCGTCGCTGGTCTGTATCCTGTTCGGTGTGGGCGGTGTACAGCTTCTGTGTACCGGAATTCTGGGACAGTATCTTGCCAAGACATATCTGGAAGTAAAGAACCGTCCGGTATACCTGTTAAAGGATTCCAGTAAAGAAGAACAGAGGATTATGATGATGCCATTATCACAGAACATGCGGAGGAAGAGTTATGGGAAAGGAAAAGAAGTGCACTCTGTATAAGAAATATACTTCATATAAGAAATGCATTCCATACCTGATACTTGCCGGATTTACACTTTTTTTCTGCTGGTGGTTTGTGGGAAGACATGGAATCTTTGGAGCAAAAGTAGACTGGCTCAGTCAGCATAGTGTGCTGCCGGATTATTTCCGGCAGCAGTTTTATGCAACGGGAAAGATATTTCCGGAATTTGCGCCGAATCTGGGCGGAGGTCAGAACATTTATCATTTTGCTTATTACGGACTATACAGTCCATTGATTCTGCCGTCATATCTGCTCCCATTTGTGAAAATGTCAGATTACATCATGGTGATCAGCATAACAGGTCTGACGTTTTCGGTACTGCGTTTTTTATTACTGGCTGAAAAGCAGAAAGATGGATACAGGCGTTGCTTTTATCATATCGCTGATGTTCCTGCTGCGGGCCCGATGATCGGACAGTACAGCGGTCAGATCATGTTCGTAAGATTATATGCCGTTCTTATGTCTGGCACTTATAGGTGTGGACCGGTATTTTGAAAAAGAAAAAAGCGGTCATTTTTACAGTTAGTGTATTTCTGATGATCATGACCAGTTTCTATTTCAGTATTGGCGGAATGCTGGTACTGGTTCTTTATGGACTGCACCGGTATTTTGAACAAAGAGAAGGATGCAGAGTCACGGTCAGAGGCGTTTTTAGTGGATGGACTGTGTTTTGTTCGTCCAATGATTCTGGCAGTACTTATGAGTAGTTTCTTCCTGGTACCAACGGTACTTGCACTGGCAGGGTGGTAGAAGTAAAGGGCAGAATACATCGCTTACTACCCTTTTCGTTCCGCAGATCACGGTAGAACGATTCGCTTACAGCATCTATGGAATCGGACTTACAACACTTGTGATCACCGTTTTGATCACAGGACTTCTGTACCGGAAAGTATATGAGAGAGTGCTCACATATGGATGTGTGATCGTGCTTGTCATTCCGGTATTTGCTTACTTATTGAATGGCGGACTGTATATCAGAGATAAGGTATTCATTCCATTTCTGCCATTGTTGTGTTATCTGATTGCTATTTATCTGGAAAAATGCAGGAAAGAGAAATTGTCTCTTATTGCAGGAATGGTTCCGTATATCATTACAACGGTATTTGTTTATATAGCAAGAAACCAGTTTACATCTAAAGGAATAGAGGAAAACGTATGGAAGGCATTACTTGCAGAAAGTGTTCTGTTCCTGATATGTTATGTGCTTTATTGTGCAGTGAAGAGCCACTGCAAAGAGACAAAAGAGATTCTGATGCTGGCACTGCCGTCGGTGCTATGTCTGGCGGTCACGATGAATACCTTTTATCAGATGGAGCCGGACCGGTATGTCAGTCACAAACTGTACCGGGATGTTGCAGGAGAACATAATGAACAGGCGGTAAAAGAAGCTTTGAAAAATGATGGTGGATATTACCGCACAGAACAGATGGGCAATGACGATGAAAATGCAGCGGATTTAAACCGGATCTGGGATGCGGGGCAGAATATTACTTCAATCTATTCATCGGCATACAATTCTGAATATCAGACATTTCGTCAGAAGACATTCGGACTGGAAGAACCGTTTCGGAATGTGATGATGCAGTCGGTATCGAAGAATCCGGTATTTTGCCGGATGATGGGAGTACGCTATATCGTATCAGATTCTGATGTAACGGGATATGCTCTGGTTAAGAAATGTGAAAAACCGGCATATATCAGAATAATGACGCGGCACCGGTCATGTATGCAACAGATCGTGTGATGACGGAAGAGGAATATAAGAAACTTACATTTCCATATAATCAGACGGCATTTCTGGAATATGCAGTTGTTGGAGAACATACGGAATCTTCAGATCAGAACATAATGACAGCTTATACGCCTGTTAGTCTGAAAATGGCCGACAATCATAAAGCGCAAAATGGAGCCGGCAATAGAACCACAGATATAGGGAAGAAAAATCGGAAATGAAAGAAAAGTCGGAACGTGGATCCATGAAAAACGAAGATGGCTGGAAGATCCATGCGAAGAAGATAAAAAAGATAACATTTTCCCATTCGACAGGTGCAGCAGGAAACGACACAACAAGAGGGGCAGAGACAGATTCTTTTCCTGAGCTTCCGTGTGGACAATGCACGTCCGAATAAGGACGTGGCAGTCTGGATCAACGGAATCCGTAATAAACTAAGCGCAAAAGATCATGATATTATAATGAAAATAAAACATTTATCTATGCAGTGCCGTTAAAGGATGGAGAAGATACTATTTCTGTAACATTTGGCAAAGGAAAATATCAATTAAGCCATGTACAGGCATATCTTGGCAGTCTGCCGGAACGGTCAAAAACGTTATATCAGTCAGAAGTTCAGGTGGATAAAAAGCTGACGAAAGATAATGTGATACAGGGAACGATACAGGTAAAGAATGATGGCTGGTTCATTACATCCATCCCGTATGACACACATTTTAAGATGTACATCGATGGAAAAGAGACGAAGATACAAAAGGGTAAATACAGCATTTCTTGGATGTGAGATCGGAAGTGGGAAGCATGAAGTGAGGATCGTCTATCATGCACCGGGGGCAACAGAAGGAAAAGTATTTTCAATGATTGGAATAGTCGGATTCGTGTTATTACTTGTATTGTAATGATACGATGATATCTATATGCAGCAGCAGATTTGTGGGAAAAATCACTGCTGTATATTTGCATTTTATAAAAAAGAAGAGTATGATGTTAAATGGTTTTTTTATACTTAAATAATAAGGAAGAAAAATGGAAACAGACAACAGGGCAAGACGAGGATGAGAACATGAAGATCATAGAAACATATGGAAACTATATAGAAAAATGGAGTAATGAAAATCCGGGCAGAGCAAGATGGCTTTTGAAGACCGGATGGAAGGCACAGAATCTGAAGTTCCGGTTCGCACCGGACAAAAGACTGATGCCGGCAGAGCAGTATCTGGCAAGGCTTATGATGGATACGATGATAAGACCGCTGGAACGTCCGGAAGAAAGTGCAATTGTCAGTATCTTTACTCCTTGTGAAATTTTACAGGAAGCAGGATTACATCCATACAATGTAGAAGGATTTTCCTGCTATCTTTCTGCATCTAAGGCAGAAAGAGCATTTTTACAACAGGCGGAGAATACGGGCATATCCGAGACACTTTGCAGTTATCACAAGACATTTATCGGAGCGGCGCAGAAGAAAGTACTTCCGAAACCAAAGTGTATTGTATACACGAATCTGACCTGTGATGCAAACCTTCTGACATTTAAGAAGCTGGCAAAGATGTATGATGTACCGATCTTTGCTATCGATGTGCCGATGCAGCAGAACGAAGACAATGTACAGTATGTGGCAGACCAACTTCGTAAACTGAAAGACTTTATAGAAGAATGCACAGGCGAAAAAGATTACAGATGAGACATTAACAGAACGACTGAGAAGAAGCAAGCGGACGCTGGGAAAAAATTCGCACAGTATGGAAAAGGAAAGTGCGGACAGATATATCCCTGCAGACCTTGTTACGCCACTCTATGCAGGTATGACAAATAATCTGCTGTTGGGAACAGAAGAAGAGGAAACGTATGTGGACCGTCTCCTGAACGATGTGAAGAAGGCCCCGGCCAAAAAAGGGAAAGAGATTTACTGGATGCACACTATTCCGTTCTGGTCAGATGCGGTGAAGAATGAACTTTGCTTTCAGGGAAAAAGCGCAGATCGTTGGATGTGAACTGAGCCGTGTCTGTGAGCCGGATTTTGATCCGGAGAAGCCTTATGAAGCGATGGCGAGACGTATGGTGTATCATGCATTAAATGGAAGTGCGATCAGAAGAATCGAAGCAGGAATCTGTCATGCAAAGGAGACAGGAGCAGACGGTGTTGTTTGGTTCGGACACTGGGGATGTAAGCATACCCTTGGGAGCAGCACAGCTTGCCAAGCGCAAATTCGAAGAACAGGGAATCCCGCTTCTGATCCTGGACGGCGATGGATGCGACAGAAGTCATGGCGGAGAAGGGCAGACATCTACCAGACTCGGGGCATTCTTAGAGATGCTGAATACAGAAACGGATGAAAAATACGGACAGACAGGAGGAATCGCACGATGGAATAAAACATATTATGTCTGTAAATATACCCCAATCGAACTCTTAGAAGCGTTCGGCGGGGAATGTCAGAACCTGAATGAGATGCCGCAGGGCTTTGACCATGCGGATCAGATAGCGCATCCGAATATCTGTGGATTCGGCAAGGCCCTTCTGGAAGCTGTTATGAGTGGAAAAGTAAAGGAACTGGTGTTGGTCAACTGCTGTGACACGATTCGGAGTGTGTATGATATTCTGGAAGACAGCGGGAAACTGGATTTCTTATATATGATTGATGTACTTCACTGTGATGCAGAATGCAGCAGGGAACGTACAGCAGTGCAGTTAAAAGGTCTTGCGAAAGCATATGGAGAATATAAAGGTACCAGATTTGATGAAGAGAAGTTCCGGCAGGCATTCAAGAAGCCGGAACGCATCGTAAAGCCGCATATCAGTGTGCTGGGTGCACGTATGGGAAATGAACTTTTTGATATGGTACAGAAAAGTATGCCATATCCGGTGGAAAATGATACCTGTGTCAACAACCGTTCGGTGGGCGAGACAGAGCCGCCAAAGGAATTGGAATTTGATGAACTGATGGTATGGTATGCGAAAGAACTTCTCGGACAGATTCCATGTATGCGTATGATGGATCACAGTGGAAGAAAGAGATTATACAATGACCCGGGATTAAAGGGGATTATTTATCATACCGTGAAATTCTGCGATTTTTACAGTTTTGAATACGCACAGATCAAACAGAATGTGACCGTACCACTTTTGAAGATCGAATCGGATTATACCGTACAGAGCAGCGGACAGCTTCTGACAAGATTAGAAGCATTTGCAGAGAGCATGAATATGGAAGAACTGGAAGGGAAGGAACTGAAGATGGGAAAAGGATATTTCGCCGGAATAGACAGCGGATCAACAAGTACAGATGTAGTAATTCTTGATAAAGACCAAAATATCGTGACAGGGATCATCCTGCCGACAGGTGCGGGAGCAGCAATCGGAGCAGAGCGTGCACTGGAAGAAGCACTGAAGGATGCGGGACTTCAGAGAGAAGACATCGATGCAATGGTTACAACCGGATACGGAAGAACGGCTATTTCAGATGGTGATAAGAGTATTACGGAGATTACCTGTCATGCAAGAGGGGCACATTTCCTGAACCCGGAAGTCCGTACCGTTATTGATATCGGAGGACAGGATAGTAAGGTCATCCGCCTGGATGAAAATGGAGCCGTTGCCAACTTCGTCATGAATGATAAATGTGCAGCCGGAACCGGAAGATTCCTGGAGATGATGGCAAGAACCATGGAAATGAGTCTGGACGATATGGGAAAGGCAGGTCTGTCATATAAGGAAGATATTACAATCTCCAGCATGTGTACCGTATTTGCAGAATCGGAAGTGGTATCACTGATCGCACAGAATAAGGCAACCGATGATATCGTACACGGACTGAATAAGGCTGTTGCGTCCAAGACAGCAGCACTGGCAAAACGTGTCGGCGGCGAGGAACGCTATATGATGACCGGAGGAGTGTCAAAGAACCAGGGACTGGTGAAGACACTGGAAGAGAAGCTTGGAACGACACTGGTGATCAGCGATAAGGCACAGCTTTGTGGAGCACTGGGAGCTGCATTATTTGCTAAGGATATGGTTACAGAGTAAGCGTTCTTAGCAAGATCTTAACAGTAGAAAAACTAGATAGGATTGGAATTCTGTGATAATATAAAGAATATAGTGAATAGTCAGAAAATTGTAGAATAATTAACACAGAAAGGCATGAATATTTATTGAATTTATATCGGACAAAATTATCAGAGAAATTAAAAGAGTCATTGGAAGCGGTGGTACCGATCATCGCGATCGTATTGATATTAAGCTTTACGATCGCACCGGTGCCGCCGGGCATTCTGATGGCTTTTATTATTGGAGCGATCCTTCTGGTGGTGGGAAATGATGTTTCTTCAACACTGGGGGGCCGAAGATGTCGATGACACCAATGGGAGAGAGGATCGGAACCCGGATCGCACAGTCAAAAAATGGCTGCCGGTGATCATCGGGTTGTGTTTTGTACTTGGATTTATCATCACAATATCGGAACCGGATCTGCAGGTGCTGGCCGGGCAGGTACCTTCGGTATCAAATAGCACACTGATTCTGGCGGTTGCCGTGGGAGTCGGAATCTTTCTGGTGGCCGCTGTATTGCGTATGTTATTTTCAAAACCGCTGTCCTATATGCTGTTGATCTTTTATCCGGTGGTGTTTATCCTGACATTTTTTGTATCGAAGGATTTTCTGGCGATTGCATTTGATTCGGGCGGCGTGACGACCGGACCGATGACGGTGCCGTTTATCATGGCACTGGGAATCGGATTCTCTGCGGTACGTAGTGATAAATACGCAGAGACGGACAGTTTCGGTCTGGTATCGTTGTGTTCGATCGGCCCGGTGCTGGCGGTATTGCTTCTTGGTATTATCTATCATCCACAGGGTGGCAGCTATTCCGAGACTGTAATACCGGATGCAGAGACATCTGTAGCATTATGGAAATTATTCGAGTCCGGAATCCCACATTATATGAAAGAAATCGGTGGCTCACTGCTTCCGATTATTCTGTTCTTCACATTCTTTCAGGTGGTATCCCTGAAATTAAAAAAGAAAACGCTGATCAAAATTTTGGTCGGTATCCTGTATACATACATTGGACTGGTATTATTCCTGACAGGGGTAAATGTAGGATTTATGCCGGTAGGTAATTATTTGGGACAGGTGATCGCAGGGCTTCCTTACCGCTGGGTGATCATCCCGATCGGTATGCTGATCGGTTACTTTATCGTAAAGGCAGAGCCGGCGGTATATGTGCTGATGGAGCAGGTAGAAGAGCTGACCTCTGGAGCAATACCGGGAAAAGCAATGGGATATAGCCTGTCGCTTGGCGTTGCATTTTCCCTTGGATTGGCGATGATACGTGTGCTGACAGGTATCTCGATCCTGTGGTTTCTGGTACCGGGGTATGCACTGGCACTAATCTTGACGTTATTCGTGCCGAAGATATTTACGGCGATCGCATTTGACTCCGGCGGTGTTGCATCCGGACCGATGACAGCAACCTTCTTACTTCCGTTTGCACAGGGAGCATGTGAAGCGGTTGGCGGAAATGTGGTAACGGATGCATTTGGAGTGGTAGCAATGGTAGCAATGACACCGCTTATCACGATACAAATCCTGGGTGTGGTGTATCAGTATCAGGAGCGTAAGAAGGATAAAGAAGAGATGCTCGCGCAGCCTGTTAAGGTATTACCGCTGGAGGCATATGGGGATGCGGATATCATAGAGTTGTAAGGGAGAATTTATGAGTAAGGTATATATGATGGTGACCATCACGAACAGAAACAAACGAAAAGATTTCCGAACATTTTTTAAAGAGTACGGACTTCCTGTATTTCTGGAAACGATCGGAAGGGGGACGGCACAGAGTGAAGTGCTGGATTATTTCGGCCTGGAAGAATCGGAAAAGTTGTTATTTCTTGCAATCGTAACAGGAGAGACGTGGAAAAAAGCTACGCCGGGGACTGATCACGAAGATGCTGATCGATGTACCGGGGACAGGGGTATCGTTCATTGTGCCGCTTAGCAGCGTGGGCGGAAGAAAGACACTGCAGTTTCTTGTAAATGAACAGGAATTTGAAAAAGAGGAGGAGACTTCGATGAAAGATACAGATTATGAACTTCTGGTAGCAATCGCAAATCAGGGATATATCGACACGGTCATGGATGCGGCAAGGTCAGCAAAGGCCGGAGGCGGAACTGTGATCCATGCAAAAGGAACCGGGATGGAACTTGCAAAAAAGTATCTCGGGGTGTCACTGGTGGAAGAAAAAGAAGTCATTCTGATCGTAACGAAGAGCAGAGAGAAGAATCAGATCATGAAAGCAATCATGGAGAAGGCCGGTCTCGACAGCAAAGAACGTACGATAGTGTTCTCGCTGCCGGTGACCAGTGTTGCGGGGATACGAATGCTGGAGGAAGATATTCAGGATGATTTGTTATAGGTTGCCTGAAAATTTTATGGAATTCAGTATTTTATACAAATCTTTTTTTCAATACATCATTTTCAATATCTTGCACTGCATTGAAACTTCGGACGCCTACTCCGATAATATAATCACCATTTTGAATATATGCCTGTTCAAAAGCAATCGTTTTTTGCTCCTTTTGAATCCGAGAGCTATGTAAAAGATATGATACAGGATTCTGGGATGAAGAAATGAATTCTTCATCCGGATCATATGGCCAGTACTCTGTAACTTCATTGCAGGTATGCCCATCTACTGTAAATGTGTCGTTTAAGGTTATCTTTTTAATCACAGAATCCTTGGAAACATTTAACAGGTAGTCCATATCAATGTCGCAATCGTCAGTGATTGCTACACCTTGCTTTTTATAAGAGATAATCTCAAGAGTAAATACTTCTTCATCTAAGTCATCAGAGGATAAAATAATTGTGTATGAGGCTTCGTTTTATCTGTACAATTCTCTGTATCGATATGGTATCCATCTGGAACGGTATAGGTCAGAAGCTGATTGATATTTTCACCGGTGTAGTTTACCGGTGTTTCCTGTGAGG
>ENA-OQES01000850-OQES01000850.1-human-gut-metagenome-genome-assembly--contig:-NODE-850-length-12276-cov-3.856284_pt1 | contig 12276 bp, 12 predicted proteins | sample MGYA00242798_ERZ504641 | MGnify/ENA primary metagenome ERZ504641 (study PRJEB26092, sample SAMD00036327) | human gut metagenome | host: Homo sapiens | study: EMG produced TPA metagenomics assembly of... | reverse complement strand
GGGGGTTGATTTAGCTTTCTTCCGTAATAGTTTGGATGTTAGTATGGATTCTATGTTAAGAAAACGAGTGATATGTTGTTGGAAATGCCTGTTCCTTCCTTTGGAGGATTTGCTAATAGTCCATTCTTCAATGCTGGTGATCTGAAAAATACAGGATTTTGAATTGGTTTTTAAATTATCGTAATCAGATAGGCAAGGATTTCCATTATAATGTCGGTTTGAATATGTCTACTTATAAAACAACGGTTACAGCATTGACTTCAGAATATTTGAGTGGTAGTAATTCTCGTACTTATGTAGGAGGTCCGATTGGACGATTTTTGGGGATATAAACAAATTGGTATTTTCCAATCTCAAGAAGAGATAGATAATTATGTTGATAAAAATGGAACTAAGATTCAGCCGAATGCAAAACCTGGTGACTTTAAGTTTGCTAAATTGGGTGGTGAAGGAGAATTAAATGATGATGATGACCGTACTTTTATTGGTGATCCGAACCCCGATTTAATTTATGGCTTTAATTTAGGATTTAATTATAAGAACTTTGATGTAAGTATGGCTTTCCAAGGAACAATCGGTAATGATATATGGAATACATCAAAAGGAACGTTAGCAACAGCCGGAAATCAAAATGCGTTGGCTGAGGCTTATACAGATGCATGGAGACAGGAAGGGGACATTGATGCTAAATATCCTCGAATAACCAATGCTGATTCGAATAATAATTACCGTGCTTCTTCTTTTTTCATGTGGAAGATGGTTCGTATTTACGTTTGCAGAATTTACAGATTGGCTATACTTTACCTGCCTATATCTGTCAGAAAACGAAATTATTTTCTAGTTGTAGATTGTATTTGAGTGGACAAAATGTATTTACATTAACAGGATATAGTGGACTTGATCCTGAAATTGGAGTAGATAATCCGTTGGATATGGGAGTAGATAATACACGTTATCCAGCTGCCCGCTCTTTTACTTTTGGAGTTAATTTACAGTTCTAAAAAAGGGAAATCTATATGAAAAAAAATGTCTATTTATATTGTCATGTTTGTTTGTCGGGGCATGTTTAAATAGTTGCTCTTTGGATGAACCTAGTTATGGAAAAAGCTACCAGTGAAAGCTATTATCAGAATGATATAGAGATAGAACAGGCTTTAACAGGAGCCTATTTGCAATTGCGTACAACTTGGAATGAATATGCGCTGAATCATTATTTTATTGGAGATTGTAGTACTGATGATGCATTAAAAGGGGGAAATTGGTGATGGTGACCGTTCGGAAGTACGTGATCTTTCTGATTTTACAGTATATACCACTAATGGAGAAGTTGGACGTCGTTGGGAGATTCTTTATCGTTTGGTAAATCGTTGCAATGATGTAATCTATTATGCACCTAAAGCACAGGGAGATAAGGAATTGCTTGCCCGCTATGCACTGGAAGCAAAGGCTCTGAGAGCGTTTGGCTATTATTGTCTTGTAACAAGTTTTGGTGATGTGCCTCTTATTACTGAGCCAAAACTCCCGTCAGAAGGTTTTAACTATTCCTCGCTCTTCATCAGAGGAAGTATATACTCAGATTATACAGGATTTGGAAGATGCTTCAGATTTGCCAGCCAAAAAATGAATATGCAGAGTCTGATGCCTATCGTGTAACAAGAGGTTTTGCTAAAAACGATGCTTGCTAAAACATATATGTTTCGTGGTGATTTTGTAGCAGCAGAAACTGTTTTGCATGATATAGTAGAAGTTGATAAGGATTATGAATTGTTAGATAATTATGGATGGAACTGGTTCCCTGAATATGAAAACAGCTCAGAATCAATTTTTGAACTTCCTAATAAAGTATATGATAAAAATATTGGAACAGGTACAAATGTCCCTCACTTTTTTTACAAGTCGTACTTCAATTGGGTATGATGGATATGGATTTCATGTTCCGACAAAGGATTTGTATGATGCTTTCGATCCTGATGACCCCTCGTATTACATATGTGTTTACACAAACAGGCGATCAATATGTAGGTGATGAGAATCCTCAGAATAATTCTGATTCAGAAACAGGTTCATGATTATAAAATGACTGTACCGACTAAAGATAAAGTTGGATTTTGATAATTGGATGATTAGTTATAATATTCGTATGATTCGTTATTCGGATGTTTTACTATTGTATGCAGAAGCCTTAAATGAAAATAATAAATCGGGTGAAGCTTTGATTTATTTGAATAAGGTAAGAACTAGAGCAAGACAAACTCCTGCACAAGATCCGAGAAGAGTGAAACAAGCGTATATTCCAGTCGTAACAGAGAATACTTTAAAGGATATAGATGTAACAGATAAGACCCAATTGAGAGAAATTATTTGGCATGAACGTCGTTGTGAATTGGCTATGGAAGGTTGGAGACGTGATGATTTGATACGTCAGAAACGTTTTGGAGAGGTAATGCGTGCTTATGCCGAGAAATATAATACATCAAAAGGGCGCAATTTGATGATGGAAGGGATTATCTTTTACCGATACCTCAAGGGGAAAGAGATAAAACAAATAATATTTTGACACATGAAGTCCTGAACCCTGACGAACTGGGCTCTGGCGGACTGAAGGTCGTTACCCTTGACCTGAACGGCGGCAAGCTGGGCGGCAGCTCCGATGCTATTCAGATCATCGTGAAAAACGGCAGCACGTTTACCGCCCCCGCATCCGGCGGTCTGAACCGCCCGGACGGAAATACAGGCAGTTACTTTATGTGGCTTGACGGCAATGGCAATTCCTACGCCCCCGGTGCCAGTGTTCCTGCTGATGTGACGGAACTGACGGTGCAGTGGACAGCCCCGACCTATACCGTCACGCTGAACGCGGGCGACGGCACTATCAACAGCGGCAATGTCACCGAATACACCTACGGCGTGGGTGCAACACTCCCGACAGATGTGACGCGCACCGGGTACACCTTCAAGGGCTGGTATGATAACGAAGCTCTGGCGGGCTCTCCTGTTACGGCAATCAGCAACACCGAAACAGGCAACAAGGAATACTGGGCGAAGTGGGAAATCAATCAATATACCATCACCTTCGACACCGTAGGTGGTAGTACCGTCGCATCCATTACACAGGACTACGGCACAGCGATTGCCGCCCCTGCCAACCCGACAAGAGAAGGCTACACCTTCTTCGGCTGGGATAAGGAAATTCCCTCGACTATGCCTGCGGAGAATGTGACTGTCACGGCGAAGTGGGTGGTAAATCAATATACAATCACCTTTGATACAGCAGGCGGCAGTGCCGTTGCATCCATTACACAGGACTACGGCACTGCGATTGCCGCCCCTGCCGACCCGACAAGAGAAGGCTACACCTTCATCGGCTGGGATAAAGCGATTCCCGCGACCATGCCTGCCGAAAATATGATTATCACGGCAAAGTGGAAGGTAAATCAATACACAATTACCTTTGACTCCAACGGCGGCAGCGAAATTGCACCCATCACACAGGACTACGGTACGGCAATCACCGCCCCTGCCGACCCGACAAGAGAAGGCTACACCTTTATCGGCTGGGATAAAGCGATTCCCGCGACCATGCCCGCCGAAAATATGATTATCACGGCGAAGTGGCGTGATATTGCAGTGCCTACAGGCGAAATCAAGATTGCCGAAAACGGCTGGAAGTCTTTCCTCAACACCATCACCTTCAGTTTGTTCTTTAAGGATACGCAGACGGTAACCGTTACCGCCGCGGACAACAGCGGCAAAGCGGTTAAGATCGAATACCTGCTGAGCGATAAGGCGCTTAGCGAATCGGAACTTGCGGGAAAGACCTTCACGGCATATTCCGCACCGTTCAGTATCAATGCCGATAACGAGTATGTTATTTATGCAAAACTGACCGATACCAGCGGAAACTTTGCCTACATTAACACAAACGGCATTGTGCTGGACGCAACCATGCCCGGTATCTCCGGCATTGCGGACGGCAAGACCTATTGTGCGGCACAGACGGTGACGGTTACCGAAAAATATATCGGCACCGTGAAAGTGAACGGCACGGAAGTCAGCCTTGATAAAAACAGTCAATTTGTTCTTTCCCCCGCAAGCGGCAAGCAGACGATTGTTGTGACCGACAAGGCAGGCAACGAGACAAGGGTTACCGCGACCGTGAACGACGGACACACCTACGAGTGGCAGAGCGAAAACGGACAGTATTGGCAGAAGTGCAAATTCTGCAATCACGAAACTGCGAAAAAGGATATTCCGACCATTAACATCAGCGGTGCCGACAAGGTTTGCAGAACGCAGGATTACAAATTCAGCTTTACTTTGCCGGAAGGTGCTACCGGCGCAGCCTACGGATACAAATTTATCGGATTTAGTGACGGTCCTCTTACGCCGACCGTCGAGAATGGTTTGTACAGCGGCACCATAAAAGCATCCACATATCCGGCGACAGAAAACAGCTTTAAGCTGATCGTGAGTGCAAAGACCGCTGACGGCTTTGACTTCTCTGCCGAAAAGACGGTTGCCATTCAAAACGAGCACACCGGCGGCACAGCCACCTGCAAGAACAAGGCGATTTGCGAGGTCTGCGGCGAAAGCTACGGAAAGCTTGACCCGAACAACCACGCCAACCTCAAGCATATAGATGCAAAGGCGGCAACAAAGACTTCTGAGGGCAATATCGAATACTGGTACTGCGACGGCTGCAACAAGTATTACAAGGACGCCAAAGCAACACAGGAAATCACCAAGGCTCAAACCGTAACGGCAAAGCTGCCCCCGAAAATCACGGCCGGTGATGGTGCAACGGTCACACAGGGCGAGAAAAAGGAGCTGTCTTTCACTTCTGACGCATCCTTCGCCGAATTTCCTTCGTGTAGAGCTTGATGGCACTACGCTGGACGAAAAGAACTATACGAAGAAGGAGGGCAGCACGATAATCACGCTGAACCGTGATTTTGTTGCTACACTTTCCGTGGGTGAGCATACGCTTGCGATCGTTTCTCAAAGCGGTACGGCTACGGCTAAGTTCACCGTCAAGGCAAAGCCGGCTGAAACGGCAACCCCGCAGCCCACTGTGACACCGCAGCCCACGGCACAGCCCCAGCCGACGGTGCAGCCTGTTTCCCCGCTTCCGCGCACCGGCGACACCGCCAACCCCGCATTGTGGTTTGCGCTGCTGATTGTCAGCGGCTTCGCGCTGGCGGCAAATTTTCGTACTGCGCAGGAAAGACAATCGCAAGTAAAAAAATTGGTACCGGCCTATATCAGCGCACGGAAACCATATCCATGGGATTCACACGCACGCCATTCTGCATAACCTCAAAATGCAGGTGGTTGCCGGTGCTGTCACCGGTACTGCCTACATAACCTAAGGCTGCAAAAGCTGTCTGTTTCCAACAGAAACAGACAGCTTTTGATTTGCGTTGAAAGCATCTTGCTGTTTTCTCTCGAGCGGGGCGGTCTTCCCACGGACCGCCCCGCGAAGCCGTTACGGCTCGATGATGTTGAAGGGGTTGGTCCCGGTGATCGGGAGCTGGTTCATATTCTCCATCATCAGCGTCAGCAGCTCTGCGCTGCCCTCGACCTTGACGGCCTTTGCAACCGTTTCCTGATTGTTGGTCAGGATCGCAAAGAGCGCGCTTTTTCGGGCAGGTGATGGACACGTCCGCATCATCAGACAGGGTATCTGCATAGACCAGCAACACACCGTTCTTCACGCGGAGCATGTGCTGTTCGCCCACGTCAGGCAGGATCACGTTCATGGTGAAAGTCGCGGTCAGCCAGCGCCTGCTTGTCCATGACAATGGCCATGTAGTCAAACAGCATGGGTGCGGAGAGAGCTTTGACCATGTCGCCGGTAGACTTGGTGGAGGCGGTAAAATTGGCGTTTCCATGGCGCAGCTCCTGTGCGGCGGTCAGATATTCGTTGCGCCACGGGCCGGACTCCGCCTGATACCCCAGTTGCTCCAGTGCATCGGCGCACAGAAGCCGCGCATCGGTGTTCGTCGGATCGGCAAAGACGATGGTGTTTGTGACCTCGGCGACCCACTGATATTCACCCTTGTCAAAATCCGCCTTTGCCATTTGCAGGACCTTGTCAACATCCCCCAGGTACTCCACCCATTTTTTTCGCGCTGTCGCTGGGCATGAGGGGGTTCAGGTTGACAGGGTTGCTGTCATACCAGCCCATGAACTTCTGGTAGACCGCCTTGGCGTTGTGGGCGACGGTCCCGTAGTACTGGCGGGTGTACCAGATCTTGTTGAGTGCTTCCGGCAACTCGATCATGTTGGAGATCTCGTCGCTGGTGTAGCCCTGATTGATATAGGTCAGGGTCTGGTCGTTGATGTACTTATACACGGCAGCTGTGTTGACCATGTAGTCGTTCACCACGTCATTGCCCCAGTGCGGCCAGTTGTGGGACTGGAAGGTGACCTCCGCCTCCTTGCCGTAAAGGGAGATGGCCTCGGTGATATAGCTTGCCCATGCCGCGCCATCGCGCACCTCCGCGCCGCGCAGTGTGTAGAGATTGTGGAGTGTGCCGGTGCAGTTTTCCGCCATCCAAAGCGCCTTGTACTGGGGCAGCCATGTGTTCATTTCGGCGGGTGCTTCCGTACCCGGCGTGAGCTGGAACTCCAGCTCCACACCGTCGATCGTCAGCTTTTCACCGGACTGTGTGATCTCGTAGCTGGGTGTGAGGAAGGACACCGTGCCAGTGGACTGTCCCATGCCGATGCCCTGCGCCAGCTTGCCGGTCACGCCGGGGGTCAGAAGGATGCCATACTGATAATTGCTGCGGCGGCCCATGCCCTTACCGGCGTAGACATTTTCCTTCACGGAATGCTCCGTGAAGCCCACAGGCGTGATCACGGGAATCTTGCCGCTGGCGAGCTGATCTTCAATAGAAAGTGTCTCGTCCGCCTTATCCTCTTTCGCCATCACGCCGGCGATGCCGCCAAAATGGTCGGCGTGGGAATGAGAGATGATGACGGCCTTGACCGGGAATTTACCAAGATTCTTTTCGATCAGCTGCATGGCAGCCTGGCTGCACTCCACGCTCATCAGCGTGTCAAAGACGATCCAGCCGGTATCGCCCTTGACAACGGTGAGGTTTGCCATGTCATAGCCGCGGACCTGATAGATGCCATCCGTCACTTCAAAAAGGCCATAGGCATGGTTGTTCTTTGTGTTCTCCCAGAGACTTGGATTTACGCTGTCAGGCGCTTTTTCATAATCGTCCAGGAACGCATAGGCTTCCTGACTCCAGAGGATCGTCCCATCCTCGTCCTTCAGTTCCAGTGTTTCCGGCGCGTCAATCAGTCCGCGGGTGGCGAATTCATATTCCCGCTTATCATCGAAGTCAAGTTCATCGTAGACGGCGGCATTTGCCTTTGCCGTAAAGTCTGTGGCGGGTTTGACCTCGGCGGTCAGACCCAGGTCTGCCTTTTCCGCGCCCGGCTCTTTGCGCCCATCCTGCGCACAGCCGACGCAGGACAGCAACAGTACCGATGTAAGAAGCATTGCTGCAATACGTTTCATAGCCGTTCTTTTCCCATCTCCTTATTGTTCGCGGATAACAGGTGGCTGCCAGCTATCCAGTGCTGTCATATCCGGTACATAGATCCGCATGAACAGATGAAATTCCCCGTCGGAAACAGGCAGCCAGTTAGAGGTGTCTTCCGGTGCATCCTTGGACAGGATAATATCCAATGTGCCGTCCGCATTCAGCTTGAAGTCGGAGCGGTCGTTGATGCAGTAGCGGTCGATGGAATTGTCAATGAGGAAATCATCCTCTCCGTAGGCGGTCACGGACCAGAAGCCGCCCTCCAGCGTGGGAGGAAGGGTTTCAAAGTGGAGCGTATACGTCTTTTCTCCGGTCAGCGCTGCGCCGTTCTCATCCACCGCTGTCTTGGGATAGATCGCCACGTCCACGGTGTTTGCGCCAAGCCCCACCAGCGCTACCATCGCGCGGTAGGTGTACTCCGTGCCGAAGTCGCCGATGGGCTTGCCGTAATAGATCCACTGACCGAGTTTCTGCGCATACTTCGCGCCGTCGGCGGCAAGCGTGGCGCGAAGCCCCTGAAGCATCTGCGTCCAGCGCTCAGCAGCTCCTTCGCCCAGGAGGGCGGCGTCGAAGGTCTTGCCCGCGCCCACGTTGATAGCGGAGAGTTTCTTCAGCAATTCCTCATCCGCATCGGCGGGTGGGTTGACCTGCATCAGAGCGTTCGCCGTATTGAAAAACTCTGCTGGCGTCATGGAAAGCACTTTGTTTACGGGAACAAAGTCATTTTCCTCTTTATAAGCTCCCTGCGGTGCGGCATACTCGCCTCCCTGTACATAAGCCGAAAGCGGCAGGAGCTGCATCTGCTCCTGAATGGCATAGACATTTGGCAGATCCTCGTTCCCGGACAGCACCGTGCGGGTGATCGACCACACCGTTGCGGTGGGCACGTCCACGCGCGTCACACCGTCGGGCAGCTCGCCCTCCCAGCCGGGAAGCGCGATGGCATAAGCACCCGCCTTGTCCAGCACGGCGGCGGTGTTCGTCCACGCATCCAGAAGCTGCACATTGCAGAAGCGATCCGTTTCCGGCAGGACGTAGACCATAGGCTCTGTGCTGATGTCAAGCCATGCCTGCGAATAGACGGTATCGACGTTCGGCGTCACGACGGTGCGGAAAGAGGCGTCCGCCAGCTTTTTTACATGGTTGAACTGATTGATGGGCGCACGGCCAGTCATGGTCCCGTCCGTATTGGTCGATAATGTTTTGGTTGCGTCGGTCAGCACCAGCGGGAACGCATAGATGTATGCCTCGCTGACCGTTTCCCACACGGCCTCAGTATCCGGTGTATCCGGCTGCGTTTTATCGGCAGAGCAGGCGGAAAGAAGCCCGCAGGAAAGCAGTGTAAGCAGCGATAGTAGAATTGCAAGTATCTTTTTCATGTTGTCCTCCTATGATTCTTTTCTGCTTTGGTTATCTCCACGGAACGGTTTGTGCGTATGGATTGACTATGAAGTCGTTTGTGATTTTCTCTTTATGGTAAACTATCGATTATTCCGCCCCTTTCTTTCTGCAAGCCTTGAAAGCTCTTTTTTGACCGCTTCGATTTGTGGGTCAAACAGCGCTCGCTCGGCAAAGATCATATAATTGTTGATGGCGAGGATCGACAGATGAACGAACGGCGCAACCTCTTCGTCGGTGCAGCCGAGGATCTCCGCAATCCTGCCCGTGTAATAAGGGTATCTTGCCGCAAGCCGCACAAGGGAAGGCTTTACCTTTTCTCCGTATTCGCGCGACACACATACGCTGACCAGAAAGCGCATGGTAGGCGACATTTTATCCGCCAGCTCACCGAGATGATCCATCATGCTTTTGATGTCACTAATATCTTCAAACACGATGGCAAACGCAGCTTTTTCAATTCGACTGATCGCTTCCTCGGCGCAGGCAAGAACGATTTCCTCTTTGGTGGAGAAGTAATAGTAGATGCCGCCGTTTTGCAGTTTTGCCGCCTTACAGAGGTCCTTTGTCGTGGCAACGGTCAGTCCCTTTTCGACAAAGCAGTCAAGGCAGACGCCTACAAGCTCCTGTCTCTTTTCAGCTTTCTTTTCTTCCCTCAAAACACAATCCCCCGTTTCTGTGCATTATCCAATGCTTCTTATAATAGCATATCAGACCCCGCAAAATAAATCAAGTGCTTGCTTGAATAATAATTATGATTTTTTAGGATCACAATGCTTGATCAAACATCACAACAGCCTCACTTGGCAGCTTTGGCTCCGGTATGGTTTCTACGTTGGCACCGTTCATGGCGCTGCCGTCCTGCAGGCTGGCGGTAGTGATGCGCAGGGTGGCGTTGTACTGCCCGGCCTCCAAGGGGCGGGTCAGGGTGATCTCCTCGATCATCTGTCCCGGCGGTACCTGCTTGCTGGTGTACAGCACCTCGTCCGTGTCGGACAGGACCAGCTCAAACATGAAGTAGCAGGGGTTGCCCTCCGGGTTCAGCAGCGCCACCTGTACGGTTTGCTGGTTGGCCGGCAGGCTGATAGACGGATAGCCGGGAATCTTGATGCCGACTGCCTCGCCGCTGTCGGCGGATTTGTCCGGCAGCTGATTGCCCGACCATGCGCTGGTGCCCTGCTCCAGATTCGGGGTGAAGGTGTCCTGCTGTTGGCTGCGGGAAAGCTTCATGCCCGCCAGTACCGCTGTCACAATGATCACCACCGCCGCGATAATGCCGATTACAATGTGATTTTTCTGCAGCACGATGCCGCCCTGTTCCTTTTTGCTCATGGAGTGTCCCTTTCTTTGCTGTATCGGAAGTTGTTATGGTATAGCCCTATTTTTGTCATTCTGGCACTTTTTGCGGAAACGCGCAATACATCTGGGACGAATAGACATTGCATAATCATACTGACCGGTTCTAAAACAAAAAAGTGCCCGCACAGCGCATTTTTGCGTTGTGCGGGTTGTGCAATATTTTTGTTGTTTCGTCCCAAAGTTGCGTCAAGGTGCGTAAAGCGGCCTTCCGGGGGGTTCACTTTTTATTACACGGGAAAAGACGGTTCGGCTTCGCCCTCCACCGGCAGCACCAGGCGGGAGCAATACCGTTTGGTTTCGATTTCGCGCCCGGTGTAGGGCGCAACAATGCCCAGCACACGCGGGTCCCCGGCGGGTGTCAGACCGCGCTCCTTCACCTCGCGGCCCAGACGCAAAAATGCCTCGTCCGCGCCCGCGTAGCTGCCGTAATACAGCACCGACAGGGCGCGGCAGGCCGGCAGAGTCACGGCCTCCCTGTCTCTGAATGGCGCATTGGGCAGCACCACCGCCGACAACACCAAAATCGGTACCATCACCGTGACGCTGAACTGAGCACCGCATTCCTGCGACGGATGTCCCGGACTGCCGCCCCTTGGCCCCCCTACACCCTCTTGCCTGTTGCATGTGTAAGGGCGACCATTGGTCGCTCGCTAACTTGGCGCAGCAGCGCATTTCCCGGGACAGTTTTCTTGCAAAACAAACGGGCAGGGGCGAGTAATGCTCGCCCCTGCAATGCACTCTTTCAAAACGCAAAAAGGGATGCCGCATTCGCGGCATCCCTTTGCTTGTAGAAAAAGCCTGTTACCGGAAGATTTGTAGGGATGGGTCTTGACCCATCCGCACATCTGGCCGCGCGCAGCGCATAAAATCGCGCCGAATGGCGCGCGGTTTTCTCGTCGCGTCGTGCTTTTGGCGAGGCAGCACGGAACGGTCAAGACCGTTCCCTACAAATCTACCGAAAGTTTGCAATATTCCCATTAAGTTTTTCGTCAGTCTGAGGGGCGGCCAATGGCCGCCCCTACCTATTTAATATAGGCCGGACAGGCTCAGCGGGTACCCTGTGCGGATTTCTGCCGGGCACTTTTGCGGTACTCATTGGGTCTGGTGCCTTCGACCTTGCGGAAGCATTTGGAAAAACTAAGCCAAAGAGCCGAAGCCGATCTGCTCGGCGATCTGGGTCAGGCTGAAATCGGTGCTGGTAAGCAGCGCTTTGGCCTCGGTAATGCGGCGCTTCATCAGGTAGTCGATGGGGGAGACCTTATACTCGTTCTTGAACGAGTGGGACAGGTAATATTTGTTTACGTGGGCAATCTCCGCCAGCTTGTCCAGGGTAATGCTTTCGCTGTAATTTTCATCGATATATCGTTTTGCAGTGGCACATTTCCTTGCTCTCGGCGGGCGGCGCGGTGAGACGCAGCGAAACCGACGCCATACGCACGATCCTGACAAGCAGCACCTCGGTCAGGTCCTGGCAGACCATTTCGCAGCCGTCCTCCCTCGCGTCGATTTCCCGCAGCAGCAGCTGCATCAGGCTCAGCAGCTCCTCCCGCTGGGGGCTGCATTTCAGCATCGTGTAGCCGTGGTCCTTCTGGTCAAACAAAATTTTCAATGCCCTCGATGCCCAGCACAATATATTCCAGCGGGTTTGCCTGGTAGCTTAACTCGGTATGCAGGGTGCGGGGGTTCACAATGACCATGTCGTCCGGGCAACGTCCAGCATTTTGCCTTCGACGTTGAACTGACCGCGTCCATCCACGCAGTAGAACACTTCGGTGCAGGAGTGGGTATGCGGCACCGAGTTCCAGTCCCCGCCGAAGCGGCTCTTGCTCACGTACATCAGGCGGATGGCCTCCCGCGGGGGAACGTCCATATTGAATTCATACCGTGTGTTCATAGGCGGTGCGCCTCCGAATGACAAAATATTTGACAAAAAATTCCAAAGTATGCGGAGCAATATCAG
>ENA-OQES01000849-OQES01000849.1-human-gut-metagenome-genome-assembly--contig:-NODE-849-length-12277-cov-1.962305_pt1 | contig 12277 bp, 14 predicted proteins | sample MGYA00242798_ERZ504641 | MGnify/ENA primary metagenome ERZ504641 (study PRJEB26092, sample SAMD00036327) | human gut metagenome | host: Homo sapiens | study: EMG produced TPA metagenomics assembly of... | reverse complement strand
ATGGAAGTCCCATTGCCAGACGCAGTCTCTCTCCTACGATCGCTCTCTCTAAGAATACGTCATTACGGAAGTTTCCAACTTCTCCCGGAATGATCTTATATGGAAGCTCTTCAATACGCTTGTCTACCGGCCATTCGGTATGATAAGCCATACGGGCTACTTCTCTGAAAATTCTGTGGCGGATCTCCTGAATACGGGTTTCTACTCCTCTCATTCGCTTTCTCCTCTTTGTTGTGATTTTTTTGAACAGTTGCATATAGATCAAAAAATGTTTTATTAACATAACAGAAACAGCTCATTCGGGCTGTTTCTGTTTTTATTATACGCATATACGAAATACATTGCAAGTGATTTTCTTTCTCAATAGCTTATGTTTCTGTTAAAAACAACGAATTACAGGTTATTGACCATTTAAACGTCCATATCTGCGGGTCATACCACGGATCTCTTCTTTTAACAAGTCAGTCAGCTCTCCTTTTTTCCAGGCGCCATTTCCAGTTTTCTCCTACAGTAGAAGGCTTGTTCATACGGTAATGATTATCCAGTCCCAGATAGTCCTGCATTGGGATCACACAAAGGGCAGCTTTAGAACGCATTACCAGGCTGTTTAAAGACTTATATAAATATTTCTTTGGAGTGTAATGATCACACAGATAATCACGTACCATATTCTGTTCTTCTTTTGTAATGCTGTCAAACCAGCCTGCCAGAGTTTCATTATCATGGGTTCCTGTATAAGCTACGGAATTTTCCGGATAATTGTGAGGCAGGTAATCGTTGGCACAACCGGAATCTCTGGAGTCAAAGGCAAATTCCAGTACCTTCATACCTGGAAAACCGCTGTCATAAACCAGTTTGCGCACAGAGTCTGTTACATAGCCAAGATCTTCCGCAATGACTTCCTTTTCTCCCAGCACCTGACGTACCCGGTTAAAAAGATCGATCCCGGTCCCTGTTCCCAGTGGCCTCTGGTAGCATCTTCCGCTCCATAAGGGATAGAATAATACTGGTCAAATCCTCTGAAATGGTCAATGCGCACTGCATCATACAGTTTAAAACAGTGGGAAAGCCGCTTTAACCACCATTCATACCCGGTCTGTCTGTGATATTCCCAGCGGTACAAAGGATTGCCCCAAAGCTGGCCTGTAGCAGAAAATCCGTCCGGCGGGCAGCCGGCTACTGCATAAGGCACATTTTTCTCATCTAACTGGAACAAAGAAGGATTCGCCCAGGCATCTGCGCTGTCCATAGCTACATAAATGGGAATATCCCCGATCATGCGGATCCCCAGACTGTTGACATAGGCCTTTAATTTATTCCACTGTTTATAAAAGGTAAACTGCAGGTATTTCTGAAATTCTATGTCAAAATACAGTTCTCTTCTGTAATAATCCATGGCATAGCCATAACGCAGGCGGATATCTTCTGCCCACTCCGTCCATGGTCTTCCCTCAAACCGGTCTTTTACTGCCATAAAAAGGGCATAATCAGAAAGCCACCATTCATTTTCTGCAAGAAACTGCTGATAATCCGGATTTTCACTGATATTGCTGCGCTCATAGGCCTTTCGCAAAATAGGATACCGGTCCTCATACAGCTTTTTATAGTCGATGGTCCCTTCTTTGGACTCTGTTTCCAGTTTTTCACATTCCTTTTCTGTAAGAACACCTTCTTCAATCAGGTCTTCTAAGCTGATAAAATAAGGATTTCCTGCATAGGTGGAAAATGACTGGTACGGAGAGTCGCCGTAGCTGGTAGGTCCTAAAGGAAGGATCTGCCAGTAGCTCTGACCTGCTTCTTTTAACCAGTCTGCAAATTCATAGGCGCTTTTTGAAAAGCAGCCAATGCCGTATTTTGATGGCAGACTGGATACAGATAAAAGTATTCCTGCTGTTCTGTTCACTTTATTTACGCTCCTCTTTCCCTGGTTTTTAATGCCTGTTGCAACGGTTCTATATACCTGTTTTGATCATCACCGCATAGTGATCCGAAACTGCCGGTTCTCTTTTCCCGTTGCATAAAACACGGGACTCTTCTATATTAATATCTCCCCAATGCCAGATGTAGTCGATGCGCATTCCCTGCTCAGGCGACTTTTCCTTCTGCTTCCTTCCAGCCATCGATCTTTGGCGGTGCTGTAAATCCGGCATCTTTCTTCTCTGCCAGATCCCATGTATCCTTAAAACCGCTTACTCTTACAAGATCATAGCCTTCTCCCCTTACAGAAGCAGGACTGTTAAAATCTCCCATGACCCACAGGGATGTTTCTTTTTTCTCCATCAGGCTCTTTGTATTCTTTAAAAATGTTTCCCACTGGGCTTTAAAAGGCTCTTCTTCATCCTTCCACCAGCCCATATGCACAGTAAAAAACCCAGCCCTTTTCTGTGTGTATTCCCAGAGTTTTTCTGGTTTTCCAGTTATAGTAATCATCAGAAGCACTTAAGTTAAATACACAGGAAGAAAGAATGGGACTTTTGGAAAAGATTGCCAGTCCTTCGTCATATTTATCATATCCTACTTTTACAGGGATCCAGGTCCAGTAGTAGGAAAGACCTTTTTTCCTTAACGCTTCTGCCAGAGACGCACCATAATTATCCCGGCGCATTTTCCCTTCAAAGCCTTTGACCGGCTGATAACCACAAACTTCTTTCTCATTTATAAATGGTTCTGCCATGGTCTGGTTTACTTCCTGAAATGCCATGACCTCCGGCTGCTCTTTTTCCAGGATACCGGCAAACAGTTCCATTTTTTCTGTGGCATTTTCTTCTGCCAGACTGTGTGTATTTAACGTAAGGATCTTCATTTTACAGCCTTTCTATTATAAAATATCATTAATATCGGATTTCAGCACATCTGCCTTTGGTCCATAAACGGCCTGGATACCGCCATCCTTCTTTAAAAGCCCTAATGCTCCCTCTGCCTTCCATGCAGGCAGTTCTGCTACTTTATCTACATCTTTTACAGTCACACGAAGTCTTGTCATGCAGGCATCAACTAAAACAATATTTTTCCCTGCCGCCTAAAAGAGCGATGATGCGCTCTGCCTGGGAGTCCTTCTTTTCTTTGCTTCCAGTTTGTGTACTGCCCTGATCTTCCTCTTCTGCTCCGTCATCTGTATAATTTCCCAGACGTCCCGGTGTTGCAAAATGGAATTTTCCGATCATAAAATAGGCAACCACATATCCGATCACAAAGAATGCCACCACGCAGATTACAAAATTGATCAGATCCCCGGTCAGTCCTGCTTTTACAGACATGGGGATACGGGTGATAAATTCCAGGTTACCAAAGGAATGAAGACGCAGGTGGATAATACCGGCCATTGCAAATGCGCATCCCTGAAGTACTGCATAAACCAGATACAACGGCAGGGCACAGAACATAAACATAAATTCCAGTGGCTCTGTTACGCCTGTTAAAAATACAGCAAGTACTGTGGATAAAAACATGGATCTGTATTTGTCCCTTTTATCCGGATCTACTCTCTTATACATTGCAAGAGCAATACCGGAGATCAGTCCGGTAGCACCGATCATCTGTCCTACCTTAAAGCGGGCCGGTGTAACGGTTGTAAGAAGGTTTGTATATGCCGCCATGTCTCCTGCGCTTTTAAAGTTGATCAGGTCATTAGCCCATGCAAGCCATAAAGGATCCTGTCCAAATACCTTGCTTCCTGCATTTACGCCAGTCATGATCTCATAAGTACCGCCAAAAGAAGTATAATTCATAGGAATGGTCAACATATGATGAAGGCCAAACGGCAGGAGCAGACGCTCCAGGGTACCGTAAATAAATGGTGCCAGTACCGGTGAAGTTGTGGAAGAACCTGCGATCCACACGCCAAATGCATTGATACCGCCCTGGATCACCGGCCATACAACTGCTAAAACAGCGGAAATGATCACAGACCACAGGATCACTACCATAGGTACAAAACGTTTTCCATTGTAAAAATGCCAGTGCATCGGGAAGTTTTCTGTAATTGTAATACTTATTGTAAACAGTACCTCCTACGAAACCGGATATGATACCTACGAACACACCCATATTCAATGCAGGCGCGCCTAAAACAGAGGTAAAGTATCCATTTACAAGGATCTCGTTTTCCAAACAGTGTATGGGTAACTGCGTTTGGATCTGCCAGCATGTCAGAAGAGATGCCAAACAGCGCTCCTGTAATTACATTGATCAGGATAAAGGCGATCACAGATGCAAAGGCACCGCCGGCCCGTTCTTTTGCCCAGGAACCGCCAATAGCTACTGCAAAAAAGGATATGCAGGTTGTTGATGATGGCCCAGCCAATGCTCTCCATAGTGCTCCCCACTGTGAAGATCATGCTCATATCGGCTCCTGCCATCTGTACCAGTTTTCCAAGGCTGATCATCAGACCTGCCGCAGGCATAACTGCAATTACTGCCATCAGTACTTTTCCCAGTTTCTGTAAAAAGTCAAAGTTAATGGACAGCTTTTTCTTTTCTGATTTGGCTCTGGTGCTGAATTTTCCAGGTTATCGGACGGATCTGTCTGTGTTTTTTCGTTCATCTTTCAGGTTCTCTTTGGTTGTTTCTGTCAAAAGCACGCTCTTTCCGGCTTCCACCTGTCCTGGCTGACTCTTTACCAGGACTCTTCCTTCCATTCCGCCGCAGATCAGCACAGGAGTGATGGGGTTGATCTTCCGTTCTTCCAGAAATTCAAGATCCACCTCTGCTAACAGATCTCCCGCTTTTACAGTGTCACCTGGCTTTACATGTATCTTAAAAGCACTCCCCTTTTAATGATACTGTTTCAAGACCAACGTGGATCAGAAGTTCCACACCCTCTTCTGTTTTCAGACCATAGGCATGACCTGTGTCTGCTACGGATACGATCTGTGCGTCTGCCGGGCTTACGATCTTCCCCTCTGTTGGAATGACCGCCATTCCATCTCCTATGATCTTCTGTGAAAACACAGGATCCGGAACCTCTTCCAACGGTACTGCCCTGCCTGTCAGTGGTGACAGTATCAACACGTTCTTACCTTCTTCTCTGCTCATAAATTGTTCCCTCCCGGACATTCTTTTGCGGCCTGCTTTCCTTTTGTGCCCCGTCTCATGTTTTTGCAAGATTGTGCAACCGCTTGCATTAAATATAATAAGTTTGCATTGCTTTTTCAAGTGTATTTTCTATATTTTCCAGGTTTTCTATTTTTGCACAATTTATTCTGCCCTGTTTTGTGCAATTTTCCAGTTGTTTTATCAACTCCAGAGGTGTCTCTTCTTTCCTGCAATATTTTATGCAATTTTTGCACTGAGTTTGCGCAATCTTTATTGACAAGGCTCTTATTCTCTTTTAAAATAATATCAGACGATTTTTAATGATCCCAGGAGGTTTTATCATGGCGGTTACCATAAAAGATGTAGCAGCTCTGGCAGGTGTATCTTCTTCTACTGTATCCAGAACCTGTAAAAACAATCCCTCTATCAGTGAGGAAACAAAAGAAAAAAGTTCGCCGGGCCATGGCGCAGTTAGGATATGAGCCCAACTTCCAGGCCAGCAATCTGGCTTCCCAGAATTCCCGTACCATCGGGATCATTCTGCCTGTTTCCGCCAGAGAGGCATACGAAAACTCCTTTTATCTGGAAGCCATCCGCGGGATCAGCCAGCTGTGCAACAAGCGGCAGTATATCAACACCGTGATCACAGGTGAAAGTGAAGAAGAAGTCCTTCAGGTGATCAAGACCATGGCGCGCAGCGGACAGGTAGACGGTTTTATCGTTCTTTATTCCCGCCAGGATGACCCCATTGCTGATTTTCTCTATAATGAAGGATTTCTTTATGTGCTGGTAGGAAAAGCCTATTCCCATGCAAACCAGACGATCTACATTGATAATGATAATCTCCTGGCTGCTCAGGAAGCAACGGAGTATCTGTACCAGATGGGACACAGACGGATCGGCTACATTGGAAGTGATACTTCCATGATCTTCTCCGCAGACCGTAAAAGCGGCTATCAGACTGCCCTTTTTACAGCACAATATCCTTCCAAGAGCGGATTACTGCGTGGAAATGACTGCTGCCATAAACGCAGGCGGCACCAGTGCGTCATCTACAGCAACAGAAAAAACGACAGCGCACCTTTAACGGCTGTCTTCTCTCTTTACCGGACCGTCCTACTGCTGTTGTAGTCAGTGATGATATCCTGGCTGCAACCTTAGAACGTGTCTGCCTGGAAATGGGTCTTTCCATACCGGAAGATCTTTCCATTGTCTCTTTTAATAACTCACTGTTTGCAAGGCTTGCTTCGCCTCAGCTTACTTCTGTGGATATCAATTCTTTCCAGCTTGGCGCAGAAGCCGCTACCCAGATGATCAACCACATTGAAGATCCCGGGCTTCTGCCACCAAGATCCTGGTGCCTCATCATATGGTAGAGAGGGATAGTTGCTGCCCGCCGTAAAAATTAGAATGTCCTCATTGACCGTTTAAGTTTCTACTGGATCCATGCCCCGTTTCCATCTACATAATAGCCATCCGGTGTACGGTATTGGTAAGCATCTCTCCACTGTCACAGCAGTAATACCATACGTTATTCCACTGTACCCAGCCAGTTACCATATAGCCGGATGCATTAAAGAAGTACCAGTAATTGTTGATATACTGCCACTGGTTTACCGGATAGCTGCGGTCCGCGTTGCAGTACCACCAGCCGGTGTCATTTTTAAGCCATGCGCCCTGACTAGTGTTTGTGTCTCCAGGGCCGCCGTCATCATCTATGGAATTGGAAGGTGTATTTCCGGAGGATTTTCCATTGTCACGGATATCTTTTCGCTTCGCTGGAGGAAACACTTAATTCGTCTGACTCTTCCCAGTCACCTTTGTTGGAGGTGTTGTAGATCGCACGTACCTTAAATGTGTAATCACCGCTTCTTGTGAAATAGCTGGCGAAATTGTAGCTGGTGTCTGTAGTAGAGATTGCAGAAGAAACGCTGCTTCCATCTCTGTAAAGGCGTACTTCATAGCGCTTTGCGTCTTCCGGCTCTTCCCAGCTTGCAGTTCCGTCATAATCATCCCAGTTTAACCCTGTTACATCCAGATCATAATCACTGGAGTCACGTTCCAGTTTTTCCAGAGTAAGACTGACATTCAGTTCATACTTGCCGGAACGGCTGACTGATGTAACGGTAGCATCATTTCTACTGACAGAAATATCACTTTTTGTAATACCTGTGCCAAAGTACGCATCACCATCTGAGGATAATGTAACCTTAATCTTTGGTCTTGCACCGCTCTTCCACTCGTCGGACGGCTCGTTTGTAACTTCCACATCATCTACACTGCAGTATCTTGAGGAAGTAGTTACATCCACGTCACAGTCGCTGTCTCCTGCTTCAATGGACGAATCGATCTTCAATGAGATGCTGGTGATCTTCGTGTCTGCCCACACATTCATTGGCATGGCAAGACTGAGTGCTGTAATAAGTGCTACCCATAATTTTTTCCCGTCTTCTTCATAAAAACTTCTCCTTCTGTTCCGTCTGTCCCTGCAGATTTCCCGAACCTATCATCCTACCCCAGACATCTGTTTTCAGACGTTTTTTACTTAGTTTTAGTATAGCACATCCTTTTATTACTTTTCTATTACGATTTCAGTCTTACATTTTTACAATCTCTGATGTTTCCCCACAAAAGCAGCCTAAAGATGACAAGCTGTGTGATTTTTTGTCTATCAAGTTCTTCTATTATACATAAATGTAATCGTTAAGGACCGGCTGCAGACCGCCCTTTTTCCATATCCTTATACATACTGGCGAAAGAACGTCCGTCATTGATCTCAAACTGCTCATCTCCTACGTCTGCATCTTCCTTGCCTTCGTATTTCTCCTCATGATCTCCAATTCCTGTGGATACACCGGCAGAAACCTTTGTTGCACAGATCTTGGTAATGCCGTTTCTGAAAGCAGCGCTTTCACGGCTGGATACAGTAATACCTGCAAATGGCAGGAAAATACGGTATGCACAGAGAACCTGGCAAAGTTCTTTTCCCCTACATCCCTTGGATTGATCTTGTCATTATTGACGATAGGACGCAGTCTTGGACAGCTTAAAGAAAGCTCTGCATATGGATATTTCCGGTTGATATAATATACATGAAGAGCCGTTGCAAGAGCATCCTTTCGGAAATCATCCAGACCTAACAGCGCGGAAAAGCCTGCACCTCTCATACCTCCCATAAGAGCCCGCTCCTGGGCATCAAAGCGGTATGGCCATACACGTTTATGTCCCATAAGATGCAAGGTTTCATACTTATCTGTATTGTAGGTTTCCTGGAATACCGTTACATAATCTACGCCACATTCATGAAGATATTTATACTCATCTACATTTACAGGATAGATCTCAATACCGATATTTCGGAAATATTTCCGGGCAATCTTCACTGCTTCTCCGATATATTTTACATCCGAATAGGCCCTGCTTTCCCCTGTAAGGATCAGGATCTCTTCCATACCGGTCTTTGCGATCACCTGCATTTCATGCTCGATCTCTTCAAATGTAAGTTTTTTGCGGCGGATGTTGTTGTAGCAGTTAAAACCGCAGTAAATGCAGTAATTCTGGCAGTAATTGGCAATATAAAGAGGGGTAAAAATGTATACCGTATTGCCGAAAATGAATTTTTTGTGATCTCCTCAGCTTTTCTGGCCATTACCTCCAGATAAGGAGCTGCTGCAGGGGATAAAAGTGCCTTAAAATCTTCAATGGAACATGTTTCATGGGACAGCGCCCGCTCTACATCCCCTGCCGTATAGGCATCATAACCAAAGGCTTTCATGGCCTCTTCCACTTTGTCCTTGATGTCAGACTGGATCACTTCCATCCCTTCCATGTATTCCATGTGGTTGGTACGGAAAGTTGGATCCTGCTCTAAGCGGTGCTTCCGCTTTAATGCTTCCTCAGGCAGCTTATCACTGTCTACAAAATAGACCTGGTTTTCTTCGTTCATGTCCGCTGCCTCCTAACGTAAAAAGCCTGTAAGCGGATCAGATGCGCTGCCGCCTCTTGCCAGGACTCTTCCCATTCCTGTAAGGTATGCTTTTCTTCCTGCTTCAATGGCCAGCTTAAAGGCATTTGCCATAGCAGGCACATCTCCGGCCGTTGCAATAGCAGTATTTGCCATAACTGCCGCAGCACCCATTTCCATTGCCTCACATGCCTGGGACGGCTTGCCAATACCTGCATCTACAATGATAGGCAGGTCGATCTCGTCGATCAGTACCTGGATCATGGCCTTGGTTGCCAGACCCTTGTTGCTTCCAATCGGAGCTGCTAAAGGCATAACGGCTGCTGCGCCGGCGCTTTGCAGATCTCTTGCCACATTTAAGTCCGGGTTCATATAAGGCAGAACGATAAAGCCCTCTTTTGCAAGGGTCTCCGTCGCTTTTACTGTCTCATAATTATCCGGAAACAGATATTTTGTATCACGCATAATCTCTACTTTGACAAAATCCCCACAGCCCATAGCCCGGCTCAGTCTGGCAATACGCACTGCTTCTTCTGCGTTTCTGGCACCGGAAGTATTGGGCAGTAATGTTACTCCTTCCGGGATATGATCCAAAATATTTTCTTTTTCCTGGGTATTTGCTCTTCTTAATGCCAGAGTAATAATCTCGGCGCCGCCCTGTTCTACCGCTGCCTTGATCAGATTGATATTATATTTGCCGGAACCTAAAATAAAACGGCTGCTAAATTCTTTTCCCCCAAGAACCAGTTTATCTTCCATGTTGTTTTCCTCTCTTTTCACATATGTACATATTTATATATTTTTCTGTTTACAGGCTTCTTCTGTTTATGACTGCAGGATCAGCTGCAGTACTTTATTGGCCTGATGGGCAGCGCAGGCTGCTACTCTGGGCGCTATAAGGCCGATCCCATTTCCTACATCTGTTTTCTGATCCCCGCATACATAAAGCCGTCTCATCATCTTCCTTGTCTGTATGTCATTGGTATCTCCCAGACCTGCCATTCCATTTCCTGAAACGACCATTGTCTCCGGACATTGTCCTAAAAGTTCTCTTACCAGCATGGCTTTCTGATCTGGTTTGTCAAAGGCTTCACAGACAATGGGATACATTTCAAACAGCTGCTTTACATTTTCCGGTGTAACTTTAACACAAACAGACTCATATTCCAGATATGGATTGATCTGGCAGAGTATATCCGGCAATGCTTCTGCCTTGGGTCTGCCTAAATGAGGAATCATATACATCTGACGGTTTAAATTTGTCACATCCACTGTATCAAAATCCACTAAAAGCAAATGTCCTATCCCACTTCTTGCAAGCATTACAGCTATGTTAGATCCCAGTCCCCCAAGTCCGGCTACTGCCACACGGGCGTTGGAGAATTTCTCCTTCATTTCCCGTGGAAATCTGGCATCAAAAGCCCGTTCCAGTTCTTCTTTTGAAATAAGGGCCTGCATTTTTTGCCTGTATGGCTGTCATTTTCAGCCTCCTCCTACAAAACAAAGTATTTCGATCTGGTCACCTTCCTGGATCAGGGTATTTTCAAGCTGATCCTGGGGAATGATCTGTAAATTCTGTTCTACTACTACACGGCTTGTATCGTATCCTTCTTCTGATAAATAGGCATAGATTGCTTTTCCAGCTGCGATTTTTTTCTTCTCCGTTGATTGTTACCAAAACAGTTCCTCCTTTCTGATCTAATGTGCTTTCTGTTATCTGTGCAGACGGTTTTTAGCAACCTGCAGAACCTGCACCGGCAGTTCTCCTGATCCGCCCTCATCAGTCCGCTTCGCGGACAGCTTACCCCCTACGGGGGAAGCCGTTTTTCATTTTTACTGCACATCCGCCCAGGTGGTCAGCTCGCCGGTGTAGATGCCCTTGATCTGGTCAACGGTCAGGTCGTCGGTGGTGTTGCCGGGGTTGACGACGACGGCGATGCCATCCAGTGCCAGGACGGTAGCCTTGGCGCCGCCCTCGACCTCGGAGTCCTTCAGCTCACGGCTGGCCATGCCGATGGTGTAGGTGCCCTCCAGCGCACCGGAGACGCCGGTGGTGGAATCGGTGGTCTGGAGCTCCAGCTCGGCGTTTGGGGTTGACGGTCTTGTAAGCCTCGATCAGCTTCTCCATCAGCGGAGAGACGGAGGAAGAACCGCCGACGACGATCTTGCCCTCGGGCTGGGCGGAGGTGAAGTCCGCGCCGTCCTCACCGATATAGCCGTTGTCGGTAGCGATGGCCTGGCCGTCCTTGCTCAAGACATAGGCGATGAAATCGACGGCCACGGGGTCCGTCGCGTCGCCGTTGGTGACGATGTTGAACGGACGGGACAGAACGTAGCTGCCGTCCTTGACGGTCTCGGCGGAGGCCTCGACGCCGCCGACGGTGACAGCCTTGACGTCATTGCTCAGAGAGCCGAGGCTGATGTAGCCGATAGCGGTCTCATCGTTGGCGACGGCGGTCATGACACCGTTGGTGCTGGACTGGATGGCGGCGGCCTCGGTGGTGTTATCGACCTTCTTGCCGTCGGCGTTCTTCTCCTCGACACCGGTCAGCTCGATGAAGGCGCCGCGGGTGCCGGAGCCGTCCTCACGGGAGATGACTGTGATGTCCTGGTCGGCGTCGAAGTCACCGGCAGGAGCAGCCTCGGTGGAAGCGGCGGTGCTCTCTGCAGGGGCAGAGGAAGCAGCGGCGGAATCGGCAGAGCCGCAGGCAGCCAGGCTCAGAGCCAGCGCGGCAGCGGTAACGGCAGCAATTGCAGAAGTTACGTTTCATGTGTGTATTCTCCCATTTTTTCCCAAATTTATGTGGTATAGTTTGGATGTTTTGCCAGTGCTTCACCGGAAGCAAGCTAATTGTACCGCGGTTTTGCGCCGGTTTCGACCATAGTACGGTACAATCGCGGTAAAGGTTTTGCAAAGAGGGGGCAGGTTTTGTGTAGAGCGTGTAAAGTTTGTAAAGTTTGGGGAAAGGGAGAGGGGTGGGGGTGGAGTTAGGAGAGAGGAGTTAGGAGTGGATTGGGCGGCAAAGGGGTGACGGGGCGGCGGCGGAAGGCTGCGGAGGGGTCAAGACCCCTCCCTACGATGCAAAAGGCAAAAGGGTGGCATAGCAAAGCTGCGGGCCAGGCATGCCCGGCCCCTACGGACTGCTGTGAAAATTTACGCACGAGAGGGGCAAGGGAGGGCGGCAGCCCTCCCCCCTTTCCCCGTTGACGGGTTGCCGCGGTAGGCTGCGGGCGGCATATATGCCGCCCCTACAGAGCTGCCGTTTACCCCTGCGGGGG